>Ga0156283_1269_pt1 | contig 38690 bp, 42 predicted proteins | sample RifCSPlowO2_12_FD_107932 | JGI IMG/M metagenome (GOLD analysis project Ga0156283, IMG submission 107932) | Betaproteobacteria bacterium RIFCSPLOWO2_12_FULL_65_14 | reverse complement strand
GCACCTCTGGCTTCCAGACGGACGCTCGCTCTACGACCGCTTCGGCTTCGAATGGACGCTGCTGCGCCTTGCCGGCGACGAAGGGTCAGGCTTCGCCGTTGCGGCGCAACGCCGCGGCCTGGAGCTGAAGATCCTGGAATTGAGAACCGGCGCGGCGCGCGATCTCTACGCCGCCGACCTTGCGCTCATCCGGCCCGACCAGATCGTCGCCTGGCGCGGCAATTCGGATGCGGGCGCGGAAAGCGTCTTCCGCCGGCTCTGCGGCTCATAGACGCATATAAACTCGGGTTCTGATGCCGCCCCGGATCCTCATAGTGGACGACGACCCGACCATACGCGACCTGTCGCGCATGCACCTCGGCAACGCGGGCTACGACGTGGAGGTGGCGCAGGACGCGCTGGTGGCCGGCCGCATGGTGCTGCGCAGCCCGCCCGACCTGATCATCGTGGACGTCAACATGCCGCACATGGACGGCTTCGAGTTCGTCGCGGCGCTGCGCGCGGACAAGTCGATGCCGCAGATCCCGGTCATTTTTCTCACTTCCGAGGAAGAGGGCGAATACCGGGGCAAGGACCTCGGCGCCGTCGGCTACATCACCAAGCCGGTGCGCGTCGACCGCCTGCTTCAACTGGTGGCGAAGTGCGTGCCGGGGGGCATGCACCCGATCGGCTAACTCGACAATGCGAACCGCATGACCGATCGCCTGCTGTGGCGCGCTGCGGCCGCGACGCTGCTCTTCGCGGCGCTGGAGGCGGCGGGCGGATACTGGACGGGGTCGCTCGCGCTTCTATCGGACGCCGGCCACATGGTCACCGACGCAGTCGCCCTCGCGCTGGGCGCGCTCGCCGCGTACATCGCGCGCCGTCCGCCGTCGTCGCGGCATTCGTATGGCCTGGGGCGCGCCGAGATCTTCGCCGCCGCCATCAACGCGTGCACCATGCTCGCGATCGCCGCGGCGATCGCCTACGAGGCGGTCGAGCGCCTCAAGGAGCCGATGGAGATCCAAGGCGCGGCCGCCGCGGGCATCGCGTTCGCGGGACTCATTCTCAACCTCACGATCGTGAAATGGCTGCTGCCGCACAAGCACGACATGAACGCGCGCGCGGCCACGCTGCACGTGCTGGGCGACCTGCTCGGCTCGATCGCCGCGATCGCCTCGGGAGCGATCGTCGCCCTTACCGGCTGGACCCCGGTCGACCCGATCGCCTCATTGGTCATCGGCGTCCTGATCGCGGTTTCCAGCCTGCGCCTGCTGCACGAGGCGTTCCACGCGTTGATGGAGGGCGTGCCCCTGAGCCTGTCGGTGGAAGACCTGGGCAGGCAGATGGCGGCCGCCGAAGGCGTCGAATCGGTGCACGACCTGCACGTCTGGACGCTGTCCGGGAGCCGCATTGCGCTCTCGGCCCATGTGGTGGTGCGTGACCTGTCGCGCTGGGACCGGACCTTGGCCGGGCTCCGGGCGCTGCTGCGCGAGCGCTACGGCATCGAGCACGTCACCCTGCAACCGGAGCTGGCCACGGTCCCGCTGGTGCGGGTGCCGTTCCCGGATGCGCCGCGCCGGCGTATTTGAGCCAGATCAACATACGCGCAGCCTGAACGCCCAGCATCGCGCTAGGGCGTCATGCGTACCGCCACCCCGGACTTCCAGTCCATTCACGCGCGCTTCCGGCCGCGCGTGCTGCGCTATCTGGCCCGTCTCGTCGGCGAGGCGGAGGCGGAAGACCTCACGCAAGCCGTGATGCTGAAGATCAGCGAAGCCCTTCCAGGCTTTCGCGGCGACTCGAGCGTCTCAACGTGGATTTACCGCATCGCGACCAATGCAGGCTTGGACAGGCTGCGCCGGAAGACGGCTCAACCGCTGACCGAGACGGAGCTCGAATCCGCGGCGGGTGATGTCCCAGCCGAAGCGCAAATCGAATCGGTCGAAGCAACGGCAGTCCGGGAGGAGATGAACGCCTGCATCCGCGAGTTCATCGAGCGCCTTCCGCCGAACTACAAGATGGTCATGGTGCTGAGCGAGCTCGAGGGCTTCAAGAACGACGAGATCGCCGAGATCCTCGGGCTGAGCCTCGATACGGTCAAGATTCGCCTGCATCGCGCCCGCGAGAAGCTGCGCAAGGAATTAGAGGCCGGATGCAGCTTCTACCGCGACGAGTGCGACGAGCTGGGATCAGTCAACTGAGGCAATGGTTGCGGGCTTGGTCCCGCGGATGAAGGCGCTCATGAATTTGCCGTCGACCTGTGGACCGATGACCGCCACATCGATTCCCTTGTCCGCGAGAAAGCCCTTGGCGTCCTCGGCCCGGTAGATCCGGGTCGGCTCGATCTGGATGTCTTGAAAGCCGGCCGCCGCGAGCTTCGCACGGTATTCGTCTTGTTCCAGCGCTCCAGCCACGCATCCCACCCAAAGCAGCATGCTGTTGCGGATCTCGGAAGGCACTGCGCCCTTGGTCACTACGTCGGACACGGCGAAGCGACCGCCTGGCTTGAGCACCCGGAACGCTTCGCGCAGCACGCGGTCCTTGTCCGCCGCGAGGTTGATCACGCAGTTCGAGATGATCACGTCCACGCAGTTGTCGGGCAGCGGGATGTTCTCGATGTCGCCCTTCAGGAACTCGACGTTCTGCGCACCGGCCTTGCGCTTGTTTTCCTGCGCGAGCGCGAGCATCTCGTCGGTCATGTCTAGGCCGTAGGCCTTGCCCGCCGGGCCCACGCGCTTCGCGGACAGCAGGACGTCGATGCCGCCACCGGAGCCGAGATCCAGCACGACTTCCCCGGGCTTCAGTTCCGCGAGCGCCGTAGGGTTGCCGCAGCCGAGCGAAGCCAGCACTGCGGTCTCGGGCAGCTCGCCGACCTGAGCCCCGTCATACAGGTTGCTCGTGATGGGATCGCGGCAGCACGAGGTCTTTTCCGCGCCTGAAACGGTCAATGCCGCCTGCGCGTAGCGCTCTTTGACGATGGTCTTGATATCGGTCTTGTCCATGGTTTTTCCTATGAGGTGAGCACCGGCGCGAAGCCGCCGCCCGGCGTACGCATGTTGGTCGTCTGGCCCTGGTAGAGCCGCGCGGCGAGGAGCTGGACGTTTCCGGCGTAGACGTAATTGCGCACGTCGACCTTCAACGAGGTGCCGGCGGCGATGCCGCGCTCGCTCGGCGGCACGAAGTCCTGGGCCACGTACTCGCCGGAAAGGATCTCGCCCCACACGCGGCGCGTGAGCTTGTCGCCGCGATAAGCGGCGCGGCTGCCATGGCCGGCCGCCGGCTTGAAGAACAGCCTGCGCCGTTCCGCCCACAATTCCTCGGTGACCGGCCGCGTGCGCGGAATGCCGGCGAGGAGCGTCCGCATGGCGGTGTCGTTCACCTGCCAGGCGCGCAGCTGCGCCTCGTCGGTAAGCAGGACGAGGTTGCGCTTGTCGGCGTACAGGGCGTGCGCACGCGGATGCGGCGTGACCACCGCGGCCCCGGCGAGATAGGCGGCGCGCAGCGCCGCATGCGCCGGCGCCTCGAGCGAAAAATCGGTCAGCCGGTTGTAGACGAGATCGATTCCGCCTTCGCCGAAGGCGAGCTTCTCCGGGGGCAGGACCGCCGCCTCGACGCCGAAGCGGCGGAAAAGCTCGGCGAAAAGCACGAACTCGGGATAGAGGAACTGCGCCTCCGGCGCATCGTCGACGATGGCGACCCGGCGCGGCAGGCCGCTGCGGCCGGCGCGCCGCCACTCGGCGACGAACATGTCGAAGAACGCCTGCTCCAGCTCTTCGACGGGAATCGGGCCGCGCGCCATCGCCTCCATTTCGGGGCAGCAGGCGCGCTGGGCCCGGCCGAGCACCGCGTTGAGCAGCGCGCCGCCGGCGTTGGTGTTGATCTCGATGAGGCGCGGCCCTTCGGCCCCGAGGTGGAAGTCGTAGCCGCTGAAGACGCCAAGCGCGCCGGGATCGAAGCGCGCGACCTCCGGTGCCCGGGCGAGCACAACGTCGCGATAGGCAGGCAGCGCGACGACTTCCTCGACCGCCGCGATCACGCGCGCCATCGCGTCCACCTGCGCGCGCGAGACGAATACCGGCAGCTCCGCGAAGAGGTTCGGCGGCACGTCGTCGAGCAGCGGCTGCAGCCGCGCCTGATCGAGGGTGCTGCAGAAGCAGTCGCGGTTCAGCGCGTCGATCACGCCGCCGCCCGCTCGTACCAGCCGCGCGAAGAGTTCACGATGCCCACCACCGAGAGCATGACCGGCACCTCGACCAGCACGCCCACGACGGTGGCGAGCGCGGCGCCGGACTCGAAGCCGAAGAGCGTGATCGCCGCCGCCACGGCGAGCTCGAAGAAGTTGCTCGCGCCGATGAGCGCCGACGGCCCGGCGACAGCATGCGCGACCCTGAAGCGGCGTCAGCCAGCGCTCGAAAAAGCCCATCGCGGACTTGGATTTGGCGGGCGCGGCCGCCGAGCAAAGAGCGCTCATGTTCTGCCGATCTCGTCTAGTTTCTTCTTCAGCACCAGCCGGTCGAGCTTGTCGATCGGCAGGCTCATGAAGAGGTTGATGCGGGTCGTGAGCTCGGTGAAGGCTTTGAGGAAAGCCTTGCGCTTCTCGTCATCCGGGCCCTGCACCGCCGCGGGGTCCTGGATACCCCAATGCGCGGTGACCGGCTGCCCCGGCCAGATGGGGCACACTTCGCCCGCGGCGTTGTCGCAGACGGTGAACACGAAATCGAGCTTTGGCGCGCCGGGCTGCGCGAGCTCGTCCCAGTTCTTGGAGCGCAGCCCCTGCGTCGCAATCCGGTTCTTCTCGAGCAGCTCGAGCGCGAACGGATTCACTTTGCCGGCCGGATGGCTGCCGGCGCTGTAGGCCTGGAAGCGGCCGCGCCCCGCCGAGTTGAAGTAGGCCTCGGCGAGGATCGACCGAGCCGAGTTGCCCGTGCAAAGGAACAGCACGTTTTTCATGCGTGCTGCCGCTGGCGCGGCGCCGGTACGCAGGCGCGGCCGCCGCAGCAGTCCTCGGTCAGGTAAGCGAGCAGTCGGTTCATGACCTCGAAATCGGCTGAATAGATGACGAAGCGCCCCTCTTGCCGGCTCGTCACCAGCCCGGCGCGCGCCAAGCCGGAGAGGTGGAAGGACAGCGTCGCAGGTGGTAGGTCGAGCGCCTCGCCGATCTTGCCGGCCGCCATGCCGGCCGGCCCCGCCTGCACCAGCAGCCGGAACACGTTAAGGCGGGTTTCCTGGGCAAGGGCGCCGAGCGCCTCGATGGCGCGCTTAGTTTCCATGGTTCCAATAATATGGAAATGACTTGATCTGCGTCAAGCCCGGAAATTCGCCCCTTGGCATCCTCGCGGTCATGAGAACCCTCCAGGTTTTTGATCCGCCCCTCTGCTGCAGCACCGGGGTATGCGGTCCCGACGTGCCCGAGCAGCTCGCGAGGTTCGCTGCCGACGTGGCCTGGGCGACGCAGAACGGCGCCCGGATCGAGCGCTTCAACCTCGCCCGGGAGCCGCTCGCATTCGCGCAGAACCCCGCGGTAAAGGACTTCCTCGAGCGCTCCGGCGCCGAGGCGCTTCCTCTGGTCCTGGTCGACGGAGCGCTGGCGCTCGCGGGGCGCTACCCGAATCGCGGCGAGCTCGCGCGCTGGGCCGGCTTCCCGCACGGCCAGATCGAGCTCAAGCCGGCCGGCAATTGCTGCGCGGGAGGGGGATGCGGCTGATGCGCGCTGGAGCCGGGCGCATGGACTTTCTCGATACGCCGCCGCGATTCCTCTTCTTCACCGGCAAGGGCGGCGTCGGCAAGACCTCGATCGCGTGCGCGACCGCGATTCATCTCGCCGATGGCGGCGCGCGCGTTCTCCTGGTGAGCACGGATCCCGCCTCCAACGTCGGCCAGATGTTTGGCGCGGCGATCGGCAATCGGATCGTGCCCCTCGCTGCGGTGCCGCGCTTGTCCGCATTGGAAATCGATCCGCAGGCCGCCGCGCAGGTGTACCGCGACCGCATCGTCGGCCCGGTGCGCGGCGTCCTTCCCGAGACGGTGGTCAAGGGAATCGAGGAGCAGCTCTCCGGCGCCTGCACCACGGAAATCGCCGCCTTCGACGAGTTCACCGCGCTGCTCACCGATCGCGCGCTGCTGGGAGGCTTCGATCACATCGTGTTCGATACCGCGCCGACCGGGCATACGATCCGCCTGCTGCAGCTCCCGGGTGCCTGGAGCGGCTTCCTGGAAGCGGGCAAGGGCGACGCCTCGTGCCTCGGCCCGCTCGCCGGGCTGGAAAAGCAACGGGCGCAGTACAAGGCCGCGGTGGACGCGCTCGCGGACCCGCGGCGCACGCGGCTGATCCTTGTCGCCCGGGCGCAGCAAGCGGCGCTGCAGGAGGCGGCGCGAACGCACGAGGAGCTCGCCGCCATCGGCCTCGCACAGCAGCACCTGGTCGTCAACGGCGTCCTGCCTTCTGCCGAGGCCGGCGGCGATCCGCTCGCCAGTGCGATCGCCGCCCGCGAACACGCCGCTCTTTCCGGAATGCCCGATTCGCTGCGCGCTCTGCCCCGCGACCAGCTTCCCCTCAAGCCGTTCAACCTGGTGGGGGTCGACGCGCTTCGCCGCTTGCTGGCATCCGGGCCCTCGCCCGCTGCATCCGCCCCTGCGCCCGCGGAGATCGGCGATGCGCACGGCCTGGACGCGCTCGTCGACGCCATTGCCGCCGACGGCCACGGCCTGGTGATGCTCATGGGCAAGGGCGGCGTGGGCAAGACGACGCTCGCCGCGGCGATCGCGCTCGCGCTAGCCGAGCGCGGCCTGCCCGTGCACCTCACCACATCCGATCCGGCGGCGCACCTGGCCGACGCCTTGGCCGGGTCGCATCCAAGTCTTGCGCTGAGCCGCATCGATCCCCGCGCCGAGACCGAGCGCTATCGCCGGCACGTGCTCGAAACCAAGGGCAGCCGCCTGGACGCCGAGGGCCGCGCGCTGCTCGAAGAGGATCTGCGCTCACCCTGCACCGAGGAAATTGCGGTCTTCCAGGCGTTCTCCCGCATCATCCGCGAGGCCAGCCGGAAATTCGTCGTGATGGATACCGCCCCCACCGGCCACACGCTGCTGCTGCTCGACGCCACAGGGGCTTACCACCGCGAGGTTACGCGCCAGATGGGCGGCACCGGTTTTCATTTCACCACGCCGATGATGCAGTTGCAGGACCCGAAGCAGACCAAGGTGCTGATCGTCACCCTGGCTGAGCCGACGCCAGTGCTCGAAGCGGCTGGCCTGCAGGCCGATCTCAGGCGCGCCGGCATCGAGCCCTGGGCGTGGATCGTCAACCAGAGCCTCGCCGCCACCGAGACTCGCTCACCTCTTCTGCGGCAGCGCGCGCTCGCCGAACGGCCGCAGCTGGAAGCGGTAGCCGCGAAGCACGCCGCGCGCCACGCCGTCGTCGCACTGCAGGAAGAGGAGCCGGTCGGCGCCGGGCGCCTGCGAGCCCTGATCGAAGCGCCGGCGGACGCCCGCCGCGTCAACAAACTGAACGAGGAGAAGCAGCGATGTCCGCGCACTGCGATGTCATAGCCAGGAAAGCCGCCGGCGCCCCCATGGGTTTGTTCGAGCGCTATCTGACGCTCTGGGTGTTCCTTTGCATCGGCGCCGGCATCCTGCTCGGCCAGTGGGCGCCGGCGCTCTTCCAGGCGGTCGGGGCCATGGAAGTGGCCCAGGTCAACCTGCCCGTAGCGGTGCTCATCTGGCTGATGATCATCCCGATGCTGCTCAAGATCGACTTCGCGGCGCTCGGGCGGGTGAAAGAGCACTGGCGAGGCATCGGCGTCACGCTGTTCATCAACTGGGCGGTGAAGCCGTTCTCCATGGCCGCCCTCGGCTGGCTGTTCATCGGCTACCTGTTCAGGCCCTACCTGCCGGCCGAGCAGGTAGCGAGCTATATCGCCGGGCTGATCATCCTCGCCGCCGCCCCGTGCACGGCGATGGTATTCGTGTGGAGCAACCTGTCGGACGGCGAGCCGCACTTCACCCTGAGCCAGGTGGCGCTCAACGACACCATCATGGTCTTCGCCTTCGCGCCGATCGTCGGGCTGCTGCTCGGGCTTTCGTCGATCACGGTGCCCTGGGGCACCCTGTTGCTGTCGGTCGGGCTCTACATCGTCGTGCCGATCATCATCGCGCAGGCGCTGCGCAGCCGGATACTCGCCGCCGGCGGCGAAGCCCGCCTCGCCCAGGTTCTGCGCCTGCTGAACCCCATCGCCCTCGTCGCCCTGCTCACCACGCTCGTTCTTCTGTTCGGCTTCCAGGGCAAGCAGATCATCGACCAGCCGCTCGTTATCGCGCTGCTTGCCGTGCCCATCCTGATCCAGGTCTACTTCAACTCGGGCCTCGCCTATTTGCTCAACCGGACGGTTGGCGAAGCGCATTGCGTCGCGGCGCCTTCCGCGCTGATCGGCGCCAGCAACTTCTTCGAGCTGGCGGTCGCCGCCGCGATCAGCCTGTTCGGCTTCCAGTCGGGCGCCGCGCTCGCGACGGTGGTCGGCGTCCTGATAGAGGTACCGGTGATGCTTTCCGTGGTGAAGATCGTGAACGCGAGCAAAGGCTGGTACGAGCAGGGCGCCGCCGTGCGGCGCAACGGCAAGGCGATCGGCACCGCGAGGCAAGCCGCCCACGAAGTGTGAACGCGCGAGGTCTCCCATGAACCTTTCCACAGCGCTCGTCGCGCTCGATCTTTCGCCCGCCGAAGAGCCGATGACCGGCTGCCTCGGCGAGCTGCTCGACTGGGGTGTGCGCAAGCTGGTCCTCGCGCACGTGATCCGCGTCGGCTACGTCGAGGGCGCCGGCTACGGCCACGAGGAAGAGCACGCGGCGTGGCTGGAGCGGCGCGCCGCGCCTTTGCGCGAGGCGGGCTTCGAAGTCGCGGTCCGCATCCGCGACAGCGGCGACCCCGCCGCGGAGCTGTTGCAGCTCGCCCGCGAGGAGGGCGCCGGCCTTGTCGTCATCGGCTCGCGCAGCCACTCCCTCGTCCACGACCTTTTTCTCGGCAGCGTCGCGCGCGAGGTGATCCGCAAGGCGTCAATTCCGGTGCTGCTGGAGCGTATCGAGCCGACCGGAGAGGCGACGGAAAAAAGGTGTCGGGTCGTCTGCCGGAACAAGCTGCAACGGGTGCTGGTCGTCACCGACCTTTCACCGGCTGCCGAGGCGGCGGTAGAGGCGGGCGCCTATCTCGCCGGCCGCTCCGGCGGCGCCGACCTACTGGCCGTTCTGCCGGAGAAGGAGCTAGCCGCCGACACGGGCCTGCGCCGGAAGACCCTCGAGGCTCTGGAGCGGTATCTCGCGCGCATCCGGGATGCGGGCGGCGACGGACGGGCGATCGTCGAAGCCGGCGATCCGGCCCAGAGCATCGCGCGGATCGCCGATTCCGCCTACTCCCTGCTCGTGGTCGGCAAGCACGGCCGCAACTGGATCGAAAGCATGGTGATCGGCAGCACGGCCATGGCAGTGAGCGAGCGCGCGCGCATTCCCGTCCTCGTGGTCCCCGGGCGGTAAGCCGCCGGCGCTCACCTCGGAAGCGTCAATACCGCTTCAAGACCGCCGTCCGTCAGGACCGACTGGTCGAGCAGCACATCGCCCTCGCCGAGACTCAGGTCCGCGGGTACGACGTCGCCGACCCGCAGCCGCACCACGTCGCCGGGCACGATGTCGCTCGCGGCGAGCGTCTGCCAGCGCCCGTCGCGCCGCACGCGCGCCGTCGCCGTCAGGCGCTGGCGCAGCAGCGCAAGCGCGCGCTGCGTGCGGCGCTCCTGCATGAAGCCGACGAGCGCGTTGAATGCCAGCAGCGCAGCGATGACGGCCGCCTCGGCCCACCGGCCGAGCGCCAGGTCGACCACGATGGCGGCTTCCAGCATCCACGGGATGAGCCCCCAGAACTTCGAGAGCAGCGCGCGTGCAACGGGGGAAATCGCCTCGGCGACGGCGTTGCGGCCGAACCGCTCCAGGCGCTGCTCGGCCTCCACGCTCGTCAAGCCCTCCAGCGTTACGCGCGCCAGGTGCTTTGGCGCCGTTTCAGCAAGTGAGTGCTCGAGAATTCCCGTGTCCATGTCGACCTCGGGTGACTCGTTCAATTGCTCATCAAGCGCTTTCCAGCGCGAGCGCGATGCCCTGCCCGCCGCCGATGCACAGGGTTACGACCCCGCGCTTCAGCCCGTCGCGCGCCATGGAGTGCACAAGCCGCGTGGTCAGCACGGCGCCCGTCGCGCCGATGGGGTGGCCGTGCGCGATCGCCCCGCCTTCGACATTGACGACGTCCTCGCTCAAGCCCAGCTCGCGCAGGCAGGCAAGCGCAATCGCTGCGAAGGCTTCGTTGATCTCGATGCGCTCGACGTCGCCGATCTTCCAGCCGGCGCGGTCGAGCGCTTGCCGCACGGCGGGCACGGGGCCAATGCCGAACATGCCGGGCTCGACCGCGGCAACGCCGTAGGAGACGAGCCGGGCCATCGGCTGCAGGCCTTTCTTCCCGGCCCACGCACGCTCGGCGACGATCATCGCCGCCGCGCCGCTGTTCAATCCGGGCGCGTTGCCGGGCGTGATGGTTCCATCCTTACGGAAGGCCGGCTTCAGCTTGACAAGGCTTTCGACAGTGGTGTCCGGGCGGTTGTGCTCATCGCGGCCGAAGATCTCCAAGCCCTTGCGCCCTTTGATCTCGACGCCGGCAATTTCCGCGTCGAACTTGCCGGCCGCCTGCGCGGCGGAGAACCTCTGCTGCGAGCGCGCCGCCCAGCGGTCCTGGTCCGCGCGCGTGATGTCGAATTTCTTGACCAGATCCTCGGTGTGCGCACCGGAGTGCAGTCCCGAGAAAGCGTCGTTCAGGCCATCGTAGAGCATGCTGTCGAACATCGTGGCGTCGCCCATGCGATAACCCCAGCGCCCACCGGGGACGAGATACGGCGCCATGTCCATGTTTTCCATGCCGCCCGCGACCGCGCAGCGCGCATTGCCCGCAAGTATCTCCAGCGCCGCGCTGACGACCGCCTGGGCGCCCGAACCGCAGACGCGGTTCACGGTCATCGCAGGGACGTCGACCGGCAGGCCGGCGACGATAGCCGCCTGGCGCGCGGAGTTCATGCGCGTGCCGGCCTGGATGACATGGCCCATCACCACGCTCTCGACAATGTCCGCGGCGAGGCGCGAGCGGCGCAGCGTCTCGGCGATCGCCGCGGCGCCGAGGGCCGGGGCGGCGATGCTCTTGAGCGAGCCGCCATACGTGCCGATGGCGGTGCGCGCGGGATGGCAGAGGACGACCTCGACATTCGGCATTCGGGATTCCCTTCTCAGGCGCGCCGTAGCGTTCCGCTCAATTCGGTGCCCGGCACGAGGGTGTTGAAGACGGTTCCGTAGCGGCGCACGTTCTGGTGCAGAAGCTCCAGGCGGCGATCGGATTCGTCGGTCGAAACGACGATCTCGTACGTAATCGCGCTCATCTTGGGGGGATCGTCCTGCCTCGTGCCGTGAATGCGGACCTCGACGCCTTCCAGGCGGAACTTGAGGATCGGCGTCACGCGCTCGATCCCCTTGATGATGCAGGCCGCCAGCGCCGCGAGCAGCAGCTCGGCCGGGTTGAACGCCTGCGGGTTGCCCGCCAGATCGGTGTCCAGCGCGATGCGCGCGCTCTTGCAGCTCGCCTCGCTCGAATGCGAATCGAGCCGGCGAGCCGACACGGAATACTCGAGCAATGGAGAACTCATTGCCCGCCCTTGCCATACTCGTCGAAGGCGCGAAGCGCGTCGCCGCCATAGACGACAGCGGGTCCGCCGCCCATGTACACGGCGAGCGCGACCGTCTCGACGACTTCCTGCCGCGTCGCGCCGGCTTTGAACGCAGCGCGGGTGTGAAACGCGACGCAGCCCTCGCAGTGCACGGCAATGCCGATGGCGAGCGCCATCAGCTCCTTCGTCTTCGTGTCGAGAGCCTTGGACGCGGTGGCGGCGACCGATAGCGCGCCGAACGCCTTGGCCGCTTCCGGCGCGCCTTCGCGGATCAAGGCCAGCCCGGCAAGGACTGCGTCTGCTCGTTGCGTAAAATCGCTCACGACGCGGCTTCCGGGATCATTGGTCAGACAACACTCGTAACTTTAGGTGGAAACGGAACAGGCGAATTGACGTGCGTCAAGCATGCCTAACGCCGCCCCATCGATGCCTCGACTTGCGCGGCGAGCACATAGCCCGCGCCGCGCCGCGTCTTGATGATCCGCGGCTCGCGCGCGTCCTCGCGCAGCCGCTGCCGCAGGCGGCTTACCTGGACGTCGATCGCCCGGTCGAAGGGCCCGGCGTCGCGCGAGACCATGAGCTCGATCAACTGCTCGCGCGTCAGCACCCGGTCGGGGTGCTCGAGGAGCACGCGCAGCAGCCTGAACTCGGTCCGGCTCAGGAGCTCCGCGACGCCCGCGGGCGAAGTGAGCTTGCGCGCCGCGAGCTCGAGCGTCCAGCCGGCGAAGCGATACGACTGCACCGGCTCGGGCTCGAGGTTCGCCGGCGAGCGGCGCACGCGCCGCAGCACGCTCTTGATGCGCGCCACCAGCTCGCGCGGGTTGAAGGGCTTCGACAGGTAGTCGTCGGCGCCCGTCTCCAGTCCGGCGATGCGGTCGGCCTCCTCGCCGCGCGCCGTAAGCATGATGATCGGCACGCTGGATCGGGTGCGCAGGTCGCGGCATAGCGCGAGGCCGTCTGCGCCGGGAAGCATCAGGTCGAGCACGACGAGGTCCGGGCGCGCGGAATCCAGCGCGCGCCGCAATCCCCTGCCGTCGGCGGTCGTGGTTACCCGATAGCCGCGCTTGTGCAGATACGCCTGCAGCAGGCTACGGGTCTCGGCGTCGTCGTCGACGATCAGTATGTGGTCTTGCATGGCGATGACCGACATATGCCGGCCAAGCGCCCCGTTGCAAGCCGGGGAACTGTAACGCACGGTAACAACGCCGCCGATTGCGCATTTGCGTTACAAATCTGCCGGTCGCGGATATTCTGCGTTTACAACTCTTTGATTCAATCGGTCCCACGGAGCCGGTACGACTCCCAACTCTCGAAAAGGAACCGAACTTGAAACGTTCACATAAAGCAGCAGCAGGGATCTTCGCCGCGCTGAGTCTGGGGCTGGCCGCGGTCGCGTTCGCCCATCCGGACCAGGTGGGCGGCGGCATGGGCCATCCCGGCGGCATGCAACCGGGGATGATGATGCGCGGCATGCAGCACGGCCCGATGGCCGGGATGCACTCCGGCGACGCGGCCTTCCAGGCCGACATGCAGCTGGTCCACGAGATGCTCGCGAGCCACGACAAGATCAAGCGCACGGTCGAGAACCTCCCCGACGGCATCCGCACCGTCACGGAATCCGAAGACCCGCGGGTGGCGCAGGCCATCAAGGCGCACGTGGGAAGCATGGAGCAGCGGCTCAAGGACGCACGGATATTCAATCTGTTCAGCCCGACGCTGCCCGTCCTGTTCGACAACAAGGACAAGATCAAGACCGCGGTCGAGACGACGCAGAAGGGCTCCATCGTCACGCAGACCTCGACCGACCCCAAGGTGGTCGCCGCGCTTCAGGCGCATGCCGTGGAAGTGAGCGAGCTGGCGCGCGACGGAATGGCCGCCATGATGCGCGGCATGCGGGCCAGCATGATGGGCGGCTCGAGATGAGGCGAGCCCTGCTGTTCGCGCTATCCCTTTCCGTATCTGCTTATGCCGCGGCTCAGTCGCCCCGCACGCACGAGCACAGCTTCAGCGGCGCGGAGCAATGGGCGCACGTGTTCGACGATCCCAAGCGCGATACCTGGCAAAAGCCGCACGATGTCATCCAGGCACTGGCGCTCAAGCCGGACGCGATCATTGCGGACGTCGGCTCGGGTACCGGCTACTTCGCCGTGCGGCTCGCCAACATGGTGCCGAAGGGCCGCGTCTACGGCGTCGACGTGGAGCCGGACATGGTGAAGTACCTCGCCGAGCGCGCCAAGCGAGAAAAGCGCGACAACGTCGTCGCGATCGCCGGCGCCCCGGACGATCCCCGCCTTCCCGAAAAAGCCGATCTGATCGTCATGGTGGACGTGTTCCACCATATCGAGAATCGGGCGCGCTATTTCCGCAACCTGCGCGCTTCGCTCAAGCCGGGCGGCCGCATCGCGATCATCGACTTCCGCATCGATTCGCCCGAGGGCCCGCCGAAGGCGGCGCGCATCGCTCCCGAGGTCGTCAGCGCGGAGCTTTCGGAGGCAGGCTATTCGCTCGCCGCGGAGCACCGCTTTCTGCCCCGGCAATATTTCCTGGTGTTTGCTCCGCGCAGCTGAACCTGCCGGCTCACCCGCCGCGGCCGCGCACGAGGAGCACCGGCACCGCGCTCAGCCGCACGACCTGTTCCGCGTCGCTGCCCAGGACAAGCCTGCGCAAGCCGCGCCGTCCATGCGTGCCTATCACGATGAGGTCCGCGCGCCACTTCCGCGCATCGCGAAGGATCGTGTCTGCCGCGCTTGCGCCGACCGATTCGTAAATCGCCGTCTGAGCACGGACGCCGGATTTCTCCGCCGTGCGGCGGGCGCGTTCGAGCACCACCCGGCCACTCCTCGCCAGCCCCGCCAGCAAGGGGCTCATATCCACCCCCGCCTCGCCGGTGCCCAGGACCATCGTTTCGTCAACGACGTGAACCAGCCGCAGGCTCGCGCCCTGGTCCTTCGCTAGCCTGATCGCTTCGCGCAAGCCGCGCGCGGCCGTGCTGCTGCCGTCCACGGGAACGAGAATTCTGCGGTACGCGGTGCTCATCGTTTTCCAAGCTTAATTCAATGGGCGACTTCGCGCGAAATTCCTCTGGCGCCGGCGCGCAGCTCGTAGGAAACCAGCTTGCCGTCGCGGAACGCCGCCGCGCTGTATCGCGGCCGCTCGACGAGCGTATCGATGGCGGCGTTCACCTGCGCTCTGGACGCCGCCTGGAGGACGGCGACCATGTCGCCCGGGCTGCGCGGGTGCTTCAGCACGGTAAGGCTGAAGGCGGCCCGCGGAAGCTCGACACTGCGACCGAACAGCTCGCGCAGGAGCGGATCGTGCTCGCCGAGAAGAATGAGTGAAGTCGGAAGACTTGCGATATCTGCGCTGGTCTCCATCGTGCGCGCAATCGCGCGTCCCGGCGCGCCATCGCCGCGACGGGCGACGCCTTTCGGTATGGGTTGCCGGCGGGCCCATTCCTGATGCCTTCCTTCGAGCGCGGTCAACGATCCCTGGTGCTCGAAGGCCTCCAGCAGATCGCTGAACTTGTCCTGCTCGGCGGGCGTGCCGATCAGGGTGAGCCGCGGCCGCGCTAGCAGCGTCGCGATCATCGGCGGCGCTTCATCCGGCGTGAGCCGCCGGAAGACGTCGTAGTTCTCGTCGAACACCGCCCGCACCGGCTTCTTCTCGAGCAGGTAGCGGAACTCGCTGCGCTGCGCGGAGATCGGCAGCAAGCGGCTCTCCTTTCCGCCGCCTTCGAAGTAGATCGTGAGAGGTACGGCGAGCGAGAACGCGGGCGGTTTCTGCGTCACCGTCAGGCTCAGCTCGTGTGTGCCGCCGGCGTCCCTCACCGACACCTTCTCCAGCGCAAGCTCGGGCGTCGCCGCGACCTCCACCCACTGGCGGAAAAACCAGCCGAGATCCAGCTGCGCCTCGCGCTCGAACGCTTTACGCAGCACGGCCCACGACGCGACGCGGTACAGGTTCTCGGCGACGAAGCTGCGCATCGCCGCGAAGAACCGCTCATCGCCGACCAGCCTGCGCAGCATGTGAATGACGATGGCCGCCTTGGCGTAGCCGATGATCCTCGAGGGGCGGTCGTTGCTTTGCGAAAACCCGTACAAGGGAAACTCCGCCCGCCCGGCGACGAAGCTCTGATTGGCGGCCATCATGCGCTGGCGCCGCTCCCAACCCCTGCCGAGCCGCTCGTTCTCCAGATGATCGGAAAAATAGCTGGCGAGGCCCTCGGCCCAGTTCCCGCCCTCGTAGTCCGCAAGGATGCCGTTTCCGAACCACGCGTGCGCGATCTCGTGGTTGAGCGCGCTGTCCTCCGCGGCCTCTGCCGCCACCGAGTCCTGGGACAAAAGGATGTAGGTGGGCATCGACAGCGAATACCCTATGTCGACGGGATTCTCGGCGATGACCAGACGCCTGAATGGATAGGCGCCGAGCAGCGCCTCGAGCTGCCGGAGGTAGCGCTGCGCGTCGCGCAGCGTGTCGCCGAGCCGCCCCGCATTGGTGCGAAGCAAATGCACGGTCAGCGGAATGCCGCGGTACATCGCCTCGCCCGACACCCATTGCCTGGAGGCGACGAATGTAATCCCGTCCCAGTCTCGCTGCGGATACGGAAGCTCGAATGCGAACGTGGCTTTACCCCGGGATACAGTTCGCCGCACCGCCTCGCCTTCCGAAATGGCAAGGAAATCTTGCGGTACGGTGGCCCTCAGGCGAAAGCGGTACGTCCCTTCGGCGACCGGATACCAGATGTTCCGCAACAGGATCCTGTGGGCGTCGATCAGGTCTGGATCCGCCCCGCTGAACGTCCCTTCGTATCTGATGCGCACCGGTCCCGCCGCTTGCACGACGAGCGGGTCCGGCGCCAGCGCATCGGGCACGGCGTTGCGGCCGCCCGTCGCCAGTGAGAGGATTCGAAGATCGCCTCGGTGGATCACAAGTCGGGCGCCCGGCTTGGCCTCGATCGTGGCGGTGCCGGCAATCTTCGCCCGGGTCAAGTCGAAGCTCACCGCCAGGTCGTAGATCGGATACTCGTCGGCGGATGCGAGTCTCGCGCAAGCGAGCGCGACCGTGAAAAGGCCCAAGGCCAAAACGTTCCTGCATACCCTCATGCCGGGAATATGGCACCCGTCGGCTCGGCTCCGTTGAGCGAGATCAACATGCCGTTCCTCGCTCACCGTATAAGAGCCGGGATGAAGCAGCTCGTCGCGTTTTTTCTTGCCGTTGCGCTCGGCGCCTGCTCGACGCCGCGCCTCGACGTGCCGCGCCCGCCGTCGCAAGCATGGCCGCATCCCGAGCAAACCGCGCTCGGACGCGACTTCGCTGCGCGACTGCCTGGTCCGAGCGGGCAATCCGGGTTTCACCTGCTGCCGTCGGGACTGGACGCTTTTGTCATTCGGGCCGCTCTTGCCGAAAGCGCGGAACGCACGCTCGACTTGCAGTACTACATCCTGTCCGAGGACACGACGACCCAGCTCCTGCTGTACCGGGTGCTGCGCGCCGCCGAGCGCGGCGTGCGCGTGCGGCTGCTGATCGACGACCTCTACGCCGTGGGAAAGGATTTCGACCTCGCCACCTTCTCGGCGCACCCGAATATCGAGGTGCGCGTGTTCAATCCGTTCCTCAGCCGCGGCGGGTGGGGCCTGTCGCAGCTTCTCGAATTCCTCGGCGACGCGGCGCGGGTGAACCGTCGCATGCACAACAAGCTGTGGATCGCCGACAACGCCGCCGCGATTGTTGGGGGACGCAATCTCGGAGACGAGTATTTCGATGCGCACGGCGAGCTTTATTTTTCCGATCTCGACGTCCTCGCCGCCGGCCCGGTGGTCCGGGATGTCTCGCGCAGCTTCGATGCGTACTGGAACAGCGAATGGTCCGTGCCGATAGAAGCCTTCGTCAGGACCGCGCCGGGTCCGGAGCGGCTCGCGGAGTTCGCGCGTGCCTGGGAGGCGCGGCTCGAGACCTTTCGCGACACCGACTACGCACGCGCGCTGCGCGAGACCGGCCTGGGCCTCGCGTTGCGCTCCGGGCAGCTGCCGATCACGCCGGCACCGGCGGTTGCCATGTATGACACGCCGCCCGGGATATCGGGCGAAGGCGCCAGGGAATCGCCCGGCGAGATCTACTCGCGCCTGCGGACCCTCGTCGAGGCGGCAAGGCAGGAGGTCATCCTCATCTCGCCGTACTTCATTCCGAGCGAACAGGGGATCGGCGTGCTCGGCGCGCTCGTGCGGCGCGGCGTGCGGGTGCGCGTCCTCACCAATTCGCTCGCCTCGACCGATTACGTTCCCCTGGCCCACGCCGGCTACGCCCGCTGGCGCCCCCGCCTTCTCGCGGCCGGCATCGAGCTGCACGAAATGCGTCCGGAGCCGCCCGACGCCGTCCGCAGTCGCGGGCCCCACGCGTCTTCGGCATACCTGCACACCAAGGCCATCGTCATCGACCGCGAGCATGCGATCGTCGGCTCGATGAACCTCGACCCGCGCTCGCGCCTTCTCAACACCGAGGTCGCCCTGTTCGTGCAAAGCCCGGAGCTCGGCAGCCAGCTCGGAGCGCTTTTCGAGCAGGCGGTGGGGCCTGCGCTCGCCTTCCGGGTGAGACTTGCCAGGACGGGACAGGACCAGACGGAGATCGTCTGGATCACGGAGGAGAACGGCAAGGAAGTGCGCTACGACCGCGAGCCCGCCGGGTTCTGGCGGCGGTTTCTCTCGCAGCTTCTGGGAATCTTCGCGCCGGAAGAGCTGCTTTGAGGGGCGGGTTTCCTCCGCCCCGTATTTACACTACTGACTACTTGCTGGGAGTTCCCGCGGGCGGTGCGCCGTGCTGTCCGCCCATCATGGACATCATGGGACAGCCGCCACCCGCGCCCATCATGCCGCCGTGACCTCCCGCGCCCATGGCGTGGCCCTTGCCGCCCTGATGTCCCTGGCCCATGGCGCCGTGCGAGCCCGGTCCCTTGCCGGCCTGATGCCCGCCCATCGGTCCCTGCTGGGCAAAGGCGCTCGCCGCGAGACCCAGGCTCAATGACGCGGCGACGGCGGCTGCTGCTAGATACGAACGTTTCATGATCTAACTTTCTCCTCAGTTGGAAGTGTTGCCTCGACCCTCCAGCGATCTCGGCGAGACCGATTCAAGCAGCAAGTTGTAAGCGGCGGATGTCACGAACACCGCGTTTTGTATCGCAGCCTTGCAGTGCCGGGCGTTGTCGTATTGCGTTACATAAAGGCTGGGCCGGGAGAATTCTCGGCGGAGCGAAGGACCCTAAGCCGCCTTCGGACGACGGCGCTGCACCTGCCTGATGCTGATCCGGTTGGCATCAACCTCGAGCGCGCCGTCGACTTGCAGCCGTCGCAGCGTGCGGTACAACGCTTCGTGGGTCATGCCCAGCTCTGCCGCCCACGCCTTGCGCGATCCTGTCAACGTGACGGATCCGCCCTCCGACTCGATGTAATGAACGATGCGTTGAGCGGCGCTCCTGATGCTCAGCCGCTCGCACTGCGCACGCAGCTTCAGCACCTCGTGGGCAAGGTGGGCGATCCACTTGCCCCGGAAAGCATCGTCCGCCGCGAGCGCCCCACGGAAGTCTTGAGACGGAAAACGCAATACCCTGCACGGTACCGCAGCCACCGCATCGCAATGGTATCTCCCTGTGGTGACGCTTGCTTCGGCGAAAAACCCTCCGCGCGCACGCTGCAGGACAACCTGCGTTCCATTTCGGCCGGTCCGAATCAGCAGCACTTCTCCGTCAAGGACGCAGAACACGCCTTTAAGCGGCTCTCCGAGCCTGAACAATGTATCGCCCGGTTCGAGCGCGAGGCAGTCCGCAGCCGCGCGCAGCTTGGCCGGAATCAGCGCGAGCTCCGGTTGGGACTCGATTAGCGCCTGCCAGCGGATGCGATCCATAGAATTTGCGTTCCAGTGATCGCGATCATATGCCCCGGATCCCGTCGGCATTACGCTGGTACCGGACTCTTTTGATTCAGGTCAAGGCCCATGCGACAAGCGCGACTGGCATTTACGGCGGTATTTCTCAACACGAATCACGGCTACGTCGGCTTCATCGAGGAGTTGCCGGGCATCAATGCGCATGCTCGGACAATCGAGGAGACGCGGCGCATGCTGCGGAATCTGGCGATGGTGGTCTTCGACGAGGAACGCCGTAGCAGCGACGAGCTCCTCGCCGGCAAAATTGCGCTTCGCGAAACCTTTGACATTCCACTCCTGAACGAGACCTGCGCCGAGGCACCGCGAGACCGAACGTTGAAACCATGAACGCGGCTCGCCCTTTTTTACCCGGGATCAACGGCTGTTCTGTCCATCAGCGCACCCTGACTAGACTCGGTGGACCATGAGCAGCGAAGCCATCATGAATCCGCCGCAACAGGCTTCTTTTTCCGATACTGCTTTGCCGCATGTGCTCGTCGTCGACGACGATCCGGGCATCCGCGAGCTGGTTTCCGACTACCTCGGCAAGAACGAAATGCGCGTCAGCGCGGTGGCCGACGGCGAGGCGATGCGCGCGGTCCTTGCAGAGCAGGTGGTGGACCTCGTGGTGCTCGACCTGAGGCTGCCGGGCGAGGACGGCATGGTCATCGCGCGGCGCCTGCGCGACGAGTCGCAGATCCCAATCATCATGGTCACCGGGCGAGCCGAGGAAGCCGATCGCATCATGGGGCTGGAGCTCGGGGCGGACGACTACCTCACCAAGCCGTTCAGCTCGCGCGAGCTGCTGGCGCGCATCCACGCTGTCCTGCGCCGCGGGTGCGCCGAGATGCGCCAGGGCAAGCCCGAGGGCATCCGCGCCTACCGCTTCGACGGCTGGGAGCTGAATCTCCACACGCGCTCGCTCATCGCGCCCGATCGCCGCATCGCGCCGCTCAGCCACGGCGACTTCAGCCTGCTCGTGGTGCTGCTCGGCGCCGCCGGCCGCGTACTGTCGCGCGACCAGCTGCTCGAGCTTTCGCGCCTGCACAACGACGAGGTGTACAACCGCTCGATCGACGTACAGATCCTGCGGCTGCGTCGCAAGATCGAGCAGGACCCGGCGCACCCGCGCTACATCCGCACCGAGCGCGGGGCGGGCTATCGTTTCGCGGCTCCCGTAGAAACGGTGTGGTAGCGCTCTGGCGGCCGGCGGCGCGAGCGCGCCGCCGGCCGCTGCTTCGCGCATGGAGTTATTGCGGCGGGGCGATGAAGTTGAAGTCATGCGCCCACGGGTCGGACTCCTGCGTGGCGCCGGTGCTCGCGTCGCCCGCGCGCTCCGGCACAGATGGAAGCGCGCGATCGAGCTCGGTCTGCTATCGATCGAATTGCATTGGACGAAGCGTGGCAGCGATGCATGTTACGCCGCGCCGATCTGCTCTGAATCCGCTCACGAAGCCCGTTTTGTATCGCAGTGTTGCAATTGCCGGCGCTGTTGCGTCTGCAATACAAGAAAGGGCCAACGCATCGCTTGCGCTTTGATGCGCGTCAACAGGCGCCGAGGCCTTCGTTCGAAAATCTCAATTCAGGAAACGATGAGATTGACGTGAAAGGACAGGAGCGATGAAAGGGCTTATCGCGGCAAGTCTCTCGGCGCTCCTTCTTCTGGCGGCGTCGCTGCCGGCGCTCGCACAAGGCGGATCGCCGAGCATCGCTGTAGCAGCAGACGGCGAGACCGCCTCGGCTGTTGTCGGAGCTCAAGTAAATCGCCACATGGAGCGGCCATGGCGCTGATCAACGCGGAACACCTCGTCAAGACCTACCGGACCGGCGAAGTCGAAGTGCCTGCGGTCAGGGGCGTCGATTTCGCGATCGAATCGAAGTCGTTCGTCGTCTTTGTCGGCCCTTCGGGCAGCGGCAAAAGCACCCTGCTCAACATGATCGGCTGTCTTGATCATCCGACGAGCGGAAAGCTTACGGTGATCGATACCGATGTCGGTTTATTGGATCGACGCGCCGCAGCCAACTTTCGTGGCCGGCACATCGGCTTCGTCTTTCAGGACTTCAACCTGATCCCGGTGCTCACCGTGTACGAGAACATCGAGTACCCGCTCATCATGGTGCAGGACTGGCCCGAGAAGAAACGGCGCGAGCAGGTCACCCGGCTGCTGGAGGCGGTCGGCATGTCCGCCCAGGCGGGCAAGCGCCCGGACCAGATCTCCGGCGGGCAGAAACAGCGCGTGGCGGTCGCCCGCGCGCTCGCGACGAACGCCCAGCTGGTGCTGGCCGGCGAGCCGACCGCCAATCTCGATCACGACACGGCGTACCGCGTCATCGAGCTGATGAAAAAGATGCGCAACGAGTTCGGCACTACGTTCGTGTTCTCGACCCACGATCCCAAGATCATGGGCGCGGCCGAAGTCATCTTCACGCTCGAAGACGGCCGGATCGGCAAGCCCTCGGAAAAGGCCTTGGGAAAGGCGGAGGCTGTCCATGCTTAACATCCTGAAAATCGCCATCAGGAACCTCGCCCGCTTCGGCAGGCGCACGCTCCTGACTTCCTCGCTCATCACCTTGGGCATCGTCGGTGTGCTGCTGTTCGTCGCCGTCTCCGGCTCGTTCAAGAGCATCATGATCGGCCAGTTTACCGATTCCATGCTCGGGCACCTCGAAGTGCACCGCAAGGGCTATGTCGCCTCCATCGACAGCCTTCCCCTGAATCTCAACATGCAGCCCGTGGCGGTCGGGAAGGTCGAGCAGGTGCTCCAAGGAATGGATGCGGTCGAGGCCTACTCGGAGCGCATCAAGCTCGGCGCCATGTTCAGCAATTTCACGGAAACAACCAGCATTCGCGTCAGCGGCATCGACCCGGCGAAGGAAATCGCCACCACGCCCTTGCTCCCGGGCCGGCTGATCGGGGAAAAAAGAGCGGGCGCGCTGCTGAACCAGGGAGAGATCATCATACCGGAGCTGATCGCGCGGGGAATGAAGGTGAAGACGGGCGACACGGCGGTCCTCGTCACCACCAACCGCGACGGCTCGGTCAACGGCAAGACCTTCACCGTCGCCGGCGTGATGCAAAGCGCTTCGGGGCCGGGCGGCAAGGACGGCTATATCCACATCGACGATGCCCGGGCCCTGCTGCGCATGAAGGAGGCGGAGGTCAGCGAAATCGCCATTCGTCTCAAGGATCCGGCGCAGCTCGACGCGGCCTACGCGCAATTGTCGAAGGAACTGGGCGTCGTTGCCGGCCCGGGCACGAGCGCGGGAACGGGCGCCGGCACAGGCACGGGCGACAAGTCGGCAGCCGCAGGCGGGGGCGGCGGTTCGGGATTCGAGGTGCATACCTGGGCGGACCTGTCGCCCTTCTCGAGCATCGTGAAAATGATCGATCTGCTCTCCGTGTTCATCAAGGTCATGATGGTGTCGATCGTCCTCATCAGCGTCATGAACGTCATGGTGATGGCGGTTTACGAGCGCATTCGCGAGATCGGGACCATTTCGGCCATCGGCACGCCTCCGCGAAGAATCCTTTCCCTGTTCCTGACCGAAGGCCTGCTCCTCGGCCTGGGCGGAGCGGCGCTCGGAACGGCGATCAGCCTTGCCGCGATCTACGCATTGAACATCTGGAAGGTCAGCGTCCGCTTCGGCATGCAGCAATCGATACTGCTTTCTCCCGCCGTGTCGGCAACCGACATCGTGGTGATCGTCGCGATGGTGGTGATCATGGCGCTTCTCGCGAGCTTGCAGCCGGCGTGGAAAGCCTCCCGCATGGACCCCGTAACCGCCTTGGGCCACGTTTGACCCGACAGGACAAATCATGAAGACACTCCTGTCGCTCGTCCTATCCTTCGTTGCGCTGCCGGCGATGGCCGCTGCGCTCGACGGAACGGAAATCCTCAAGAAAGTGGACCGCAACCTGGAGCCGGAGTCCTACGAGTCGTACCGCCAGCTCACCGACATCCAGCCCGACGGGGCCAAGAAGGTGTCGGTGCTCTACACCATGAAAAAGGGCCGCGACAAAGTGGTTGCGCTGTTCCTCGCGCCCGCCAGCGACAAGGGCCGCGTGACGCTGCGCGATGGGGACAACATGTGGCTCTATATCCCCGACGTCGGACGCTCGATTCGGATCACCAGCCTGCAGTCGGTGACCGGCAGCGTGTTCAACAACGCCGACATCCTGCGCATCGACTACACCGCGGAGTACAACGTCGAGGCCGCGGAAGAACAGAAGGACGCCTATCTCCTGTCGCTCAAGGCCAAGACCGGCGAGGTGGCCTACGACAAGCTGAAGATGTGGGTGGACAAGCAGGCGCTGCTGCCGGTCACCATCGAGGCGTATGCCGCGAGCGGCCTGCTCCTCAAGACGCTACGCTTCAAGGACATCAAGGATTTCGGCGGCGGCATCAAGCGTCCCGCGACCCTGGAAACCGACAGCCCACTCTACAAGGGCTACAAGTCGGTGATGCAGTGGTCGGGGCTCAAGAAGCGCGACTTCCCCGACGAGATCTTCACCCTCAACTACCTTCCCCGCGTCGAAGAGCTGCGCAAATGAAGCGGCCGCTGGAGCTGCGGCGAGTCTGGCCGCTCATGCTCCTTTTTACGGCCATGGGTATCGGAGCGCAGGAAGAACCCGCTTTCGATGCCTCGCAGTTCGAAAAGAAGCCCTTCGAGCTGGGCGGCTACGTCCAGCTCAAGCAGGAGAGTTTCTCCCTTAATCGCAGCGCCGCCTTCTACAAGCTCGGCTTCTACAACCAGCCGCAACGGGAAAGCCTCGACCGCACCACGGGAACCCTGCAGGTCGCTGGCAAGGCTCGCCAGGGCATCGGCACTTTCGACTTTCGCCTCAACGCGGATGTGCAGCGCGATCAGCTCGCTAGCGATCACGGCGGCAAAGTCTTCGAGGCGACTTACTCGATCCGTCCAAGTCCCGGTTTCACCCTCGAAGCAGGCAAAAGATCCCTGAAATGGGGCAAGGGGTATGCGTGGAATCCGATCGGATTCGTCGAGCGTCCCAAGGACCCCAACGACCCTCAGCTCGCCCGCGAGGGCTTCGTGATGGCGAACGCCGACTGGATCTCGAGTCCCGGAGGGGACTTGCAGACGGTCGCCTTTACGCCGGTCCTGGTTCCTGTCAGCGGCGACGTCAACAGAGATTTCGGCGAGCACGGTCACCTGAACCCCGCCGCCAAGCTCTACCTGCTCTACCGGGATACGGACATTGATTTCGCCTGGCAGGGCAAGGGAAGTCGGCCCGCCCGCTTCGGCATGGATTTTTCGAGAAACCTGGTCTCGAATTTCGAGATCCACGGCGAATGGGCGCGCATTCGCGAGTTCCCGAGGCCGGTCACCGACAACACGGGGCGCGTGACGACCGAGGTCGCAAACGCCACCAGCTACCTGCTGGGAGCGCGCTATCTCACCGCGAGCGACACGACCTACATCGCCGAGTACTACCGGAACGGCACCGGCTACTCGGAGGACGAATCCCGGCAGTTCTACCGGCTGGTGGAGAGCGCCTTCACCACCGGCAACAACGCGCTCGTGCAAAGAGCGCTTTCGCTGGCTCAAGGCAGCTACGGCAGGCCGAACGCGGGAAAGGACTACGTCTACTTGCGTGCGCAGCAGAAGGACGCGCTGGACATCGTCTACTTCGCGGCTGCGATCACCGCCATCGTGAATCTGCAGGACCGCAGCTACCAGCTCACGCCGGAGCTGCAGTACACCGGAATTAAGAATCTGGAGCTACGCGCGCGGCTTCTCCTGCTCCACGGCGGCCGCGAGACCGATTTCGGCGAGAAGCAGGTCTCGCGGAAGCTCGAGCTCTATGCGCGCTACTATTTCTGACCATCCTCGAACAACGCTTCGGCTCGTGCCGGCGCTCGCCGCCGCGTTGCTCGCCGGGTGTCAATCCATCGGCCCCGGGAGCGTTCAGCGCGACCGCATGGACTACGCAGGCGCCATCGCCGGCTCGTGGAGGGAGCAGACGCTGCTCAACATCGTCAAGCTGCGTTATTTCGACGCGCCGGTGTTTCTCGAGGTGTCCTCGGTCATCAGCTCCTACACGCTGCAAAGCGAGGTCAGCCTGGCCTCCAGAATATTTCCGAGGTCGCCGGGCGACACGTTTCGCGAGCTCGGCGCGAGCGGCACCTACACCGACCGCCCTACGATTTCCTACACGCCGGTCACCGGGAAGGAGTACATCGAGAAGCTGCTCCGGCCGATCCCGCCGCAGGCCATCTTCGCGATGATCCAGGCCGGCCACCCGGCCGACTACATCCTGCCGCTGACCGTACGAGCCATCAACGATGTTTTCAACTATTCCGCCTCCCCGGCGCGGATGCGACGCGAGGATCCGGCGTTTGTCCAGGTGATCGACGCGTTGCGCCGCATCCAGCAGGCGGGAGCATTGGGCATCCGGATCGAGAGGCGCGGCAAGGAAGGAGAAACGCTTATTTTCTTTCGGGAAAAAGTCGATCCGGATGTGGAGAAGGACATCCGCTCCGTGAAAGATGCGCTGGGCATCAAGCCGGAGATCACGGAGATACGGCTCACCTCCGGCTCGACGCGCCGCGGCAGTGACGAAATCGCGCTGCTCACCCGCTCCATGTGGGAAGTTCTGGCGGAGCTTTCCACCGGCGTCGAAGTGCCGGAGCAGGATGTGGCCGAAGGCCGCGCGACCGCAACGCCACGACTGAGCGGCCGTCCGCGCGCCTTCCCCATCGCGCATATTCATTCGAGCGGCGAGCCGCCGCCAGATGCCTACATTGCCGCACGCTACCGCGATCGCTGGTTCTGGATTGACGACCGTGACCTCGGCTCCAAGCGCGTGTTCACGTTCCTGATGGTCTTCTCCTCCATCGCGGAGACTGGTGCCGTGCCCCAGGTACCGATCCTCACGATACCCGCCAACTAGTGGATGTCGGCGCACGGAGGAATGGCTGATGTCACCCAGCCTGGTTCGCCGCGCCGCCCTTGCCTTCTTTATCGCCGCGGCACTGTCGAGCGCGCTTCTCGGCGTTCGCACTTATCGCTCGTTCCTATTGCTGCACTCGGCGTACGCGGCAGGTGCCCCGATGACGAGCAGCATCCGGCCGTGGATGACGCTTGAGTACGTCGCCGCCGCCTATCGGGTACCCGAAGCGGCCTTGCTCGAGCGCCTTGGACTGGCGCCGGCCACCGACCCCCGCACGAGCCTGAGGTCGCTCGCACGGGAAGCGGGCCTGCCGCTGATCGAGTACGTTCAAGGCGTCCAGCGTGCAATTGCCGGCATCGCGTCCGCCGTCGGTCCGGACAGCGCGGGCAAGAAATCGAGCTGGCTCGTGGCGATCGGCGATGCCTTTCTTGCTGCGGTCCTGAAGTACGGTTACCCCGCCCTCGGCCTGACCATATTCCTGGGTTCCTTCGGCCTGCCCCTGCCCCACGGAATTGCAGTGGCCGTCGTGGGTTCCCTGGCTGCGCAAGGACGCGTCGACTGGCTGTGGGCCGGGGCAGCTACGGCGGTCGCCTCGGTTCTCGGCGACATCGTGGGCTACGGTCTTGGCCGCGTGCTCGATCGCGGAGTGCTCGAGCGGCGCGGGCGCTGGCTCGGATACACGCGCGAGCGCGCGCTTCGCGTCAAGCGGCTCTTCGAGCAATGGGGCGCCTGGACCGTGCTCATCACGCGCACCTTCGTTTCGTATCTCGGCCCCGCGGTCAACTTGCTGGCCGGCGCCGCCGGCTATCGCTTGACGGTATTCCTTGCGTTGACGCTGCTCGGGCGTCTGATATGGACATCGGCCTATTTGGGGCTCGGCTACGCGGTCGGCTCGGATCCGGAAGCAGCCACCGGTTTTCTGGCGAATCTGAGCGGCCTGCTGGTATCGCTGACGGTGCTTGCCGCATCCTGGCTGATTGCGTCGGGACGCGCGCGCCTGCCGCAGCGGCAAGCTTCGAAATGAACCTTGCCGCCGACCCGCCAGGGCTGACGAGCGCCGAAGCCGCGCGGCGAGCGGCCGAGTTCGGCGCGAATGCCGTATCAGACAAGGCGCCGCCGCGCTGGCGCGCCTTCGCCGCCAAGTTCTGGTCGCCGGTGCCTTGGATGCTGGAGGCGGCGCTCATCCTGCAGCTCGCGCTCGGCGCGTATGTCGAAGCCGCCGTGGTCGGCGCACTTCTCGCTTTCAACGCCACCCTCGCCTTCGTCCAGGAAGGCCGCGCCGGTGCGGCGCTCGCCGCGCTGAAGAAGCGGCTCGCGCCGACCGCGCTCGTGCGCCGCGATGGCGAGTGGGTGAGGCTTGCGGCCTCCGAGCTCGTGCCCGGCGACGCGGTCCGGCTGCCGCTCGGGGCGATCGTGCCCGCCGATGCGACGATCGTCTCGGGCTCGGTGATGGTCGATCAGTCGACGCTCACCGGCGAGTCCCTGCCGGTCTATGCGGAAACCGCAAGCCGCGTCTACGCCGGATCCCTCGTGCGGCGCGGGCAGGCGATCGCCGAGGTCACGGCGACCGGAGCCAGAACCCATTTCGGACGCGCGGCCGAGCTGGTCCGCATGGCGCGCGCGCCGAGCACCGAGCAGGCGGCGATCTTCGCCACCACGCGCAACCTCGCGGTCGTGAACGGCGCGGTCGCCGTGCTCATCATCGGCTACGCCTATGCTTCGGCGTTCCCGTCCGGGGACCTGATGCGCCTCGCCCTCACGGCGCTGCTCGCCACGATCCCGCTCGCGCTGCCTGCGACGTTCACCCTGTCCGCCGCGTTCAGCGCGCAGGCGCTCGCCGCCCGCGGCGTACTGCTGACGCGCCTGTCGGCCGCGCACGAGGCGGCCGCCATGGACGTGCTGTGCGCCGACAAGACCGGGACGCTGACGCGAAACGCGCTCGAAGTGGTCGACGTCGTGCCCATGCCGGGGTTCGACCGGGAGCGTGCGCTGGCGCTCGCGGCCTTGGCGAGCTCCGAGGCCGACCAGGATCCGATCGACGGCGCCGTCCGCAAGGCCGCGACCGCGCAGGCCGCTCCCCGGGCGAGCGAACGGCTCGTGCGCTTCGTTCCCTTCGATCCGGCGACCAGGACCGCGCAGGCCTTTGCCGCCGATCGCGATGGAAATGAAATTCGCGTCGTCAAGGGCGCGTTCGAGGCGCTTGCAGCGGCGACCGAGGTACCGGCCGATGCGCCGCGCATCGTCGATGGGATCGCCGCGCAGGGACATCGCGTCATCGCGGTCGCCGTGGGCGCGCCGGCGCCGCTTCGTCTCGCCGGGCTTATCGCCCTGAGCGATCCCCCAAGGGACGATTCGGCCGGGCTCGTCTCGGATCTGCGCCATCTGGGCGTCCGCACCCTGATGGTGACCGGAGACTCTCCCGTCACGGCGGCCGCGATCGCGCACAAGGTGGGCATTGCCGAATCCGACGTCCTTGCCCGGGTGGTGCCGGAGGAAAAGCATCGGCTGGTGAAGACGCTGCAGGGCGAGAGCCATGTGGTGGGCATGTGCGGCGACGGCACGAACGATGCTCCGGCGTTGCGGCAGGCGCAGATCGGCATCGCCGTTTCGAGCGCGACCGACGCGGCGAAGGCCGCGGCGGGCATGGTGCTCACCGAGCCCGGCCTCGCGGGCGTGGTGTTCGCGGTGCGCGAAGGGCGCGTCGGCTTCCAGCGGCTCGTCACCTATACGTTCAACATGATCGTCAAGAAGATCGAGATCGTCCTGTTCCTCGCGATCGGGCTGGTCCTGACCGGCCACGCCATCCTGACGCCGGCGCTCATGGTGCTGCTTTTCATGACCAATGACTTCCTGGCGATGTCCCTCACGACCGACCGGCCGGGCGCCGCCGCGTCCCCGAGCCGGTGGCGCATGCGCAACGTGACCGCCGCCGCCATCCTCCTTGGAGCGTGCAAGCTGGGCTTCTCCACGGCCGCGCTTGCATGGGGTGCATTCCGCCTCGGCCTCGACGCCGAAGAGCTTCAGACACTCGCCTTCGTTACGCTCGTGTTCGGCAACCAGGCGCTGCTGTACGTGCTGCGCGAACGCCGCCGCATGTGGAGCTCGCAGCCGAGCGCCTGGATCATCGCCGCCACGCTGATCGACGTTGCGCTGGTCACGGCGCTCGCGCTGTCGGGCACGATGATGAAAGCCTTGCCATTGCCGATCGTCGCCGCCGTAGCCGCCGCCGCAATCGGCTTCGCCCTGGTTCTCGATCAGATCAAGCTGCGGGTCGTCTCTGTGTTCAGGATCGAGACCGCCGCCCACGTGGGCTCTCAAGCATCACGCATTACAGCTTGAGAAGGCCGCGCTTGTTGAGGTATGCGCCGATCAGTCCTACGAGGAAGCCCAGGCCGACGTTCCAGATACAGAAGGCTGCGGTCATGAGCGTGATGAGCCGCTCGCCCTTGTTCTTGCTGAACTCGCATGAGCCCAGCGCGAGTTGGGCACCGGTAAGAAAGAGTATGACCCCGAGGACCGCTTTCGGCAGGATGCTGAACAGCGTCTCGATGGAACCGCTCAAGAAGAGCGCGAGGAGCAGAAGGATCACGCCGAGGATGATCGTAGCCCCGCCCGTACGAGCGCCGAACGCCACGTGACCCGCCATTCCTCCTGCGCCGTGACACATCGGGATACCGCCGACAGATGCGCTGAAAAGATTCAGAACTCCCGTGGAAGCGGACAGCTTGTCCTCGTTCACGGCGCGGTCGGGAAACAGGCGGTTGTTCTCCTCGGCGGTCGCCATGATGGCGTTGCCGAGGGTGAGCGGTAATTGCGGCAAGGCGAGGAAGACGAGACCGAGACCGAAGTCCTTCCACGTCAGATCGGACAACGCAAAGGAAGGCGGCCGAAACTCGATCGTTGCCTCTCCGAGCTTCTGCAACAGCGCCGGGTCCGCGAGCGCCCCGCACGTCGCCCCGAAGAGCAGCAGCAGGAACATCGCCGGAATCAAACGATTTGTCAGAAGAAGCAGCGTCCCGATGAGGCCGATCGCCGCGATCAGCCACCCGGTGGCCATCATCTTGATGCCCTCGATCATGAATGCCATGCCGAGGCCGAGGATGATGCCCACCACGACGAAGCGCGGCACGAGCGCAGCCACGCGCCGGGCCGTGCCCGTCATCCCGAGCAGCAGCCAGATGGCGCCCGTGGCAAGGCTCGCGCCGACCACGGCTGCCGGCGTGATGACCGCGGTCTGCGCCGCTTGCGTGGCGGCCACCGCACCCGCGGCCTTCATCGGCTGAACGGGCATCGGGGTGCGGTAATACGCCCCGCACACGATGAGCGCGACACCGAACGCGAACAGGATGCCGTAGGGGTCCATGCCCACCATGCCGATGTAGGCGACCACGAACGGGATGAGCGTTCCGAGGTCGCCGAACGCCCCGGCCCACTCCATGCGATCGTAGCGGTTGCCCGCTGATACGTTCGCAGTGGAACGAGCTTGCTGGCTGGCGGGTTCGGTCATGGCGACCGATTTTAAGCCCGCATTTCGTTTTGCCTCGGCAAAATCAACACCGCCTCAAGGCCGCCCTCCTTGAGGTTGTGCAGTTTCAGAGTGCCGCCGTGCAGTTGAGCGATTTGCCTGGCGATGCTCAAGCCTAATCCCGTGCCGCCGGTGTCCCGGCTGCGCGAGCCCTCTAGGCGATAGAACGGTTCGAATACGCGTTCGAGCTCCGCCTCGGGTATTCCGGGCCCACGGTCGCGAATGCGGATGATCAGCCGGTCCGGGGCATCGTCCACGAGCATCGTGGCGGAGTTTCCATACTTGAGCGCATTGTCGAGCAGGTTCCCCAGGCAGCGCTTGAGCCCCTGCGGCCGGCAGACGCACGGCCCGGATGCGGCGCCTTCGATGGCGACTTCCGCGCCGGTATCCTGTGCGTCGGCCTGTAAGCTCTCCAGCAAGGCTTTCACGTCGACCGGCCGTGCTTTTTCCGCGCTTTGCCCGCCTCGCATGAATTCGAGCGTGCTATGGATCATCGACTCCATCTCCTCCAGGTCCTGGGAGATCTTCTTTTTCAGCTCAGTGTCATCCAGCAGCTCGGCGCGCAGCCGCAGGCGGTTCACCGGAGTCTTGAGGTCGTGCGACATCGCTGCCAGCGTGGCCGAGCGCTCTCGAACATAGCGGGCCAGACGCTCCTGCATCGTATTGAAGGCGCGCGCTGCGCGCGTCACCTCCAGCGGACCCTCCTCCGGCAGGGGCGGCCGGTCGATATTGCGCCCCAGCTCGTCGGCAGCGTCGGCGAGCGCATTGAGTGGCCGCGTAGTCCAGCGCACTGCGACGAGAGAGACCGCGATGACCGCAGCGAGCAGCACTGCGAGACTGAGCAACAGCCGATAGGGCCAGCCCGCAGCCTGCGCAGGCTGGCGGGAGTCGAAAGTGACCAAGGCGCCGTCACTGAGGCGCACTTGGGCGACAAAAGAAAACCCGGGTTGCGATCCGAAGTGCATCGCCGCGCCGGCCGCCATCCAGGGGGCGTGCGCTCCCGGTCCCATGAAACCCGGGCCCCGCGGCATGGCCAGCCCGCCCTGCTCCTCTCTCAGAGATACGGCGGCCGGCCTCCCGCCGCCGAGGAAGCGGCGCAGCATCGCGCCGAACAGCGCGGCACGTGCGCTGCCCTCGGCGTTTTCGTTTTCATTGAAACGAGCTTGATCGAGGCTGATCGTGAGGGGCGCTGCGCTGAAGACCTGGACGATTCGGCGGCGCTCAGCCGGACCCAGCGGCTCGAGCAGCTTGACGATATCGGCGATGCGCTGCGCGGCCTGCATGCCGCTGGCCTGCGCCAGCGCGTCGCCCCGCTCGTGCATGTAGATCGCGAAGCTGACGAGCAGCGCGACGATGAGCACGCTCAGCTGCACGAGAACCAGCCGGCTGAAGAGCGAGCGCGGCGCGAGCCTCATCAGGACGCCGCCTCGACCTGCGCGGCCAGCACATAGCCTTCGCCGCGCACGGTCTTGATGATCCGAGGTTCGCGTGCGTCCTCTCGCAGCCGCTGCCGCAGGCGGCTCACCTGCACGTCGATTGCCCGATCGAAAGGCCCGGCGTCGCGCGAGATCATGAAGTCGATGAGCTGATCGCGTGACAATACCCGGTCCGGATGCGTGAGAAAGACGCGGAGCAGCTTGAACTCCGTCCCGCTCAGCGGCACCACGACGCCGTCGGGCGCGGTGAGATTGCGCGTGGCGACGTCGAGCGTCCAGCCGGCGAACCGGAACGACTTCACCGCTTCGGGTTCGAGGTTCTCCGGGAGCGAGCGCGAGCGTCTCAGCACGCTCTTGATGCGGGCAAGCAGCTCGCGCGCATTGAATGGCTTTGCCAGGTAGTCGTCGGCGCCCATTTCCAGTCCGACGATGCGGTCGGTGTCCTCGCCGCGCGCCGTCAGCATGATGACCGGCACGTTCGACCGGTTCCGCAGGTCGCGGCACAGCTCAAGGCCGTCTTCGCCGGGGAGCATCAGGTCGAGCACGATGAGGTCCGGGCGCGCGGTGTCGAGCGCCCCTCGCAAGGCCTTGCCGTCTACTGCGCTCGTCACCCGATACCCTTGCTTTTGCAGATATTCCTGCAGAAGCCTGCGGGTCTCTGCGTCGTCGTCGACGACCAGGATGTGGTCTTGCGTGGCCATGGCCGACATATAGCGTCAATCGGCGCGTTTTCAGCCGCAAAACTGTAACCCAGTGTTGCAAACTCAGCCGGCGCAAGCCTGGGATACAAAACTGGCGGTTCGATACACCGGGCGCTTACAAGTATTTGCTTCAATCGGTTCTGCGGAGAGGTTACGACTCCGAACTCTTGAAAAGGAACCGATGATGAAACGTTCGCATAAAGTAGCAGCAGGTGTCGTTGCCGCGCTGAGCCTGGGTGTGGCGGCTGCCGTCTTGGCCCATCCGGGCCAAACGGGCGGCGGTATGGGACCGGCGATGAAAGGCGGCATGGGACATGGCCGCATGGCCGGCGGGCCTGCAGGCCACGCGGTGGGCCAGCTGCTGATGACGCCCGAAGAGCGCACTGCACTCCAGGAGAAGATGCGCAGCGCGAAGACGCCCGAAGAGCGCCAGAAGCTCGCCGAAGCGAATCGCGCGGAAATGCAGAAGCGGGCCAAGGAAAAGGGCATCACCCTTCCCGACGCGCACGGACCCGGAGCCGGCTTCGGACCGGGCTTCGCTCCGTCCGCCGCGGTGACCAGGTAGCTCGCAGACGTGGCACGCGGGCGGCGGAAACCCGCCCGCCATCGCCCAACCATCAACCAATGAGGAGATCATGAAACGCTCGAGCAAGATCGCTGTCGCGATACTGGCAACGCTGGGACTCGGTGCCGCAGTCGCCGTCTTCGCCCATCCCGGGGCCGTGGGACCTGGGATGATGCACGGCATGGGACCGGGGATGATGCGCGGCATGGCTCCCGGGGCCGCGGCCGGATCCCAGGGTCCCATCGGGGGCCCGATGGCCGGCCGCGTGCAGCATGACGAAGCATTCGCGGCGGACATGCACCTGGTCCGCGACATGCTCTTCAGTCACGACCGCATCAAGCGCACGGTGACCAATCTGCCCGACGGCATCAAAACCGTTACCGAATCGGACGACCCGCAAGTGGCGCAGCGCATCCAGACCCACGTTGCGAGCATGGTGCAACGGCTGAACGATGGGAAAGAGTTCAACCTGTTCAGCAAGACGATCCCCGTGCTGTTCGAGAACAAGGATAAGATCAAGACCACCGTCGAGACGACGGACAAGGGCTCCATCGTCACGCAGACCTCCAGCGACGCGAAGGTGGTCGCGGCGCTCCAGGAGCATGCCACGGAGGTCGACGAACTGGTCCGCGAAGGGATGGTTGCGATGATGCGCAACGCCCGGGCGGCCATGGGCGGCGGCCCGGTGCGATGAACTACGCTTCTGGCCGGACGTCCAACTAGTCCTTCCGCGCCTCTAAAAGGGACTGAAAGAATGAAACGAGCCTTGCTGCTTACCCTCTCGCTTGCCCTGTCGGCAGGAGCCACACTGCTGGCAGGATCCACTGCGGCGCAGTCGCCTTCGACGCACGAGCACAGCTTCAGCGGCGCGGAGCAATGGGCGCACGTGTTCGACGATCCCAAGCGCGACGCCTGGCAGAAGCCCCACGAAGTCATCCAGGCGCTGGCCCTAAAGCCGGATGCGGTGATCGCCGACGTCGGCTCGGGCACCGGCTATTTCGCCGTGCGGCTCGCCAACATGGTGCCCAAGGGGCGCGTCTACGGCGTCGACGTGGAGCCCGACATGGTGAAGTACCTCGCCGAGCGCGCCAAACGAGAAAAGCGCGACAACGTCGTCTCCGTCGCCGGCGCGCCCGACGACCCGCGGCTGCCCGAGAAGGCCGATCTGATCTTCATGGTGGACGTGTTCCACCATATCGGCGATCGGGCGCGTTATTTCCGCAACCTGCGCGCCTCGCTCAAGCCCGGCGGCCGCATCGCGATCATCGACTTCCGCATGGATTCGCCGGACGGCCCGCCGAAGGCGGCCCGCATCGCGCCGCAGCGCGTGATGGCGGAGCTCAAGGGCGCAGGATACCGCCTCGCCAAGCAGCACGATTTCCTGCCCAACCAGTACTTCCTGGTCTTCGAGCCGCAGCGCTAGCGCGTCAGCCGGCGGCCGCCCTGCGCACGGCGGAAGCGATGGAATTCGCCGCCGACTCGATGGCGTCCCTCGGCTCGCCCTCGACCATGACGCGCAGCACCGGCTCGGTGCCGGAAGGCCGCAGCAGGACCCGGCCGCGCCCGTTCAGCGACCGCTCGGCGTCTGTCTGTGCCTTTCTTATGACCTCATGTTTTTCCCATTTGAAGCCGCGCGGAACCTTCACGTTGACGAGCACCTGGGGGTACATCACGAGATCGGCAGTCAGCTCGGCGAGCGAGCGGCCCGACTCGCGCACCGCGTGCAGCACCTGGAGCGCCGATACGATGGCGTCGCCGGTGGTGTGCTTGTCGAGGCAGATGAGGTGGCCCGAGTTCTCGCCGCCGAGCTCCCAGCCCTTCTCGCGCATGAGCTCGAGCACGTAGCGGTCGCCGACCTTGGCGCGGCCGAACGCGATGCCCAGGCGCGCCATCGCCTTCTCGAAGGCGAGATTGGTCATCAGCGTCCCGGCGACGCCGCTCGGCTTGCCGCCGTTCCTTTCGAGCTTGCGCGCGCGGTGGCCCGCGATCACGTAGAGGAGCTGGTCGCCGTCGTAGCTCCTGCCGGCGGCGTCCACCAGCAGCAGCCGGTCGCCGTCGCCGTCGAGCGCGACGCCGAAGTCCGCCTTGCGCTCGAGCACCTCCCGCTTGATGGCCTCGGGCGAGGTGGCGCCGCATTTCTCGTTGATGTTCATGCCGTCCGGCTCGACGCCCATGGCCACCACCTCGGCGCCCAGCTCGTGGAACACGTGCGGCGCGACGTTGTACGCGGCGCCGTGCGCGCAGTCGACGACGATCCTCAATCCCTTGAGATCGAGCTGCGCGGGAAAGGTGGACTTGCAGAACTCGATGTAGCGGCCGCCGGCGTCGTCCACGCGCCATACGCGCCCGAGCTTGGAAGCCTCGTTGCAGCCCATCGGCTGCTCGATCTCGGCCTCGATGCGCGCCTCGATCTCGTCGGGCAGCTTGAAGCCGTCGCCCGAGAAGATCTTGATGCCGTTGTCCGGGTAGGCGTTGTGCGAGGCGCTGATCACCACCCCCGCGGACAGGCGCAGCGCCCGCGTGAGGTACGCGACGGCCGGCGTCGGGATCGGGCCGCACATGTGAACGTCCACGCCCGCGGCGGAAAAGCCGGCCTCGAGCGCCGACTCGATCATGTAGCCCGAGATGCGCGTGTCCTTGCCGATGAGCACCGACGGATCCCTGCCCGCCCCCGAGAGGACTTTCCCGGCGGCGTAGCCCAGGCGCAGCACGAAGTCCGGCGTCATGGGGCTCGAGCCCACCGTGCCGCGCACGCCGTCGGTGCCGAAATATCTACGCGTCATTCTGGAAAGCCTGCCATACGGCGATCACGTCCTTCGTCTCCTTCACCTCGTGCACCCGGAGTATTTTCGCGCCGCCCTGCAGCGCGAGCAAAGCCATGGCGAGGCTGCCGGCGAGGCGCTCGCCCACCGGCCTGCCGGTGATGTGGCCGATGGTCGACTTTCGCGACAGGCCCGCCAGCAGCGGAACTCCGAGGGACTCGAATTCTCGAAGCCTTCTCAGTATTTCCATGTTGTGCTTGGCGGTCTTGCCGAAGCCGAAGCCCGGGTCGACGACGATGCGGTCGCGGCCGATGCCGGCGAACATCGCCTTTCTCACGGCGTCCTTTAGGAAGCCTTTCACCTCGGCTACGACGTCATCGTAGCGCGGCCCGCGCTGCATGGTCGCCGGCTCGCCTTTCATGTGCATGAGGCAGACGGCGCAGCCCGTGGCGGCCACCTCCACGAGCGCGTAGGGCTCGGATAGCGCCTGGACGTCGTTGATCATCGAGGCGCCGGCGGCGAGCACCGCCTTCATCACCGCGGGCCGGCGCGTGTCCACGGAAACACACAAGTCTTTGATTTTTTCCAGGACGGGAAGGATGCGCCTCAGTTCTTCCTCCTCGGAGACCGGAGCGGCGCCGGGACGAGTGGACTCGCCGCCGAGGTCGAGGATGTCGGCGCCCTCTTCCGCCAGCCGCCGCGCATGCGAAACGGCCGCTTCCGGATCGAGGAAGCGGCCGCCATCGGAGAAGGAATCGGGCGTGACGTTCACCACGCCCATCACCAGCGGTCTATCGAGCGGGAGCTGAAACCGCCCGCACCGCAGGATCACGCCGCCGGGTGTGGCGCCGCGTCGCCTTGCGCGCCCCCGCTGCTCGCGGGCCTGGTCGGAGTTTGCGAGCTGCCGGAAGGTTTGGGCGGACGCGGCGGCTTGCCGGCCAGGATGTCGTTGATCTGCTCGGCGTCGAGCGTCTCCCACTCGAGCAGCGCCTTGGTCATGGTCTCGACCTTGTCGCGGTTGTCTTCCAGCAGCTTGCGCGCCAGGCGGTATTGCTGGTCGATGATGCGGCGGATCTCGGCGTCGACCTTCTGCATGGTCGCTTCCGACACGTTCTTGTGCGTGGTCACCGCGCGCCCGAGGAAGATCTCGCCCTCGTTCTCGCCGTACACCATGGTGCCCAGCTCGTCGGACATGCCCCACTGCGTCACCATGCGACGCGCGATCTCGGTCGCGCGCTCGAAGTCGTTCGAGGCGCCGGTGGTCATCTGGTTCATGAACAGCTCTTCGGCGATGCGGCCGCCGAACAGCACCGCGATCATGTTGAGGAGGCGATCGCGGTCCTGGCTGTAGCGGTCGGTCTCGGGCAGCTGCATCGTCACGCCGAGCGCCCGCCCGCGCGGGATGATGGTCACCTTGTGCACCGGGTCGGTCTTGGGCAGCAGCTTCGCCACCAGCGCATGCCCGGACTCGTGGTACGCGGTGTTCCTGCGCTCTTCCTCGGGCATGACCATCGAGCGGCGCTCGGCGCCCATGATGATCTTGTCCTTGGCGCGCTCGAAATCGTCCATCTCGACCAGGCGCTTGTTGCCGCGCGCGGCGAACAACGCGGCTTCGTTCACCAGGTTGGCCAGGTCCGCCCCCGAGAATCCGGGCGTGCCGCGCGCAATGATGTCGGGCTTGACGTCCGGCGCCATCGGCACCTTGCGCATATGGACCTTCAGGATCTCTTCCCTGCCCCTGATATCCGGCAATGGCACGACGACCTGGCGGTCGAAGCGCCCCGGGCGCAGCAGCGCCGGGTCGAGCACGTCGGGGCGGTTGGTCGCGGCGATGACGATGACGCCGGCGGTCGCCTCGAAGCCGTCCATTTCCACGAGCAGCTGGTTCAGCGTCTGCTCGCGCTCGTCGTTGCCGCCGCCGAGGCCCGCGCCGCGCTGGCGGCCGACCGCGTCGATCTCGTCGATGAACACGATGCAGGGCGCGTGCTTCTTCGCCTGCTCGAACATGTCGCGCACGCGCGCCGCGCCGACGCCGACGAACATCTCCACGAAGTCGGAGCCCGAGATCGAGAAGAACGGCACCTTGGCCTCGCCGGCGATGGCGCGGGCGAGCAGCGTCTTGCCGGTGCCGGGCGAGCCCACCATCAATACGCC
>Ga0156283_1196_pt1 | contig 40333 bp, 43 predicted proteins | sample RifCSPlowO2_12_FD_107932 | JGI IMG/M metagenome (GOLD analysis project Ga0156283, IMG submission 107932) | Betaproteobacteria bacterium RIFCSPLOWO2_12_FULL_65_14 | reverse complement strand
TTTGCCATTTTCCTGCTGCCTCTGAGTTTTGCCGGTCACCTGGTGCCCATGACGCGGATTGAACGCGTGACCTCTCCCTTACCAAGGGAGTGCTCTACCACTGAGCTACATGGGCTGTATTCATTCCTGGAGCGGGTGAAGGGAATCGAACCCTCGTCATAAGCTTGGAAGGCTTCTGCTCTACCATTGAGCTACACCCGCCTTCTATCGATCCTATGCTGTTCACTTCACCCTACATGCTCATCGCCGCCGAAGCGCCCTGCTATTTGCCGAGCCCTGTGCTGGTGGAGGGGGTTGGATTCGAACCAACGTAGGCGCAAGGCCAACAGATTTACAGTCTGCCCCCTTTAGCCGCTCGGGCACCCCTCCGGCGGAACCCGAAATTATGAGAGTAATCCGACGCTTGGTCAAGAAAAAGTCGGCCGCGTTCACGTTCCGTAGCGGGCTCCGGGCTGCAGCGACTTGAGCGCGGCCAGCGCGCTATAGCAGGCGAGCCAGGAGGTTTTCGGATTCTCGGGCGCCGGGACGTTCTCGAGCACCACGGTGAAGCGCCCGGACCGGCCCGAAACGCGGATGGTGTGGGTATTGAGCTCGAGCGACGGGTCAGCCACCACCTTCAAGCGCGTGCGCTCGGCGCCGATGCCGGCGAGCGACAGGATCGCGGCGATGTTCACGTTCTGCGGAAAATGCGGCACGCCCTCGCGCGCGCTGCCCTCGAAAAGGATGAGCGGGCTCGTCAGGCCCTCGAGCCGGAAGCCGTGGCGCTCGACGTACGGGATCCCCTTCCACGCCGCCGGTGGTTTCGCCACCTGGATGGACACCTCGTCGACCCCGGCAAGGCAGGCGGTCTTCAGGGCGTCCAGCCCGCCGATGCCGCCCGAAGGGACATAGAGAATTGCGTTCGAGCGCACCGCCGCGCGCTCCGCGGCCTGCCGGAGCGCATCGTCGACCAGGGCGCCCGCCGAGAGAACGACCACCCCGACCCGAGCCTCGAGGAGCGGCACCAGGTGCTCGCGCACTGCGTCGTGGGAAGCCGCCTCGATCACCGCTTGCGGCCGCGCCGCAAGCAGCGCGGCCCGGTCAAGGACATATGGGACTTGGAACTCGCGCGCCAGCGCGGCGCCGCGCGGCGCGCCGCCGGGCCGGCCCATGAGGGCCGCGACTTCGAAATCGCCGAGCGCGCCGCGCCGGATGTTTTCTAGGACGAGGCGGGCGATGGTGCCCGCGCCGATCAGGCCGATACGCATCGAGTTCCTTGGAGGCGGCGATTCTGCCATAGCAGTATGATGGCGCGCGGAAAGGAGTCTTGAACCTTGCGTATCGCCATCCTCGAAGACGATCCGGACCAGCTGGCGCTCCTGAGGCGCTGGACCGCGGACGATGGCCACGACGTGCACGGCTACCTGACCGGGCGCGAGGCCATGAAGCACGCCGGCCGCGAAAGCTTCGATCTGTTCATGCTGGACTGGCAGGTGCCCGACGTGTCGGGCCCGAGGTGCTGATGTGGCTGCGCTCCAACGTGTCCAAGAGCGTGCCGATTCTTTTCGTCACGGTGCGCGACTCCGAGCAGGACATCGTTTTCGCGCTCGAGCACGGCGCCGACGACTACATGGTGAAGCCGGTCCGGCGCCAGGAGCTGCTCGCGCGCCTGCACGCGCTGCTGCGGCGCGCTTATCCGAACGAGGAGCAGAAGCAGCTCTCGTTTCCGCCTTTCGAGATCGATACCCAGCGCAACGAGGTGCGCAAGGACGGCGCGAGGATCGAGCTCACGCCCAAGGAGTTCGAGCTCACCGTGACGCTTTTCCGCAATATGGGCCGGCTGATGTCGCGGGGCCATCTGCAGGAGACCGTCTGGGGCCGCAGCGGCGATCTCGCCACGCGCACCGTCGACACCCACGTCAGCCAGGTCCGCAAGAAGCTCGATCTGCGCCCGGAAACGGGCTACCGCGTGGTGCCGATCTACAACTACGGCTACCGGCTGGAGAAGATTCCCCCGCCGGCCTGAGCTACTCGAGCGCCTTCAGCCGCGTCTCGGCGTACTCGCGCACTTCCTTGTTGAGCGGCCCGGCGCCCAGCGCGCGCTGAAAGGCTTGCGCCGCCTCCGCCTTGCGGCCGAGCGCCTCCAGGGAAATCCCGAGCCCCGCCCACGTGCCTCCGGGCTGCGGCGCGTTCTGCACCGCGCGGCGGTAGGCCTCGACGGCCTCGGCGTGCCGGCCGAGCCGCTGCAGCACCGCGCCGCGCAGGGCCTGGAAGTCCGCGTTCTGCGCCGCCGAGCCGGCGCGATCCATGACCTCGAGCGCAGCCGGGTAATCGCGCTGCTCGGCATGGATGCGCGCGAGGGCAAGCGCGAACATCGGATGCGTGGGATTCGCTGCGAGCGCCTCGCGCAGCACGCGCTGCGCGGCGTCCATGCGCTGCTGCTCGAGCAGCAAGGCGACGTAAGCCTGTCTCGCCGGCTGGTGCGCAGGGTCGGCGAGCAGCGCGCCGACGAGCTGCTCTTCGGCTTCGCTCACGCGCCCCTGGTTGAGCAGCACGGCGGCGCGGCGGAATTGCGACTCGGCGGCGTCGTTGGGCTTGCCGCGGTCGCGCTTGTCGACGCTCGGCTTGGCCGCCGGCGGGGGTGCCGCGACGGGCCTGGGCGCTTCCGCCTTTTTCGGCGCTTCGGCCACCTTAGCGGGCTGGGGCGCGCGCTCGATGATCGGCGTCTCGATGGCGCGCGCGAGCTTGAAGACCTCTGCGGTCTCAACGGGTTTTGCTTTGGGTTCTGGTGCCGGGATGGCAGGCGCGGGCGCGGGTTGGACGACGGCTGCGGCGGCCTTGCGGGCCTGGGCTTGCGCCCGTAGCGCTTTCTCCGTAACCACCGGCTCGCGCGGCTGGAGCTGATAGGCAACCCAGCCGACCCACGCCACGGCGGCCAGCACGAGCAGCGCGACGACGCGCCAGAACCATTCGTGGCGTTGGTGCGCGGGCGTCACGACCTTCACCTGCTGCGGCGGCGGCGCGGCTTCGGCGCCCGCCATCGCGTTGCGGCGGTCCAGTTCCTGCAGCATCTTGTTGATCACGCTCACGGCGGCGGCTCAGTTCCCGGCGCGGCCAAGGCCGAGGCGCCACCACCACTTTGCCAGCGGCGCGGCGGCCGGGGTATCGGCGGCGGCGGCGCGCATATCGCGCCGCTCGAGGGTCCAGCGCCCTTCGCCGTAAGCGAGCAGCATGGCCTTGTGCATGAGGATGTTGACCAGGCGCGGCACGCCGCGGCTTGCGCGGTGCAGGACGCGCAGCGCCGCCGGGGAAAGCAGCGAGCGCCCGGTAAAGCCGCCGACCGCGAGCCGGTGCGCGACGTAGGCGCAGACCTCGTTTTCCTCCAGGCCGCGCAGGTGGTGCTGGAAGGTGATGCGCTGCAGAAGCTGGCGGATCGTCGGCGAGGCGAGCTTGCGGTCGAGCTCGGGCTGGCCGAAGAGCACCACCTGCAGGAGCTTGCGCTTTTCGGTCTCGAGATTGGTGAGCAGGCGCAGCGCCTCGAGCGTCTCGAGCGACATCGCCTGGCTTTCGTCGATGCACAGCACCAGCCGCTTGCGGTTGCGCGCGAGGTCGAGAAGCGCCCGCGTGATCGCCTTGAGCAACTGGTGCTGGTCGAGGTTCGCGCTCACCAGGATGCCGAGCTCTTCGGCGAGCGCCAGGTACAGCGTGCGCGGCTCGAAGCTCGGGTTCGGCACGTAGGCCGAAAGCCAGGCGCCGTCCAGCGTGCCGAGAAACTTGCGGCAGAGCAGCGTCTTGCCGGTGCCGACCTCGCCCGTGATCTTGATGAAGCCTTCGCCGTTCGAGACCGCGACCACCAGCGTGTTGAACGCCTGCTGGATGGCGCGGCAGGCGAAGAAATAGGTGGTGTCCGGCGTGATGCCGAACGGTGCCTCGCGCAGGCCGAAATGGCGCAGATAGTTCATTGCAGCGCCTCCATGCGCCGGCGGGTGTCGCGCAGGTCGCGCTCCCAGTCGCGGTCGGACTCGATGATCGTGGGCTTGAGGAGAATCACGAGCTCCTTCTTGCGCAGCGAGCGGTCGGTGTTGCGCAGCAGGTTGCCCAGGCCCTCTTCCGGCATGCCTGGAATGCCGGAGCGGCTGTCGCGGATATCGACGCTCATCAGGCCGCCGATCGCCACGATATTGCCGTCGCTCACGCGCACCACCGTGTCGGTCTCGCTCACCGTGCTCTTGGCGAGCGGCAGGCGGATCTCGGCGATCTGGCCGCCGAGGTTGACCACCCGCGTGCTTTCGCTCACCTCGCTCACCGAGGGATGGATGTGCAGGATGATGTTGCTGTTGTCGTCGATCTGCGGCGTGACATCCAGCACGATGCCCGAGAAGAACGGCTGCACCGTGACCGAGGGCGACTGCGTGGTGGCGTTGCCGCTGGTGGTGGCCGTGGTGCTCACGTTGGTGACGAAGAACTCGTCGGTGCCGACCTTGAGCACCGCCTTGTTGTTGTTGATGGTGGCGATGCGCGGGCTGGAAAGCACCTGGACGTTGCCCTGCGACTCGAGGAAGCTCAGGAGCAGCGCGAAGTTCGAGGTCTGCAGCGCGAGGCCGAACACCGCGCCGCCCGCCGTGGCCGCCGCGGCGACGGTGCGCCCCGCGCTGTCGACCACGAGGCCCGGGATCGACAGCTGCTGCGGGCGCCCGCCCAGCGTGGTCCCGGGCGAAACCTGTCCCACGGTCGCGTTCGGGCCGGTATTGCGGAACGCCGCCCAGTTGATCCCCGCCTGGAAGGCGTCGGAGAGCGTGACTTCGACGATCTTCGCCTCGAGCATGACCTGGCGCTCGACGGAGATGCGGGTGGCGCGCAGGTAGTCCTCGACGGCGCGCAGCTCGGCCGGGAGCGCACGCACCATCACCACGCCCGAATGCGGCGTGACCACGATCGAGCGGCCTTCGCCGGTGCCGACGATGGCGAGCAGCGCGGTGCGCAAGTCGGCCCAGAAGTCGGACTGCTGCTGGGTGGTGACGCGGCTCGATTCCAGCGAGCGCGACGCGGGCGCGCCGCCGGTCGTCGCCGGAGCGCCGGCCGCGACCGGAGGCGCGGCGGCGACGTCGGTGACCGCGCCCGACTGCACGCGCACATCGCTGAAGCCGCGCCGCTGCCCCTGCAGGTAGTTGACCTGGAAGATGCGCGTCTGCAATCCCGCCGGCTGAATGAAGATGCGCGTGCCCTCGACCTTGTAGTCGTAGCCGTAGAGCTCGCGGATGGAATCGAGCGCCTCGCGGATGGTGACGTCCTTGAGGTTGAGCGAGAGCGTGCCCGACACGCCGGGGTGCAGCAGCATGCTGTAGCGCGTGCCCGAAACGATCGACATGAACACCTGCGCCGCCGGGGCATTGCTCACCGACAGATCGAAGCGCGGATCGAGCGCCCGGCCGCGCAGGTCGGGCATCTCCATGCGCAGCGGCGGCAGCAGCGCCTGGTTCACCGCGGCCGAGGGCGGCGCCTGCCTGCGGCTGCCCGGGTCCACCTCGGAAAGCACCGCCGGATCGACGCCCACGGGACGCGGCGGCACGGAACACGCGGTGAGCGCCGCCGCGAGCGCGAAGAGCAGCGTTTTTCTCATGGCACCACCTTGGCGGGTCGCCCGGCCGGTTTCTTTTCCGCGACGGGGGTGAGCTTCAGCGTTTCGCGGCCGTCGGGGCGCTGCAGGACGACCTGCGACTCCGAGATCGCCACGAGCGTCGCGTCGCCGAGGCGCTCGCCCAGCCGGACCACGCGGCCGTCGATCACCGCGACGCGGCGTCCCGGCGAGATGAGCACGCTTTGCAGTCGCGCAGCCGCCCTCGAAGAACCTTCTTCCGCCGGCGAAGGCGCCGCCATGGCGGGCGGGCGCATCGGGTCGCCGAGCGGCTGCGCCAGCGCACCCCAGCTTGCCGACGAGCCGGCGAACAATAGCGAGAGGATCAGACGTTCAGCCATGCGCGATCCAGGCTGAGCGTGTACACGACGAGCTTCATCGCCACCTTGGGGTAATCGGCCGCGTCGAGCTCGAGCGAAGCCCAGTAGAGCTGCGTCGGCATCGCCTCGAGGTCGCGCACGTAGGCGAGCAGGTCGAGGTACGACCCGGTCAGCGTGAGCTCGAGCCCATGCCGGTAGATGAGCCGCTCGCTCGCCGGCGGCTTGGCCGCGGCCGGGGGCTTCGCTGCCGCGGGCGGCTTTGCGCTCGGCGCAGGCTTGGCGCGCGTCTCGGCGATCGTCGCGGCGGCGAGGGTCTTCATCTCCACGAGCGACACGCCGCGGCTTTTTCCGAGCAGGCCGCCGATCACGGCGCGCATCTGCGAGGGGGCGGTGAACTTGCGCTCTTCCGCCGCGATGCGCGCCTCGAGCTCGGCGAGCTCCCGGTTCAGACCGGCGAGCCGCCCGCGCTCGGCGCGGTCGGGATCCTGCGCGCGTGACGCGATCAGCGTGGTGACTTGCGCCTCGAAGGCCTTCATCTCGGCGTGCTTTTGCTGCATCGTCGCGCTCATGCGCCGGCTCTTGAGGAGCTCGGGCTCGATCATCAGCGTGTAGGCGAGCGCGAGCAGCGCCACCATGAGCGCCGCGCTCACCATCGCGCGCTCGCGCACCGTAAGCGCGTCGAAGCGTTGCGCGTAGCGCAGCCACAGGCCCTTCACGAGGCGTCCTTGCGCAGCGGGATACTGAGCGAGAACTCGACGTAGCGCGCCGGACCGCTCGTCGCTTTTCCGGTCTTGGCAGTCAGTCGCAGCTCCGTGATGCTGCGCCCGGCGAAGGGTTCCTCCTTGTTGAGCTGGCCGATGTACGCGGGCACGAGGTCGCTGTCGAGGACGCGGCCCTTCAGGACCAGGTCGCCCGACTTGCCGCCGATCTCGATCCCGGTGAGCCACACCCCGTTCATCGTCTGGCGCGCGAGCGCCGCGAGGTAAGGGGAGAAGCCTTCGACATTCCCGCCGCCGCCGCCCGAGCGCATGCCGGCGAGCAGCTCGCGCCGGGCGCGCAGCCGCTCCTCCACGCGCGCGGTCTCGTCGGCGAGCGCGGTGCTGCGCCCCTGCGCCGAATACTCGTTGGAAAAGCGCACCAGCTGCTCGCGCAGCGTGGCCACGCGCCGGTCGGTGTCCGAAAGCGTCGCCTGCAGCGCCCGGTTCTGCCGGGCGTAGAGCGACTGCAGGCCGACGGAAAGGGCGAGCAGCAAGGCGAGCGCCAGCGCCAGCGTCGCGGCGGAGAAATGCTTCTTCCGCTGGCGAAAGCGCGGGTCGAGAAGGTTGATTTGCTGCGTCACGCTAACCCGTCGCGCAGGGCCGCGCCGAAATGATGGAACAGCCGCCACTGCGTCTGCTCGTCGGGCGGCGCGTCGCCGAAAGCGAGCACGTCGCGCAGGTCGATTTCCTGGACCGGAATGTCGAAGTGCGCGCGCAGCGTGTCCGCCAGCTCCGTCTTGCGGCCGGCCGGCGCGAGCAGCAGCTTGCTTACGGCCACATGGCCGAACTGACGCTCGAAATGGTCGAGCGTGCGCTGCGCCTCGAGGGCGATGCCTTCGTGCTGCTCGGCGCCGATATCGAGGCGGCGCGCAAGGTACAGCTCTCCAGCGTGCGTGATGGTGAGCAACCCCCAGTCGCGCCCGAAATACAGCAGCAGCGCCGCGCGGCCGTTCTCTTCGTAGAGGGCGGCGATATTGCGCTGCGCCGTTTCCGGGATTTCGATCACCGACAGCGGGATGCGGGCCTGCTCGAACTCCTTCACGCGCGAGCGGATCACCTCGTTGCGCGCGAGCACGGCGAGCACCTGCTGGCTGTGCGCCGCGCTCGCGGCCGCTTGCCCGGGCGGGATATCGAGGACGTCGAGGGTGGCCTCGTCGATCTTGTAGTCCACCATGTCCTTCACCTTCCAGCGCAGCGCGCTCTTCAGCTCGGGGCGCGGCACGTTGGGCGCCTCGACGAGCAGCAGGTCGTATTCGCCGGCGCGCAGCAGGGTGCTGCACTGGTAATGAGAGAGCTTGAGCTCGCGCTTCAGGCGCTCGAGCGTGTCCTTGCCGGCGCCGAGCTCGCGCGCGCCGTAGCTCGAAACCAGCGCGCGCACGCCAGGCTCGCGCCGCGCGTGCGCAAATTGGAGCGAGGCGTCGTCGAACGACACCGCGAGCCAGCCCGGCGTCCTGCCGCCCCCCTTCAGCCAATCAAGCATGCATGCCCGACCTTTTTTAAAGTCGTCACTTGAAGTTATAGTACTAACCTATTGTTGTCAATAGGCTTTTTAAATTTTGTCAGGGGCTGGCCACGGTCACGCGCAGCTGGCGCTCCACATAGGACGCCGGCGGCGGGGTGCTCGCGGTCGGACAAGCGGAGTCATTGCACGCGGTCGCCACGATGCTGAACACGGTCAACGTGGCGTCCGCCTCCTCGTGGGTGCTCGAGGTGCAGGCGAGCGTGACGCGGAAGTCGGCGAGGTTCGCGCCGTAGGCGACCGACTTGGCGTCGATGCCGCCGCAGCCGCCGAAACCGCTGCGCAGCACGTGATACATGCCCCACTCCAGCCCGCCGCGCGCCGCGTAATAGGCGCGCACGCCCTGCATGTCGAGCGCGCTGCCGGCCTGCTGCGTCGTGGACACCATCACCATCGCCGCGCCGAACACCGCGAGGATGGCGAGCAGCGCCACCACGATCGCCATCGCGAACCCGCGCTCGCTACGGCACATTGTTGATCTGCGCCTCGAAGAAGAGCGTGACGGTCTCGTTGGCCCGGGTAATGCCGAGCCGCACGCCCACCAGCCCGCGCCCGAGCATCGGCAGCGCCGTGTAGTCGAGCTGGCACGCCGACACGTTGTTGGCGAGCAGCGCCTCGGTCGCTCCGGCAGGGAGCGTGGTCGGCGGCAGGCCGCCGCGCGGCTCGATGGCATAGCCCGACCAGAGGCGCAGCGTGCCGGTGCCCTCGCCCGCCGCGGTGCCCACGCCCAGGCACGCGTAGGTCGCCGGGCCGGACACCACGAAGAAGCGCCTGCCCGGCGACTCGAGCGGAAAGCGGGTCGCGGCCGCCAGGGTGATGCGCTGCTCGTTGGCGAGCGCGCCGGCGCCGAAAGCTGCGATGCGCGCGATGTTCGGATCCGCCGCCGCCGGGTCGTAGGCGTTGGCGCCGGCGATGCCGAGGTTGTGGATCGCCACATAGTCGTTCGGCTGCACCTGCTGATCGCCGGTGGCCGGCAGCGGCCCGAGCGTGTCGAAGCTCGAGTCCGGCGCGCTGAAATCGAGCGGGTCTTCGGCCGTCGCGGCGGGGTTGTCGTCGTCGTTGAGCGCGCGGTAGCGGCCGCCGTTTTTCGTCAGCAGGATCTCGAGAAACCGGTTGGTGGCGTCGACGCGCGCGCTGTTGGGCAGCGCGAGGCGGATGTCGCGCGTCACGCGCCGCATTGCCGTATCGGCGACGTCGGCGACTTCGGCGCGCCGCTGCGTGGCGAAATAGGACTCGAACGCCGGTTGCACGAACACCGCCGCCACGGCGGCAATGACGCCGAGCACGACCATGGTGACCACCAGCTCCAGAAGGGTTACGCCTCTCATGGTCCTGCGTATTTCAGCCGGTAACCGTCGAGCGTCACCCCGAAGCCTTGCGGCCCGGCGACGCTGACGGTGATGCGCTTCGCTTCGTTCACCGCCGGCAGCACGGCGCCGGTATCGTTGAGCGCAACTACGGTCACGGTCACCGAAGTCACGTCGTAGGCTTCGAGCCCGGCAATCGGATTGTTCTGGATGTCCCGAATCCCGCCCGCCGTGCTGTAGCCGGCGTAGTCGTCGACGTCGTCGTAGTCGACGCGCGCCCCCGTCCCGGGCAGCGGGTCGTAGGAAGCCAGCAGGATCTCGTCGAGCAGCGCTTCGGCGACGGCGAGCGCCTGCTTCTGCACCTGCGGGTCGGCGCTGGCGCGCGTGCTCGTCTGGAAGATGATGAGCACGCCGACGAGCGCGGCCGAGACCACGACGATGAGCACGATCACCTCGATGAGCGAGAACCCGCGCCGCAGGCTAGGACCTGACATAGCCCGTGTCGTGCTCGATCGTGAATTGCAGGCTGCCGTCCCCGCTCACCGTGACCACCAGCGGCGCGGCGGTCGGCGCGCCGGCCGCGTCGCGCGTGCGGCCGAGGGCGTCGAACTGGAAGTCCGGCGCGGCGACGCTCACCGCGATGCCCGCGGGAATGTCGACCTTGAACGGCACCTCGCCGGTGGGCGAAGACACTGCGTCGCCGCCGCTGCACGCGCCCGCGGCGCTGTAGCACAGGCGCGATTGCGTCGCGCCGATGCGCACGAAGACCGGGCGCCGCTGCGCGATGGCCGCCTTGCGCGCGTACTGCACCTGGGCGAGGAGCTGGTCGTAGACGCCGCGCGTCGAGGCAAAGCCGCCCGACATGCGCGCGACCGCGAAGACCGAGAGGATGCCGACGATGAGAAGCACCGCGACGAGCTCGAGCAGCGAGAAGCCGGCGCCATGAAAAAAGGAGCCTCGCGGCTCCTTTTTCTCGGGAAACAGGGACCCTCTGCGGATTAGCTCGACACCGAGATGATGCCGATCGTCGTCGTGGTGCCGCCGGCGCTGTGGTAGAAGTCGCAATTGCCTACGGTGCCGTTGCCGAGCGTGGTCGTGAGGCCGTTTGCCGCGGGCGCGACGACAAGGATGTCGTTCGGAAAACCGCCCGTGATCACGCGTCCAAGAATCGCCGTGGTGCACTGATTGACGACGGTGGCCGCTCCCGCAAGGTTGCCTTGCGCCAGGCGCGCGCCGTAGTTGATCGCCGCGCCGGAAGCGACCGCGCCCGCCACCCCTTGGGCGGCGGCCCGCCGCGCGTCGTTCTGGATATCGAAGAACCTGGGCAGGGCGACCGCCGCCAGAATGCCCAGGATGGTTATCACCACGACCAGCTCGATGATCGTGAAGCCGGAAACTTTTCTCATGAAATCCCCTGTTTAGACCTGAAACCTCAGGTTCCCCATCGACATGGTATCACTTGTCCGCTCGCTTGCAACCGGCAGCCCGGGCGGCGACCACCCTCTTTCCAAAGTTTTCAATCGATGACCCAGCGGTAAGGCTTTTGCGCCCGGATGGACGGTTGGCGCAGCTCCACTTGCGCGGGCTCGGAGAGCTCGACGCGAAAGCGCAGGCCGTTTTCCGCGTCGGGCGGCTCGGTCAAGTAGCGCCTGCGCCCGGGCATGTAGACGAGATCGCCCGATGCGCGGTCGAAGTACCAGCTGCGCCGCTCCAGGGACTCCGGCTTCGGCGCGTACAGCGCTCCGAGATAGTTCTCGGGCGGGCGCGCCAGCAGGTGCACGGGGTTAGCGCCCACTTCCTTTTCAATCTCGCCGGCACGCCCGGCGATCACCAGCGTGGCGAAGCGCATCGTGAGCGCGGTGTTGATGGCGGCGAGGTTCTGCTCCAAGGCGGCGCGCTCGCCGAGCTCCTGGTAGCGCATCAGCCGGTCGAGCGCGATGCCGAAGAGCACCGCGACCACGCAGACGATGACCGCCAGCTCGACGAGGGTGAAGCCGCGGGTCAGCGCCTGAGCGCGACCCTGGAGAGATCCCATATTGGCAGAAACACGCCGAGCGCGAGAACGAGCACGATGATGCCCAGGAAGACGATGAGAATCGGCTCGATCTGCGCGGCGAGGGTTTTCACTTCGTAGTCGACTTCGCGCTCGTAGAGCTGGGCCACCTCGAGGAGCAGGTCGTCGAGCGAGCCGGTCTCGGCGCCCACCGCGATCATCTGCAGCACGATGGGCGTGAAAATGCCGGTGTCGGCCGCGGTGCGCAGCACGCTTTCGCCGCGCTCGACGCTTTCGCGCATGCCCTCGATGCGCTGCGCGAGGTAGTCGTTGTCCACCACGCCGGCCACGCTGGTGAGCGCCTGCACCACCGGCACGCCGCTGCGCAGGGAAAGCGCCAGGCTGCGGGCGAAGCGCGCGAGCGTCGCCTTGTTCATGATCTTTCCCGCGACCGGCAGCTTCAGCTTCAGCTTGTCCCAGGCGTGCTTGCCGCGCGGGGTTTTCTTCCACAGCCGGAAGCCGACCACCCCGAGCGCCGCGGCCGCGACGATGAGCGGCCAGAATTGCAGGGTGAAATCGGAGGCGCCGATGAGGATGCGCGTCATGAGCGGCAGCGGCGCGTTGAAGCCATGGAACAGCTTGGCGAACGCCGGGATCACCACGATGTTGATGACCACGAGCGCGATCAGCATCGCGGCGATGACGAACATCGGGTAGCGCATCGCCGACTTGATGCGCTCGCGGATTTCCTTTTCGAACTCGAGATGCTCGTACAGGCGCAGGAACACTTCCTCGAGCATGCCGGTGCCCTCGCCCACGCGCACCAGGCTGACATAGAAGCTCGAGAACACGTCCGGGTGGCGCCGCAGCGCGGCGGAGAGCTCGCGCCCGCTATCCAGGCTCTTGCGCAGGTCCGCCACCACGGTCTTGAAGGTCGGGTTGATCATCGACTCCTCGAGCCCGGCGAGCGCGCGCATGATCGGCACGCCGGCCTTGAGGAGCGTGTACATCTGGCGCGAAAACAGCATCAGATCCACCAGCGTGACCGGCTGCGCGAAGCGCTTATGCAGCACCAGGGAAACCGGAGCGCTGGCAGGCCGGGCGGTGGAGCTCAGGCGGATGTCGACCGGCGTGATGCCGGTGGTCAGCAGCTGGTCGGCGACCGCGCCGCTGTCGGCGCCTTCCAGCTTTCCTTCGACCAGCTCACCGCGCGGGTTGCGTCCCGTGTAGGCAAAAAAGGGCATTAATCGCCGAGCTCGCTCGCCACCCGGATGACCTCGGAGACCGGCGCGCGGCCGGCGAGCGCAAGCTGCAGCGCGTAATGCTTGAGCGACTGGTTGCGGGTGGCCGCTTCGGCGAGGGCGGCGAACTCGTTGGTCTGGTTGCGGTTGAGCGCCGCCACCATCTCGTGGGTCATCTCGAGCATCTCGTAGATGCCGGTGCGCCCGAGCAGCCCCAGCCCGTTGCAGTGCGAGCAGCCGCGCCCGCGCTTGAACTTCTGCTGCCCCGGCTTGATGCCCAATTCGGTGGCGAGCCAGCCGAGCTCCCCGGCCTGCGGCTCGTGCGGCTCGGAGCAGCTCTCGCAGTTGAGGCGCACCAGGCGCTGCGCGATCACCGCGTGCACCGAGGTGCCCACCATGTAGTAAGGCGCGCCCATGTCGATCAGGCGCATCGGCGTGGTGGCCGCGTCCTTCGTGTGCAGGGTGGAGAGCACGAGGTGCCCGGTGAGCGCGGCGCGCAGCCCGATCTGCGCGGTTTCCTCGTCGCGCATCTCGCCGATCAGGATGATGTCGGGGTCCTGCCGCAGGGAAGAGCGCAGCACGGCGGAGAAGCTGAGGTCGATTTTTTCGTTCACCTGCACCTGGTTCACGCCGGGCAGGCGGTACTCGACCGGGTCTTCGACGGTGATGATCTTCTTCTCCACCGAGTTGATCTCGGTAAGCGCCGCGTACAGCGTGGTGGTCTTGCCGCTGCCGGTGGGCCCGGTCACCAGCACCATGCCGTTACTGCGCTGCAGCGTCCGGCGGAAGCGCTGCAGCATGTCGGCCGGCATGCCGAGGTTGTCGAGCGAGAGCAGCCCCGCCTTGCGGGTGAGAAGCCGCATGACCACCGATTCGCCGTACTGCACCGGCATGGTGGAAAGGCGCACGTCCACCGGCTGCTCGCGCACGCGGATGTTCATGCGGCCGTCCTGCGGATGGCGCTTCTCCGAGATGTCGAGGCCGGCCATCAGCTTCAGCCGCTGCACGATCGCCGGGCCGATGCGGGTGTCGGCCTCAGCCTGCTTTTGCAGCACGCCGTCGATGCGGAAGCGGATGCGCACGTTGCCCTCCTGGGGCTCCACGTGCACGTCGGAGGCGTTCACCTGGATCGCGTCCTCGAACACCGTCTGCAGCAGGCGCACCACCGGCGCGTCCTCGGCGCCGACGCTCGCTCCGAGGGCGCCGAAATCCACATAGGTGTCGCCGAGATCGTGCTCGAGCGCCTTGGCGAGCCCGCTGATCTCCTCGGTGCGCCGGTAGACCCGGTCGATGCTTTGCAAAAGTTTGTCTTCGGCGACCGCGGCGACCTCCACCGGCCGCTTGAGCACGCGGCCGAGCTCGTCCTGCGCGAAGAGGTCCGAGGGGTCGGCCATGCCGACGAGGTAGCTGCCGCGGCGATCCTCCAGCACGAGCGCGCGGAAGCGCCGCGCCTGCGATTCGGGCAGGCGGCGCACGAGCTCGTTGTCGAGGTTGAAGAACTTGAGGTTGACGTGCGGCACGCCGAGCTGCCGCGCCACCGCCTCGGCGAGCTGCTCCTCGCTGCAGAAGCTGCTTTCGACGAGGATGCGGCCGAGCCTGCGCCCGCTGCGCTTCTGCTGCTCGAGGGCTTGCGCGAGCTGATCCGGGGTAATGACCTTCTGGGCCACGACGACGTCGCCGAGGCTGATCTTGATCGCGCGGGCCGGCTCGCTCATGCGAGCTTCCTTATAGAAGGGTGCGTAACTGGCTCCAGTATACTGCGCGCCTGCCGACACCGCTTTCGCATGCCCGCTGCGCAGCCCCCTGAAACTCGCGACGCCGAGGCGTGGCACAAGCACGGCCTCGCGCTCCTCGAGGACGGCAAGATCGACCGCGCGATCACCGCGTTCCGGCGCGCGCTGCGCCTGGACGAGGCCTTCGCCGAAGCGCACAACGATCTCGGCACGGCGTACTTCGAGAAGGCCTGGCACGCCGAGGCCGAAGGCTGCTTCCGCAAAGCGATCGCGCTCAAGCCCGACCATGCGATCGCGCACGCCAATCTGGGCGCCGCGCTGCGCGCGCAGGCGCGGCTGAGCGAAAGCCGGAGGGCTTTTCAGCGCGCGCTCGTGCTGCGCCTGCGCGGCGTGCTGCCGGCGTTCCTGCGCTGGCCGATCCCGCAGCCGCCGGCGGCCGCGCCTGCCGACAAAAGCTTTCAAAAAGAGTTGAAAGCCATCGCCGGCGCCCTCGGCGCGAAGGACATCGACAAGGCGCTGCGTCTAGCTCGCGCCGCGGAAAGCCGCTATCCGGAAGAAGCCGACGTGCTGCAGGTGGCCGCGCTCGCGTTCGAAGAGGCGAAGGACCTCGCGCCGGCGCTCGAGCGCACGCGCGCGGCCATCGCGCGCAAGCCCGAGCGCGCCGAGTACCACATCACCCTCGCCCGGCTGCTCGTCAAATCGGGCGAGCAAGGGGCCGCGCTGAATGCCGCGATGCAGGCGCTGAAGCTCGAGCCCGGCTCCGCCGAGGTCCACGCCACGATCGCCGGCGTCTATCACCCGTGGCGCGAGGACCTCGCGGTCGAGGCGGCGCAGCGCGCGGTCGAGCTCGATCCCGCCTCGCATGCCGGGCATGGCAATCTCGCCGCGGCGCTCTGGGGTCTCGGCCGGCTGGAGGAAGCCGAGCAGCATGCCCGCGAAGCGGTGCGCCTGAAGCCCGGCCAGATCAGCTACCGCGCCAACCTCGCCCTCATCCAGAAAGACCAGGGGCGCATCGACGAGGCGCGCGCGCTCTATCGCGGGATGATCGCCGAGGCGCCCGGCCACCCGAAGCTCGCGATGGACCTGGGCACGCTCGCGACCGAATGCGAGGGCGACCTCGAAGCGGCGCGCAAGTGGTACCGCAAGGCGCAGCAGGTTTCCGGCGAGCCGCGCGCGTTCCTGTCGGAAGCGCTCATCGACCTCCTCGACGGGCGCTTCGACAGCGCGTGGGGGCGTTACGAGGCGCGCAAGCAGGTCCCCGACCAGCGCCATCAGCACGCGATGTTCGCTTCGATTCCCGAGTGGCGCGGCGAGGCGCCGCCGGCGCGCCGCCTGCTCGTGTACGGCGAGCAGGGGCTCGGCGACGAGGTCATGTTCGCATCCATGTTCGGCGAGCTCGGCGCGCGCGTGCCGCGCGTGACGCTGCTCTGCGACCCGCGCCTCGGCGCGCTCTTTCGGCGCTCGTTTCCGCGCTTCGAGGTGATCGCCGAGCCGCGCAACTCGCAGGGGGAGCGCGCCAGGAGCCTGCCGGACATCGATTGCGCGATCGCCGCGGGCAGCCTGGGTCGGTTCTTCCGGCGCAGCCGCGACGACTTCCCGAATCACCACGGCTATCTGACAGCCGACCCGGCGAAGATCGCCGCGTGGAAGGAACGCCTGGGGCCGGGATTAAAAGTCGGCATCTCCTGGATCGGCGGCATGCAAAAAACCGGACGCAGCCGCCGTTCGCTCACGCTCGCGGAGTTGCGGCCGGTGCTCGAAGCACCCGGAATATCGTGGGTGTCGCTGCAGTACACGCCGTGCGCTGAAGAGATCGCCGCGCTCGCCGCCGCCGGCGGGCCGCGCATCGCGGAGTTCCCGGGCGCGACGGCCGACATGGACGAGCTCGCGAGCCTCATCGGCGCGCTGGATCTGGTGGTGAGCGTCTGCAACACGACGGTGCACGTCGCGGGCGCGCTCGGCAAGGAGGTGCTGGTCATGGCGCCCTTCGTTCCCGAATGGCGCTACGGCATGCGCGGCGAGCGCATGGTCTGGTACCCGTCGGCGCGCGTCTTCCGCCAAGCGCGCTACGGCGCCTGGGATCGCGTGCTGGAAGACGTCAGGGCGCGGCTGCCGCGTTGAGCTCCCAGCGCACGGTGGCGTGCGCGGCGACGAGGCTGCGCCACCACTCGGGCGGGCGGATGGTCACGTGCGCGTTCTCGCCGTTCGGCAGGTGCTTGCGCGCCGGGAAGCAGGCGACGTTGAGATACACGAAGCGCGCCGCGTAGCCGAAGATCTCGTCGAGGATCCACGGCAGGTCCTCTTCCGGGCAGTGCTCGAGCACGTCGGTGCACACCACGCCGTCGAAGCGCCCGTCCGGCAGAGCGCTGTGCGGGGCGAAGCCGGGATCGAAGCAGCGCACCTCGTCGACGTCCCAATACTCGGCGATGCCGTCGGCGACGTGCCGGCCGTCGACCATGATCTTCTGCGGGCGGTATTGCTGGCCCTTGCCCGCGCCGTAATCGAGGAGGGTCCGCGCGCCGGTCTCCTCGATGAGGCGCTTGATGCGCACGATGTGCGCGCCGAGACTAGAGCCGGGAAAGGTCTGCTCGGCGGCGATGCCGAGCCGCGTCTCGCCCTCGACGTGCATGCGGGCGTACTGCGCCAGCAGCTCGCGATAGCGCGCGCTTGGGTGCTCGCGGGAGTACAGGGGCATCGGGTGCTACTTTAGAAAAAAAACGGGGCAGCCCTTTTGGGAGCTGCCCCTGAGCGACCCGGTGCCAGAGGAGGAGGAGGAGGCGACCGGGTGCTGCGTTGCAACAACTATAACCCTTTAACTCTCTTGCTGCAAATAGCCGCCGTAAACAAAACACTTTTGCATATACTGCAAAGATGGCCGACGTGTACAGCGAGATGCTGGTCTTTTCCCGGGTGGTGGCCACCGGAGGCCTGTCGGCGGCCGCCCGGGAGCTGAGCCTGTCGCCGGCCATGATCAGCCGGCGGCTGGCGGCGCTCGAATCGCGCCTGGGGGTGCGCCTCGTGAACCGCACCACCCGGAGCCTGCGGCTGACCGACGAGGGGGCCACCTACTACGAGACTTGCGCCCGGGTGCTTGCCGAGATCGAGGAGGCCAATACCGCGGTCTCGGCCGGCAAGCAGGCGGCCCAGGGCGTCCTGCGCGTCGCGCTCCCCGCTTCCTTCGGCAACCAGTACGTCGCGCCGCTCATCCCGCAGTTCGCGGCGCGCTACCCGGCGGTGCAGCTCCTGCTCAGCCTTTCCGACCGCAATGTCAACGTCATCGAAGAGGGCTTCGACATGGCGATCCGCATCGCCAACCTCACCGACTCCTCGCTCGCGGCGCGCAAGCTCGCGCCCAACCGCCGCGTGGTGTGCGCGAGCCCCGATTATCTGCGGCGCCACGGCGCGCCGCGCACGCCCGCCGATCTCGCGCAGCACAACTGCCTGCTCGCGAGGGACTTCAGCTCGAGCTGGGAATACAAGGACCCCGACGGCAAGCCGGGCGTGGCGCGCGTCACCGGGCACTACGTGTGCGACAACTGGGAAGTGCTGCGCACCTGGGCGCTCGAGGGCCTCGGCGTCGCGCTCAAGTCCACGTGGGACGTGCGGCGCCATCTCGAAAGCGGCGCGCTGGTGTCGCTACTTCCGGGCTATACCTTCCACACCGACGTGGCAATCTACGCGGTCTATCCTCACCGGCGTCACCTCCCGGCGAAGACGCGTGCGTTCATCGAGTTTCTTGCCGAATCGTTCGGCCCCGAGCCCTTCTGGGATAAACCCGCAGTGAAAATGGTCAAACCGAGGATAAAAGGCCGGGCTGCGGCCTGAGCCTACAATGCTCCCATGACGACGAAGGCTGATCTCGCCAACGCGACCCTCGACGACAAGTACACCGTAGAGCGCGGCCGCGTCTTTCTCACCGGCACGCAGGCGCTGATCCGGCTGCTGATGCTGCAGCGCGTGCGCGACCAGGTGGCGGGCCTCAACACCGCCGGCTTCGTCTCGGGCTACCGCGGCTCGCCGCTCGGCGCGCTCGACCTGTCGCTCGCGCGCGCGCGCCAGCACCTCGAGGCGCACCACATCCATTTCCAGCCCGGCGTGAACGAGGACCTCGCCGCGACCTCCATCTGGGGCTCGCAGCAGGTGACCATGTTCCCGAAGGCGAAGTACGACGGCGTGTTCGGCATGTGGTACGGCAAGGGGCCGGGCGTGGACCGCTGCGGCGACGTCTTCAAGCACGCCAACGCCGCCGGCACTTCCAAGCACGGCGGCGTGCTGGTGCTCGCCGGCGACGACCACGCGGCGAAGTCCTCGACGCTGCCGCACCAGTCCGAGCACATCTTCAAGGCCTGCCTGATCCCGGTGCTCAACCCGTCGAACGTGCAGGACTATCTCGATCTCGGCCTGCACGGCTACGCGATGAGCCGCTACTCGGGGCTGTGGATCGCCTTCAAGTGCGTCACCGATGTCGTCGAGTCGGGCGCATCGGTGATCGTCGACCCCGAGAGAATTTCAATAAAACTACCCAATGATTTTCAGCTGCCTCCCGGCGGGCTGAATATCCGCTGGCCCGACGGCATCCTCGAGCAGGAAGCGCGCGTGCTCGACTACAAGGTCTACGCCGCCCTCGCCTACGCGCGCGCCAACGGCCTTGACAGGGTTATTTGGGACACTCCCAATCCCCGTTTAGGAATTATTACTACAGGAAAATCCTACGGCGACGTGATGCAGGCGCTCGCCGACCTGGGAATCGACGAGAAGACCGCACGGGGTATCGGCCTGCGCGTCTACAAGGTGGCGATGTCCTGGCCGCTCGAGCCGCAGGGCGCGCGCCGCTTCGCCGAAGGGCTGGAAGAGATCCTGGTGGTCGAGGAGAAGCGCCAGCTCATCGAGTACCAGATCAAGGAAGAGCTCTACAACTGGAAGGAAGGCGTGCGCGCGCCGCGCGTGGTCGGCAAGTTCGACGACAACGGCGAGTGGAGCCGCCAGGAAGGCCAGCCCGCGGGCTCGTGGCTGCTGCCCGCGCACTACGAGCATTCGCCCGCGATGGTGGCGCGCGCGATCGCGCAAAGAATTTCCCGGTTGAAGATGGATTCTTCCCTGGGGTCGCAATTCCGCGAGCGGCTGGCGTTCCTCGACTTCAAGGAAAAGATATTGGCGAAGCCCAGAGTCACGGCCATTCGCCAGCCCTACTTCTGCTCGGGCTGCCCGCACAACACCTCCACCCGCGTGCCCGAAGGCAGCCGCGCCACCGCCGGCATCGGCTGCCACTTCATGGCGGTGTGGATGGACCGCAACACCGCGACCTTCACGCACATGGGCGGCGAAGGCGCGCCCTGGATCGGCCAGGCGCCGTTCACCGGCGAGAAGCACATCTTCGCCAACCTCGGCGACGGCACCTACTACCACTCGGGCCTGCTCGCGATCCGCGCCGCCGTGGCGGCGAAGGTCAGCATGACCTACAAGATCCTCTACAACGACGCGGTGGCGATGACCGGCGGGCAGCGCCACGACGGCCCGCTCGACCCGGCGATGATCTCGCGCCAGATCGCGGCCGAGGGCGTGAAGCCGATCGTCGTGGTCACCGACGAGCCGGAGAAATACCCGCACGGCACCGCGTGGGCGCCGGGCGTCAGCGTGCGCCACCGCGACCAGCTCGATGCAGTTCAAAAAGAATTACGTGAAATCCAAGGCGTGTCAGCGATCATCTACGACCAGACCTGCGCCTCCGAGAAGCGCCGCCGCCGCAAGCGCAACGAGTACCCCGATCCCGCGAAGCGCGTGGTGATCAACGAGATGGTGTGCGAAGGCTGCGGCGACTGCAGCGTGAAGTCCAACTGCCTCTCGGTCGAGCCGCTCGAGACCGAGTTCGGCCGCAAGCGCGCCATCAACCAGTCCTCGTGCAACAAGGACTACTCGTGCCTCAAGGGCTTCTGCCCGAGCTTCGTGACCGTCGAAGGCGGGCGGCTCAAGAAAGGCAAGTCTTCGGCAAAAGAGGTCGATGATTTTCCGCGGTTGGACGACCCAAGCCTTCCCTCCGTGGATTCCGCCTACGGCATCCTCGTCACCGGCATCGGCGGCACCGGCGTCATCACCATCGGCCAGATCATCGGCATGGCGGCGCACCTCGAGGGCAAGGGCGTCTCCGTGCTCGACATGTCGGGACTGGCGCAGAAGTACGGCGCGGTGATGTCGCACGTGCAGGTCGCCGCGCGCGCGGAGGACATCCACGCGACGCGCCTCGACACCGGCGGCGCGCACCTGGTGCTCGGCTGCGACCTCGTGGTCACGGCGAGCACCGAGTCCATCGCGAAGATGACCCCGGAGCGCACGCGCGCGGTGGTCAACACGACCGTCACGCCGACCGCCGAGTTCGTGAAGAACCCCAACTGGCAGCTCCCGGGCTCGGATCTTCAGCAGGATATTGTTAATTCTGTAAAAGAAGCTAACTTCGTTTCCGCGACCGAGCTGGCGACAGGCCTCATGGGCGATGCGATCGCCACCAACATGTTCATGCTCGGCTACGCCTACCAGAGGGGCTGGGTGCCGCTCGCCGGCGCGTCGCTCGAGCGCGCCATCGAGCTGAACGGCGTCGCGGTCGAGTTCAACAAGAAGAGCTTCGTCTGGGGCCGGCGCGCCGCCGTGGACGAGGAGCGCGTGAAGCGCGTCGCCCTGCCGGCCGAGGTCATCCCCATCGACCAGCATTTCTCGCGCAACCTCGACGAGCTCATCGACCGCCGCACGAAGTTCCTCACCGAGTACCAGAGCACCGCTTACGCCAGCAAATACCGGGCTTTAGTTGACCGGGTTCGCCGCGTGGAAGCCGAACGCGTGAATTCTTCAAAACTGACGGAAGCGGTCGCGCGCTACTACGCCAAGCTGCTCGCCTACAAGGACGAGTACGAGGTCGCGCGGCTGCACGCCGACCCGGGCTTCCGCAGGAAGATCGAAGGCATGTTCGAAGGCGACTACAAGGTCGCCTTCCACCTCGCGCCGCCGACCTTCGCGCGCACCGACCCCCTTAGCGGCGAGCCGCGCAAGATGCGCTTCGGCCCCTGGGTCATGCCTTTATTCAAGGTTCTCGCCCGCTTGCGCGCCCTGAGAGGCACGCCGCTCGATCCGTTCGGCTATACCGAGGAGCGGCGCACCGAGCGCGCGCTCATCCGCGAGTACGAGGAATCGGTCGAGCGGGTGCTCGAGTACCTCGACGCGCAGAACCACGCGCTCGCCGTGCAGATCGCCTCGCTCCCCGAGGAGATCCGCGGCTTCGGCTACATCAAGACGCGCAACGTCGCCGCCGCGCGCGACAAGCGCGACGAGCTCCTCGCGCGCTTCGCCGCCGCGCCGGCCCCCGCGCGCGCCGCGGCGTGAAAATAGGGACAGACCCCATTTCAAGATGGGGTTTGTCTCTGATCCTGCTCCTCGCCGTCAGCGCGTTTGCGCTGGCCGAGGAGCGCACGCTGCGGCTCCCTGACGGCGAAGAGCTGCGCTACCGCGTCATCACCGACCCCGCCGAGAGCGCGCGCGAGACCTCGCACCAGCTTCTGCGGCATCTCGCCGACGGCAACATCGAAGCCGCTTCCGCAATGTCCAATGCGCCGATGCGGCGCTACGAAGTGCTGCGCGAGTACGCGAGCGCGGTCGGCGAGGAGGAGTTCAAGCGCGTGTTCGCGCGCTACCAATCGCCCGCCAACCGGATTCTCCTGGAGGCGGCGATCGGCCAGCGCCGCCTCGTGGTCTGGGACCTCGGCGAAGCCGGCAACCATCTCGTGGGCCAGTTCTACGTGCGAGTCGACGGCAAGTACCTGCTCGACGACGAGCCGAACGAGGAGCGCACGCAACTGCGCCGCGTGCTGGAGGCGTTGCGCCGGCGCACGGCCAACTAAGCCTTCAGGCTGAACGGCGTGAAGTTGGTGTCGCGGTCGTAGTAGTCCTCGTGCTCCACGCGCTTCAGCGCCCCGACGATCTTGTAGGTCACCGGCGTGAGGAGCACCTCGACGGCCACCTTGAGGACGAACTGCGCGCCCATGATGGCGAGCAGCTTGTCGTTCGGGATGATGCCGGAGTTGTAGAAGGCGAGCGGGTAGAAGAGCGCCGAGTCCACCGCCTCGCCGACGATGGTCGAGCCGATGGTGCGCGTCCACAGCCAGCGCCCGGCGGTGAGGATCTTCATCTTCGCCAGCGTGAACGAGTTGACGAACTCGCCGCAGAAGTAGGCGAACATCGAAGCCGCGGCGATGCGCGGCGCCTGGCCGAAGGCGATCTCGTAGGCCTTCTGGTTCTCCCAGAACGGCGCCGGCGGCAGCGCCACGACGACCGCCGCCATGAACGAGGCAAAGGCGAGGCCAGCGAAGCCCGCCCAGATCACGCGCCGCGCGCGTTCATAGCCGTAAACCTCGGTGAGGATGTCGCCGAAAACATAAGAAATCGGAAAGAACAGCACCCCTGCGCCGAACGCCGGCAAGCCGCCGAACTGCACGATCTTCGCCGGCCCGATGAGGTTCGAGCAGATAAGGACCGTGACGAACGCCGCCATCACGAAGTCATAATAACGATAGGTGCGCATAGAAATGGGGACAGACCCTATTTCAGCGGAAATGGGGTCTGTCCCTATTTTAGTTTGGGCGAATAGTCGACGAAGTCGGGTTCAAGTTGGACTCCAAGCGCATCCAGCGTGCGCGCGACCATGGCATAGAAGCCGGCGGTGACCGCGAGCTCGACATAGTCGTGGTGGTCGAAGTGCTTCGACACATCCCGATAGACGTCGTCGCTCACCCGGCCTTCGGTCACCGCATCGGCGATGGCAAGCGCGGCCTTTTCCTTGGCGTCGAATTCCGCAGACTTGCGCCAATCCGCGAGCGCGGCGATCTGCGCCTCGCGCACGCCTGCCTTGCGCGCCATCTTCAGGTGCTGGGCCCACTCGTACTCCGACTTGGCAAGCTGCGCGCCGCGCAGGATCACCAGCTCGCGCAGCGTGCGCGGCGTGCGCGTGCCGTTGCGCAGCGTGTTCGCGAACTCGGCCCACGCGGCGATGATGTTGGGGTGATTGGCGAGCGCGCGGTACAGGTTCGGCGGCGCGCCCCAGAGATCTGCCAGACGTTTTTTGAGGGCGGGCTCGAACTCCGCCAGCGGGACCCGTTGCATGGCGCGCATGATAGCCAGAAAAAATAGGGACAGACCCCATTTCTCCTGAAATAGGGTCTGTCCCCATTTCAGGACAGGCGGCGTCAACCGCGCCGAGGCGCTTCGCGTTGCGATCGTATGCCGCGAACCGCCCGGGTCGTCGTGCCGGATGTCGCCCTCCACGTGATTCAGCGGGGCAATAACCGCTCGGCCTGCTTCGTCGGCCCGTCGGACTACTTGACCTACTTGCGGTACCTGCGCGACTACGCCATCCAATTCGGCTGCGCCATCCATGCCTACTGCCTGATGACTAACCACGTGCATCTGCTGCTCACGCCGGCGTCAACTAGGGCTTGCGCGCAGCTGATGAAGCACTTAGGACAGTGCTATGTCCAGACCTTCAACATGGCGCACGGCCGCAGCGGCACATTATGGGAGGGGCGCTTTCACTCTTGCGTGGTACCGACCGAGGACTACGTGCTCGCCTGCTACCGGTACATCGAGCTCAACCCCGTGCGCGCCGGCATGGTCGCGGCGCCCGAGCAGTATTCGTGGTCCAGCTTCGCCGCCAACGTGCGGGGTTACGAAGACGCCTTGATCACCCGCCATACGGCACTTGAAGCGGTCGGGCACCAATACCGCTCGTTGTTCGACGCGCCCCCGGAGAACCGGCTAGTGGAGGAGATTCGCAAGGCGACGCGGAATGGCCAGCGCCTCGGCATGCCGCGCAGGCCCCGCGGCCGTCGCCCGGCAAGCCAGAAATAGGGTCTGTCCCTGTTTCAGGGTTGCGGGGCAACTACGACGAGGCGGCCGCCGACTATTCGGTCGAGCAGCGCTGGGAGCGCTACACGCCCGAAGAGCATGCGCTTTACCGGCGGCTTTTCGAGCGGCAGTCGAAGCTCGTGCCGCGCTATGCATGTCCCGAATGGACCGAGGCGATTTCACACCTTAATGCGGCAACCGAAATTCCGCGATTCGAGGCCGTTTCAAAGCAACTAAGAAAAAAGACGGGCTGGGAGATCGTCGCGGTGCCGGGGCTGATCCCCGACGACGCCTTCTTCACCCACCTCGCCAACCGCCGCTTCCCGGTCACCGTATGGCTGCGCCGGCCCGAGGAGTTCGACTACATCGTCGAGCCCGACGTCTTCCACGACTTCTTCGGCCACGTGCCGCTGCTTTTCGAGCCAAGCTACGCCGATTACCTCTGCGAGTACGGCAGGGGCGGCCTCAAGGCCATGCGCCTCGACGCGGTGAAGATGCTCGCGCGGCTCTACTGGTACACGATCGAGTTCGGCCTCATGAAGACGCCGCAAGGCATCCGCGCCTACGGCGCGGGCCTCATGTCCTCCGGCGGCGAGCTGCCCTATAGCGTCGACGACCCGAAGCCGCGGCGCCTGCCCTTCGAGCTCGAGCGCGTGATGCGCACCGAGTACCGCATCGACCGCTACCAGGACACCTACTTCGTCATCGAGTCGTTCGCGCACCTCATGCGCGAGACCGCGGTCGACTTCACCCCGATCTACGCGTGCATCCGCTCACTGGGGTCAGAGCATTTGCCCTGACCCCGTAGTAGGCTTGCGGCATGGGCATTGCGCATGAAACCGGCCGGGTGCGCTCGGGCGACGTTTCCATTTTCTACAGGAAGCTCGGAAGGCCGGGCGCGACCCCGATCCTCGTCGTCCACGGCCTGTCCTACTTCTCCTACGACTGGCTGGAAGCGGCCCAGGCGCTCGGCGCCGGGCGCGAGGTGATCGCCATCGACATGCGCGGCTTCGGCGACTCGGACTGGAGCCCGGCGAAGGACTACGGCGTGCCGACGATGGCGCAGGACATCGTTAACGTGCTCGACCACGCCGGATGGCAGCGCGCGGTCCTCGCCGGCCATTCCATGGGCGGGCGCAGCACCACCTACGTCGCGGCCAGGCATCCCGCGCGCGTCGCCGGCCTGGTGCTCGTCGATTACACGCCCGAGAACGCCCCGGCGGGCGGAAAGCGCGTGACCCAGATCGTCGCCAACACGCCGGACTCGTTCTCTTCGGTCGACGAGGCGATGCGCTACTTCGGAGGCCAGGACCGGCCGCGCTTCGAGGCCTACCTGCGCAAATCCGGCGACAAGTACGTGCTCAAGAGGGATACGCACTTCCGCGACCAGTTCCGCAGGGTCCTGGAGACCGGCGAGCGCCCGAAGCTCGGCGTCGACATGTGGAGCCTTATCGGCGAGGTGCGCTGCCCCATCCTTTCGCTGCGCGGCGCGCGCTCGGACATGTACGCGCCCGAGACCGTGCAGAAGATGAAGGCCGCCAACGCGCGCCTGGAAGTCGGCGAGGTCGACGCGGGGCACAATATCGCCGGAGAGAATCTGAACGGATTTCTGTCTGAATTGCGCCCTTTCCTGGCTGCAATCCAAGATAAGGGTGGGTAGATATGCGACTATCTCTGTTGGAAATATGACCACTGCAAAAGCGGAAGTCGCCTCGATGCTCGACGCGTTGCCAGACGAGAGCAGCCTCGAGGACATTCAGTATCACCTGTATGTTCTTGAAAAGGTCAAGCGCGGGTTGGAGCGCGCGCAGACCGAAGGCGCGCTTTCCCATGAGGATGCTAAGGCGCGCCTTGGCAAATGGCTCGCGGCCTAGTCTGGTCGCCGGAAGCCATCGAGGACATGAGGATAAGCCATGAACACGAGAGGCGTTGACCACCTCGCGATCGTCACCGACGACATGCCCGCCGCGATGGACTTCTATACGCGCGTGGTCGGATTCCGGCTGGTGCACGTGCGCCGCGTGCCCTACGAGCAGGACCGCTGGCAGCCGCCGTACGACAACCTGCGGCACTACTTCTTCGACATGGGCAACGATTCTCTCTTCGCCATCTTCGAGTACCCGAAGGGGCTGCCGAAGCAGAACCGCGACCACGTCGGCGGCATGCAGCACGTCGCCTTCCACGTGCCGCCGGACAAGTTCGACGCCATGGTCGAGCACGTGAAGAGCTGCGGCGTCGAGGTGCGCGGCCCGGTGCCGCTCGGCGGGCGCTTCTGGTCGGCGTACTTCCTCGATCCCTTCGGCACGCGCCTCGAGCTCGCCACCGACCGCAGCGGCGTAAGACAAGGCGTGATCGAGTCGGTGCTGCAGACCGAAGAGGAGGCGCGCGCCGAGCTCGAGACGCTGTTCTCCGACCCCAAGGAAGTGGAGAAGTGGCTCGCGCGGATGCCGCTCAAAAAAGAGTCCGTAACAATCTGAAATAGGGTCTGTCCCCATTTCAAAGGCGATCCTTGTTACCGGAGGGCTGGGCTACATCGGCTCCCACACCTGCGTCGCGCTCGCCGAGGCAGGCTACGCGCTCGTCATCGTCGACAACCTGTCGAATTCCAAGGCGCTGGTGCTCGATCGCCTGCGCGAGATCGCGCCCAGGGCGAAGATCGATTTCCACAAGGCCGACGTTCGCGACCAGGCTGCCCTTCAAAAAGCGTTCTCCTCGGGGGGTGTTCAGGCAGTAATCCATTTCGCCGGCCTGAAGGCGGTCGGCGAGTCGGTCGAGAAGCCGCTGCTCTATTACGACAACAACGTCGGCGGCACCGTGACGCTGCTCGGCGCGATGGCGAAGCACGGCGTGCGGCGCCTCGTGTTCAGCTCGTCCGCGACGGTCTACGGCGAGCCCGAGACGCTGCCGATTCCGGAGTCCCATCCGCTACGCCCACAGAACCCCTACGGCAAGACCAAGCTCATCGTCGAGCATCTGCTCGCCGACTACGCGGCCTCGGACCCGCAATTCCGCTACGCCGCGCTGCGCTACTTCAACCCGACCGGCGCGCACGCCTCGGGCCGCATCGGCGAGGACCCGAACGGGATCCCGAACAATCTATTCCCGTATATCGCGCAGGTCGCCGTCGGGCGGCGCCCCGCGGTGCGCGTCTGGGGCAAGGACTACGCGACCGTGGACGGCACCGGCGTGCGCGACTACATCCACGTGGTCGACCTCGCCGAGGGCCACCTGGCCGCGTTGGACTATCTTCAGAAGAAGGATTCCTCCATTACGGCCAACCTCGGCACCGGCCGCGGCTATTCGGTGCTCGAGGCGGTGCACGCCTTCGAGCGCGCCTCGGGCAGGCGCATCCCGGTCGAATTCGCCGCGCGCCGGCCGGGCGACGTGGCCTCCTGCTTCGCCAATGCCGCGCTCGCCTCGAGCGCGCTCGGCTGGAGGACCCGCTTCGGCATCGACGAGATGTGCCGCGACGTCTGGCGCTGGCAGTCCGCGAACCCCGACGGGTACGTATAATCCGCGAACGGAGGAGGGTCTTATGCACACGAAAGTCCTGGCGAGCCTCGTCGCGCTCGGCTTCGCCGCAGCCGCGCAGGCGCAGCAGAAATTCGAAGTCAAGGTCGCCGAATTCGTCGGCGCGCAGCATTTCATGACCAAATGGCTGATGGGCTGGGGCGAGAAGCTCGAGAAGGCCTCCAACGGCCGCCTGGTGTTCAAGCACTTCCCCGGCGCGCAGATGGCGCCGCCGCCGGCGCACTACGACCTGGCGCGCAGCGGGCAGGCCGACGTGTCCTGGTTCCTGCACGGCGGCACGCCGGGGCGTTTCCCGCTCACCGAGCTCATCTAGCTGCCCTACATGGCGGGCAGCGCCGAGATCGGCACCAAGGTGCTGAACGACGCGCAGCTGCGCTCCAAGTACCTCGACCGCGAGCACCGCGGCGTGAAGGTGCTCCTGCTGCTCACGCACCAGCCGGGCAACGTGCACACCACCAGGAAGCCGATCCGCACCGCCGACGACATGAAGGGCCTGCGCATCCGCTTCGCCGCGCCGACGATCCGCGATTTCGTCGCGGCGCTCGGCGGCACCGCGGTCGGCGTGCAGCCCGGCGAGCAGCTCGAGATGCTGCAGAAGGGCACGCTCGACGGCACCTTCATCGACTACGGCGGCGCCGGCATCGCCTTCAAGATGGGCGGCACCCTCAAGTACTCGACCGAGATGTATTCCTACGTGTCGTCCTTCGGCATCGGCATGAACCCGGGCTTCTACAAGAAGCTGCCCAAGGACCTGCAGAAGCTCATCGACGACTCCACCAAGGGCGTCGAGAAGGAGGTCGGCGAAGGCTGGGACGCGCTCGACTCGATCGGCAAGAAGCTGCTGGTCGACGGCGGCTCGGAGCCGATCAAGCTCTCCAAGCAGGAGGACGCCCGCTTCCGCAAGATCGGCGCGCAGGTGGTCGAGGCGAAGCTGAAGGAGCTCGAGGGCAAGAAGCTGCCCGCGCGCGAGGTCTACAAGACGATGAAGAGCCTGTCCGCGAAGCACGCCAAGACCTCCAGGAGCTTCTGGAACTGAGAAAAATGGGGACGGACCCCATTTTTCTCTGACATTCATGATTCAGATTGCCGCGAGGGTCTTCGGCTACCTCGCGGCGTTTTTCCTCTCGGCCATGATGCTGCTCACGGTGGCCGACATCGTGCTGCGCAGCTTCTTCGGCACCCCGATCCGCGGCATGCTCGAGCTGATCGAGCTCGGGCTGGTGTGCACCATCTTCGTCGCCCTGCCCGCCGTGTTCCTGCGCGACGGGCACCTGGTGGTCGACGTCATCGACCACATGGCGCCCGCGCCGCTGGTGCGGGTGCTGGACCTCGCCGCCGCGGTGATCTCGCTCGGGCTGCTGGCGGTGATGACCTGGCAGATGGTCCCGCTCGCGCGCGACATGCACGAGTTCGGCGACGTCACCTCCGATCTCTCGATCCCGAAGATCTACTACTGGATCCCGGTGCTCCTCGGGGTGGTGGCCTCGGCGGTCTCGACGCTGGTCTTCATCGCGCGCTGGAGGCGCAGGCGTTGAGCAACCTGGCGATCGGCCTGTTCGGGGTGATCGTCCTGCTCGTGGTGCTGCTCGTGCGCGTGCCGATCGGCGTGGCGCTCGCCCTGGTGGGCGTCAGCGGCTACGCGGCCATCGACGGCTGGGGCACGGCGCTCACCATGCTGGGCGCGGTGCCCTTCGAGCTGGCGAGCGCCTACTCGCTCTCGGTGGTGCCGCTTTTCATCCTCATGGGCGCGCTCGCCTCGCGCGCCGGCATGTCGCGCGAGCTCTTCGACGCCGCGAACGCGATCTTCTCCGGCTTTCGCGGCGCGCTCACCAACGCCACGATCGGCGCCTGCGCGGCGTTCGGCGCGATCTGCGGCTCCTCGATCGCCACCGCCGCCACGTTCTCGAAGGTGGCGATCCCGGAGATGCGCCGCCACGGCTACGACGAGGGGCTCGCCGCCGGCTCGGTGGCGGCCGCCGGGACGCTGGGCATCCTCATCCCGCCCTCGGTGATCCTCGCCATCTATTCGCTCGTCGCCGAGCAGTCGCTCGCCAAGCTCTTCGCCGCGGCGCTCTTCCCCGGGCTGCTGCTCGCCGCCTTCTACATCCTGGTCGTCGTGGCCCTCGTTCGCATGCGTCCGGCGTGGACGCCGAAGGTGCCGGCGATGGCCGTGGGCGAGCGCCTGCGCGCGGCGCTCTACATGTGGAAGCTGGCGCTGCTCTTTTTCCTCGCCGTGGTCGGCATCTACCTGGGCTGGTTTTCCCCCACCGAGGCGGCGGCGATCGCCGCCTTCGCCGCGGCGCTCATCGGCTTCGCCACCGGCACGCTGAGCGTGCGCGGCTTCCTCGACGCGCTCCTCGACACGGTCTACTCGACCGCCATGATCTTCTTCATAATCGTGGGCGCGTTCATCTTCTCGCGCTTCATCGTCCTCACCCGCCTGCCGAACGAGCTCGTCGCCTGGGTGCAGCAGGCCGGCCTGGCGCCCTTCTGGATCGTGCTCGCGGTGATCATGCTCTACTTCCTGCTCGGCACCTTCCTCGAGGAGGTGAGCACCATCCTCGTCACCGTGCCGGTGATCCTGCCGCTCATGACGAGCATCGGCTACGACGGCATCTGGTTCGGGATCTTCGTGACCATCATGGCCACCATCGGGCTCATCAGCCCGCCCGTGGGGCTCACGGTTTTCGTCATCCAGGCGCAGAACCCGGACATCCCGGCGGGTAAGATCTACCGCGGCACGCTTCCGTTCCTCGCGGCCGACTTCGTGCTGATCGCCGTCCTGATCGCATTTCCAGCGCTCGCGCTCTGGCTGCCCGCCGCGCTGCGCATGTAGCTTGAAATGGGGACAGACCCCATTTCAGATTACGACGCGGTAGATCACGCGGTACGGCTTGAAATAAGTCTCCCGATACTCGCGGATTCCCACGGCGAGGAGCTCTTTGGGATATGCGCCCCGCTCGGGAAAGGCCGACAGCTTCGCGACCACCGCTTCGATGCGATCGAGGACATGGTGCGCCTTCTGCGCGGCATCGTGCCCGGCGAGGTAATCATAAATTTCCTCGAGGTCGCGCCGGGCGTCGCCCGTCAGCAGCACCTCGTAAGGCATCAGCCGGGCGTCTTCTTTTCCCGCAGGCGCGCGATCGCCTCGCCGGCCGGAGCCACCTTGCCTTCCTCGATTTGCCGGTTGCCGAGGGCGAGGATCTTGAGCAGCGCGAGCGTCTCCTGCGTCTGCTCGTAGGAGGCGACGTCCTGCATCACGGCCCTGGCTTCGCCGTTTTGCGTAATCACCAGCGGCTCGCGGCTTTCCGCGAGCTCGCGCATGACGCCGGCTGCGTTCGCCTTCAGGTAGCTGATCGGCTTGATCTGCCGGGAGTATTTCATCGGACCGAATTTAGTCTTTTTTTGGTCCTCGGGCAAGCCGGCCGCGGGGCCGGCACTCGGGTTAAACGGTTTACGTGGCAGATGCGAGTGGGGGGCAGCCACCGCACTACGCGGCGCATGCGCCGCGACGGCAGGCGATGGCGCTGGCTGCAGCTTTTAACCGGCGCACGGACAGGCCCCATTTCTGGGTCGGACCCCCAGGCAGCCCAGGCCGCGCGCTTGCCTTGAGATAGCATATCTGCTGCAGGCTGTCCGCCGCCGAACGCGAGGAGCTGTTCGACATCTATCTCGCGCGCTGCCGGTGGACGAGAATTTACTTTCTCTGGCGGCCGAACCTGCGCGACGAGTCGGACAATCACCTGCTCGAGCTCGCGGTGGCGGGCGGCGCTCACGCGGTGGTGACGCGCAACAAGCGCGATTTCCGCGGCGCGGAGCTGAGATTCGAGAACCTGGCAGCCCTTACGCCTGCCGAATGCTTGAGGAGAACGACATGGCAGCCCTGATCATCCGCATCCCGGACGGCAAGCGTGAGCGCCTGAAAGACCTCGCCCGCGCGCGCAAGCAGAGCGTCACCAAGCTCTTCGACGAAATGGCCACCGTCCTGCTGGCCGAATACGACGCCGAAACGCGCTTTCGCGCGCGCGCGGTCCGCGGCGCGGGCAAGGTGAAGCGCGGGCTTCAGTTGCTGGCGAAAGCCGCCGGCGAAGGCAAGGCGCGGCGCCGGCCGGGCTGAAGGCATAGCATCCATCCCGGTGAAGACGGCTCTCATTTGCGGCATCTCCGGCCAGGACGGCGCCTATCTCGCCCGGCTGCTCCTCGAGCGCGGCTACACGGTGGTCGGCGCCTCGCGCGACGCCCAGCGCACCACCTTCGAGAACCTCGAGAAGCTCGGCATCCGCGAGCGCGTGCGCATGGTCTCGGTGGCGCTGAACGACTTCCGCAGCGTGCTCCACGTGCTGGATGCCAACGAGCCGGACGAGGTGTACAACCTGGCGGGCCAGAGCTCGGTGGCGCTTTCCTTCGAGCAGCCGGTAGAGACGCTGGAGAGCATCAGCGTCGCGGTGCTCAACCTCCTCGAGGGCATCCGCTTCCTTAAGAAAGACGTGCGCCTCTACAACGCCGGCTCGAGCGAGTCCTTCGGCGAGACGGGCAACGTGGCGGCCGACGAGAACACGCCGTTTCGCCCGCGCAGCCCCTACGCCATGGCCAAAGCGGCGGCGTTCTGGCAGGTCGCGAACTACCGCGAGGCGTACGGCCTGTATGCCTGCTCGGGCATCCTCTTCAACCATGAATCGCCGCTGCGTCCGGAGCGCTTCGTCACCCAGAAGATCGTGCACGGCGCCTGCCGCATCGCCGCCGGCACGCAGAAGGTCCTGGAGCTCGGCAACCTCTCGGTGCAGCGCGACTGGGGGTGGGCGCCGGAATACGTCGACGCCATGTGGCGCATGCTGCAGCAGCCGCGCGCGGACGACTTCGTCATCGCGACCGGCGAGACCTACCGCCTCGAGGACTTCGTCGAGGAAGCTTTCCGCCTGGTGGGCCTAGACTGGCGCAAGTACGTCCAGACCGACCCTTCGCTTCTTCGCCCGACCGACCTCGCGGTCGGCCGTGCCAATACCTCCAAGGCGCGCGACAAGCTCGGATGGCAAGCGAAATTCAAGATGCGCGACGTCGTGCGCGAGATGGTCGCCGCGGCGCAGGAAGAAATGAAACTGGAAAAATCAAAATGACACAGAAAGTCGCACTCGTCACCGGCGTGACCGGCCAGGACGGCGCCTACCTCGCCGAATTCCTTCTCCACAAGGGCTACATCGTCCACGGCATCAAGCGCCGCAGCTCGCTCTTCAACACCGACCGTATCGACCACCTCTACCAGGACCCGCACGTGCGCGGGCGCAACTTCATCCTCCACTACGGCGACCTGACCGACGGCTCGAGCCTGACGCGGGTGATCCAGCAGGCGCAGCCCGACGAGCTCTACAACCTCGGCGCGCAGAGCCACGTGGCGGTGTCGTTCGAGGAGCCCGAATACACCGCCAATTCGGATGCGATCGGAGCGCTGCGGCTCCTGGAAGCGCTGCGCATCCTCGGCATGGAGAAAAAAACGCGCTACTACCAGGCCTCCACCTCCGAGCTCTACGGCCTGGTGCGCGAGACGCCGCAGAAGGAAACCACGGCCTTCTATCCGCGCTCGCCTTACGGCGTCGCCAAGCTCTACGCCTACTGGATCACGGTGAACTACCGCGAGGCGTACGGCATGTACGCCTGCAACGGCATCCTCTTCAACCACGAGTCGCCGCTGCGCGGGGAGACCTTCGTCACCCGGAAGATCACGCGCGCCCTTGCGCGCATCGCCCTCGGCGACCAGGACTGCCTCTACATCGGCAACCTGAACGCCCGCCGCGACTGGGGCCACGCCAAGGACTACGTCGAGGCGCAGTGGCTGATGCTGCAGCAGGAAAAGGCCGAGGACTTCGTCATCGCCACCGGCGAGCAGCGCAGCGTGCGCGAGTTCATCGAGGCCGCCGCAGGCGAGCTCGAGATCCCGGTCGGCTGGAAGGGCAAAGGCGCCGACGAAGTCGGCTACGTCGCCCGCCGCGCCGCGCGCTGGCCGGTGCTCAAGGAAGGCCAGACCATCGTGCGCATCGACTCGCGCTATTTCCGGCCGGCCGAGGTCGACACCCTGCTCGGCGATGCCACGAAGGCTTACACCAAGCTCGGCTGGAAGCCGAAAATCAGCTTTGCGCAGCTCGTGGCGGAAATGGTGCAGGAAGACCTGCGCCTCGCCGAGCGCGACCAGCTCGCGCGCCGGCACGGCCACAAGATCCACGACCGGCACGAGTAAAATGGGGACAGACCCTATTTCAGGAGCAGGTGAGTCCCATGAGTGATGCTGACGTCGCCGAAATTCTCAAGCTCCCTCCCGAGGAGCGCATGCGCTTGGCGGAGATCATCTGGGCAAGCCTCGCCTCGGAGCCGTCTTCCGTGCCGTTGGGCGACGCCCAGCGCGCGGTGATCGACGAGCGCCTGGCTGAACACGAGCGTAATCCCGAAGACGTCGTTTCCCGAGATCAGGTGCTCGCCGAAGCCCGGCGACGCTGATGTCGCTGCCGGTTGTTTTCCGGCGGAAGGTTGGGATAGATCTTGCTTCGGGTTTCGGATACTACGAAGAGCAAAAAGGGGGACTCGGCGAAAGATTCCTTGCGGCGGTCAATGCGACGTTCGACGCAATCGGGCGTCACGGAGAGATGTTCGCGCAGGTCCACGGCGAGGTCCGTCGGGCCCTTGTTTCCCGCTTTCCGCATGCCGTGTTCTACCGTATCGAAGCGAACAGGGTAGTCGTGCTCACGGTCCTGCATACAGCTCGCGACCCAAAAGTCTGGCCGAGGCCGCGCAAGACTCCACGCTAACGTTTTTCCAATGACCCCCGATTCGAAGATCTACGTCGCCGGCCACCGCGGGCTCGCGGGCTCGGCGCTCGTGCGCCGGCTGCAGGCCAAGGGTTACCGCAACGTCTTCGGCAGGACCCATGCGGAGCTCGACCTGACGGACGGCGGTGCGGTGGAGCGCTTTTTTCAGCAGGAGCGCCCGGAGGTGGTGATCCTCGCCGCGGCGAAGGTCGGCGGCATCATGGCGAACAGCACCTACCCGGCCGAGTTCATCCACTCGAACCTGGCGATCCAGACCAACGTCATCCACCAGGCATGGGGCGCCGGGGTGAAGAACCTGCTTTTCCTGGGGTCGTCGTGCATCTACCCGCGCGACTGCCCCCAGCCGATCAAGGAGGAGTACCTGCTAACCGGGCCGCTCGAGCCGACCAACCGCCCCTACGCGGTGGCCAAGATCGCCGGCATCGAGATGTGCTGGTCGTACAACCGGCAGTACGGGACGCGCTACCTCTGCGCGATGCCGACCAACCTCTACGGCCCGGGCGACAACTACGACCTGCATACGAGCCACGTGCTACCCGCGCTCATCCGCAAGTTTCATGAAGCAAAAGAGAAAAACGAAGGGACGGTCACCGTCTGGGGCACCGGCACGCCGCGGCGCGAGCTCCTGCACGCGGACGACATGGCCGACGCCTGCATTTTTCTTCTTGAAAAAGAAAAGCTGGGGCTCCTGGAAGACCTGAACCACCCGCCGCTCGTCAACGTCGGCTGCGGCCAGGACCAGACCATCGCCGAGCTTGCCGAGCAGATCCGCGCCGCGGTGGGCGCTCGCGTCCGGATCGTCTACGACCGCTCCAAGCCCGATGGCACGCCGCAGAAGCTCCTCGATATCAGCCTGATCAAGTCGCTGGGCTGGCAGCCGCGGCTTTCGCTCGCCGAAGGCTTGAAGTCCACCTACCAGGCGTTCCTCGAGCAGAAATAGGAACGGCCGCCGTTGGCCCGCTGGCGAAAAGCGACCGGCGAAGCAGGGCCGGATGTCGGCCATGCTTGCCATGGCATGACAGCCATAAGGGATAAGGCGCGCGATGGGCTCGGGGCCGCGGTGCGTGCTGCCCGGGTGCGCGCCGGCCTGACCCAGGCCGTGCTCGCTGCCGCCTGCGGGCTCTCGCGCCAGACCGTCGCGCAGCTCGAAGCCGGCAGCTTCTCGGACCTCGGCATCCGCAAGGTCGAGCGCGTGCTCGCGCAACTCGGCCTTCGAGCGCGGCATTGCGCGCCCTGCGCCGTGCCGGCGTCAAGGCGCGCCTGGTCGGCTCGCTCCCCAAGGGCACTTTTCGGGCCGATTCCGATGTCGATTTCCTGATCGAGAGCCGGGGGCGCATGTCCGAGTCGGCCGTCGTCGGGCTGATCGAGGCCGCGATGCAGGACATGCCGTTCGACGTGGTGTTCGCCGACCGCGCCGATCCGGCCCTCCTGAAGCTCATGCGCGAAGAAGCCGGGCGTGGCGCATCCGCTGTTCGCGCGCCTTGAGCGCCAGCTCGAGCTCGTCAGGCGCGAGCTCGCGAACGCAGGCGAGGCGGACCGCCGGTTCCGGGCCCTGCGCGCGAGGGCGGCCCGAAGTCCATCCTCGAGGCCGCCGGCAAGGAGATCGACGAATACACCCCGCGCAGCGACGCTTCGCACGCAGACCTGGTGGACACCATGGCGGTCGAGGTGAAGGGCGTGCGCCCAGCCGGGAACAGAAATAGGGACGGACCCCATTTCCGCGGAAATGGGGTCTGTCCCTGATTTCGGTTACGGGCGCTTGAAGACCGCCACGCCGTTGATCGTCGTTCCGGCCGGGCCGTTCTGATTGAGGGCGTAGCCGAAGCCCGCGCCTTTGCCGGTCGGTCCCGAGAAGCCGCCGATGATCTGGCCGGCCGTATTGGCGGGCGAAGGACCCGACCCGGTGTCACGCGTGACCGTGAGGGCGCCGGTACCGTCGAGCGACTTGCCGGCGAAGAAGGCCTGGCCGGCGAGGATCGGGATGTTGCTCGCGCTCGCCGCCCAAGTGCCGCTTCCCGGCGTGCTGGCAGAAACCGACACGTCGACGTTCGGTATAGCGGCACTGAAATGGGCCGTGAGTGTGGCGCTGTTCAGAGTGCCAACGTCAAACACCGGGTTCAATGACGTGTACGCCGTCGGGCTCGTGCCGCCGACGAACGTGTACGTCGTGAAAGTACCGCTGATGTCGGTCGTCGGCAGCACCACCGGACCCGTCTGGCTCGGCGAGATCAGGTAGTGCAGGTTGCGCACCGTAGCGTCGATCTGCGTCGCCGTGCCGCCGGCGTTGTTGGTCGGCACCGCGCCCGCCTGGTTCGAGCTGTTGCGGTCGCCGACGTTGATCGTCCCGCCGCCCCAGCGTCCCCAGCTGATCCCGGTATCGGCATCGAAGCTGAACTCGAGGTTGCGGGCCGTGGGCGCGGTTGCAACGTTGGTGACCGTCGGTCCGAAGCCCGACGAATCGGCAACCGCGAGCACCACCGGGATCCGATTGACGCTGTTGCACACACCCGACGGCGAGCAATGGTTCGTGACGACCGGCGTCGAGGCGTCGAATTTCACCACCGATCCGGCCACCGGGTTCGACGCGGTGCTCTGCGGGAGCATCTGCACCCGGCCGCTCGAAGCGGCGCCGAACGCGACGCGGTAATTCTCCTCTTCGTCGACAAGTTCCCCGCCCGAGCCGAACGGCGTGCCGTCGCGCGTCACCGCGCCGGCATTGGTCATGCCGAACGTGCCGATGATCATGCGGTAGTTCATGAAATCGCTGAGCTGGTACGGCGCGGTCGGGTTGGAACCGTCGTTGTAGGTCGGGTTGCCGAACACGGCCGTGCCGGTCGCGCGGTCGCCGCCCCCGGTCCCGAACGCGAAGGCGAGGCCCGCGCCGTTCAGCCCCGGCCCCATCAGCGAGCCGTTCATCGAGCCCCATGCGCTCATCGGAGTAATGCTGCCGGTCGGGGTGAACTCAAGCGTGGTGAACGAGCGCTTGGGCTCGTTGCCGCTCGAGATCCAGAAGCTGCCCTCGTCAAGGGCGATGCCGTTGGCGGCGGCGTTCCACATGCCGTTGGACATGAGGGCGGTAAGGCTCGTGTCGAGCGCCTGCCGGTTGAAGTTCACGCCGAGCGTCGCGCTGACGCTAAGCGCCGCGGCACCATTCTGGTCGGTGGCGAAAGCACCGAGCTGCTGGTAATTGATGTTCGACGTCGCGTTGAACGGCATGATCGCCGCGTCCGCGGTGAAGAACGGGTGCGTGACCGGCCCGACCAGCCAGTGGAACGAGTCCAAGGGCTGCCGGTTGGTCACGGGGCCGTTCCAGTCGCTGCCGTTCAGCGTGAGCGGGCTCGCGCCACCCTGCAGGTAGTAGCCGTGCCGGATGCCGTTGGCGCTCGCATTGGTCGCTCCCGTGCCGCCGCTCACCGTAAGGCTGTCGCCGTCATCCGGCCAGAGGTTCTCGCTCATGAACGTGAGGTTCCCGCTGCCGTCGATCGCGTAGCCCGGCGTCGCGACCCACGCATTGGCAGTACCGGCCGCCTCGTGGTGCTCCGTTTGCGTCTGCGTGCAGGGGGTCGGCGAGCACGTTATGTTGTTCAGCCACGAATACGCCGACAGAATCAGCGCGTCACCCGGCGGGTTGGACGCCGGCGAGAGCACGTTGGTCGAAGGCTGAACGATCGCGGGTCCCTTCTGCAGCCCGACGGCGCCGTTGGTGTACTCCTGGTAGGCGCGCTCGTTTGCCGCGGCCGCGGCCGGATCCGCATAGTTGGTATGGAGGCTGTAGCGCAGCCACGCCCCCTCGGCGTTCAAGCCGGAGAAGCCGCCGCGGATCCGCCCGCCGTAGCCCGTGTTGGGTGCGCAGCCGTTGCCGGTGCAGCCCACGAACAGGCGGTCGAGGCCGCTCGGCGACTCGGCCGGGTTGCTGCTCACGTTGATCTCGCCGTTGCCATTCAGCGGCGCATCGTTGTAGCGCGCGGCGATGCGCGCGGTGCCGAGGCTGCCCCCGGGCCCCTGCGGCATGAGGATGCGCACGCCGGCGCTGGTGCGCAGGCGCGCGAAGTCGACCGCCAGGGTCGCCGCCTCCAGCGTGCCGACGTTGCCGTAGCTGTCGGTCGGCGCAGTGCCCAGGAACCGCGTGTAGTGGAAGCTGCCGCTCAGCGGCAAGGACGTTGGCTTCTGGTACACCACCCAGTGCACGCTGCGGCTCCCGAGCGGCTCGAGGTAGCCGAGCTCGTTCAGAAGATCGACCACGGTGACGAAGCCGCCCTGCCAGCGGCCCATGCGCAGGCCCGAGCCGGAATCGAAGTACGATTCCGCGGCCACCGACCCGCCGCCGCCGAAGGAAATCTGGGCGTTCTCGATCAGGCTCGGCGTCGCGAAGCCGGAAACGTTCCCCAGGTTCGTGCCGCGATCGAAGATCGCGTACGGCGTATCGAAGATGCGCACCAGGTTGCCGCTCGCGTCGAAGAGGTAGTTGGTGCTGACCGTGAGCGCCGAGCTGCCGAGCGTCGTCGTCGTGGGGTTGGTGATGCCGATGAAGCTGTTCGCCACCGGCAAATAAAACTCGCCGGCGCCGTTGGGCGTGGTGTAGATCGTCCCGTGGCGCACGCTCGAGTTGTTGGCGAACGTCTGCGTGACGCCCGGATCAGGTGCGGTCGTGGTGTTGAACAGCGCAATCCCGTGGATGAAGTCGGTGTACGCCGCCTCCGATTCGGACGGCACCACGGGCACGAACTGGTAGCCGAGCGCCGCGCCGGCGCCGACCGCGCCGCTCGCCGTTCCGCCGAACTCTCCGCTGATCTCGCCCGCCCAGCCCGACGGCGCGGCCGTGCTGCAGCCGTCGCCCGAGCAGGTGATGGTCGGCGCGTCGGTCTCGAACCAGCGCCCGGCGATCGGCAGGTTCGTCGCCTGGCTGCGCAGCGCGCTGATGCCGCGGCCGAGGAAGCCGACTTCCACGTGCGAATCCACGGTGAGCGAGGTGAAGTTGGCGCTCAGCGATGCGCTGTTCAGCGTGCCGACGTTGCCGAAGGCGTCGGTCGGGCTTGTCGCCGCAGTGAGCGTATACGAGCGCGAGCCGATCACCGTCTGGACGTTGGGCACCGGCCCGAAGCTGTCGGCGATGGTGCTCGAATACCCCGGGGTCAGGGCGACGATCCAGTGCGCGCTCTGCGCGCCGAGCGAGTGCGTGAGGAACGGCACGGATGCGATGGAGGACTCATAGACATCCATCTGCCCTCCCCGCCAGCGGCCGAGGTATGCCGTGCCGTCGAGCGCGTGGTAATGGTCCTGCGGCGTGCCGCCGCTGTACCGCACCGTGACGTCGGAGATCGGCGTGATCGAGTAGTTCCAGCCATGGCGCCGGTACTCGGAGCTGCGCACCTCGATCAGGTTCTTGTTCTCGTCCAGCACATAGTTGGTATTGGCGTGCGTGCTCTCGTCCACCGTCTCGAGCACCGGGCGCTCGTAGCCCGTGGTCGGGCTCGTCACCGGCTGCAGCGTCTGGGTGAAATGGACGAAGTTCGACGACGCCACCGCCGGGTTGCTGTACTGCGCCTGGCGGTAGTTCGCCTCGACGGTCGCGGCGGCCGATTCTGCGGCTGCGAGCTCGGTCGTCGTGGTATCGACCGCG
>Ga0156283_1036_pt1 | contig 40399 bp, 49 predicted proteins | sample RifCSPlowO2_12_FD_107932 | JGI IMG/M metagenome (GOLD analysis project Ga0156283, IMG submission 107932) | Betaproteobacteria bacterium RIFCSPLOWO2_12_FULL_65_14 | reverse complement strand
CCGGCCGCCCCTGCCGCCGCAGCTTCGCTCGGCGTAGCGAGCCCGAAGATGATCGAGCCGAGCACCGCCAATATCAGTACCGCGAGCGGGAAGAACGACGCGGCGACCATCTTGAGGACTTCGGCGCGCTCGGGGGTGAGCCAGAAGTAGAGCGGCACGAGCAGCCCCGCAGCGACGCCGGCGGAGACCCAGAACCAGCCGGGCAGCCCCTCGGGCGCTTCGGCGGCGATCTCGCCAGCGTAAATGCCGATCGGCTGCGGCCAGTCTGCCATCGCGGCTTGCGGCGCGGGCGCGACGCCGAGGTAGATCAGCCAAAACAGCGCGGCGAACAGCGCCACCGGCAGCAGCGCCGCCGCCAGGTTGCCGGCGAGCGCGAGCCTCGGGGCGCGCGGCCGGAACAGCGCGCCAACGAGCGCCGGGAGCACTGGCTGCTTGGCCGGCATTCGCCGCAGCGCTGGAGAAAGCGCGACCCGGCGCTCCTCCTCGGCAAGCGGCGGTGCCGCCTCCGGACGCAGCGCGGCAAGCACGATCACGTAGAGCATGTACAGGCCGGCGAGCATGAGTCCGGGAAAAAATGCGCCGGCGTAGAGCTGCACGACCGATACACCGGCGGTCGCCCCGTACAGGATGAGCAGCACCGAGGGCGGGATCAGGATGCCGAGGCAGCCGCCGGCGCAGATGACGCCCGCCGAGAGGCGCACGCTGTAGCCCGCGCGCAGCATCGCCGGAAAGGCAAGCAGTCCCATCAAGGTCACCACGGCGCCAATGATGCCGGTCGCGGTGGCGAAGAGCGCCGAGGTGAGCAACGCGGCGACGGCGAGCGACCCGGGCAGGCGGGCGAGCGCCACATGCACGCTTGTGAAAAGCCGCTCGATGAGGTTCGCGCGCTCCACCAGATAGCCCATGAAGATGAAAAGCGGCACCGCGATCAGCACGTCGTTGTACATGACCGAGTAGGCACGGTGGACCATCAGGTCCAGCGTCCAGCCGAGCGCGTTCTCCGGGTCGGTGTCGCGGTAGGCCAGCCAGGCAAACAGCACGCCCATGCCCATCAGCGTGAATGCAGTGGGGAAGCCGAGCAGGATCGTCACTACGATGAGCCCGAGCATCAGCATGCCGAGATGGCCCGGCGCGACCTCGGCCGCTGGCGGCATCAGCCACAGCACCGCGGCAACGATTGCAGCCATCAGCACGAGCCCGAACCACAATTCCTTCCTCACCGCCGCAGGACCTGCTTCATTTCCTCGACGTTCACTTCCTCGACGTCGCGCCCGCGCGGCGGCCAAGCGCCGCCCGCGATGCAGATCGCGCACCGCAGCATCTCGGCGAAGCCCTGCAGGAGCAGGAACGCGCCGGCGAGCGGGATCACTGCCTTGAAGGGATACATCGGCGGCCCTTCGGCGGAAATCGACGAGTGCTCATCGATCGCCCACGACTCGGCGGCAAAGTAATAGCCCGCCCACACCATCGCCGAGACCCCCGGAACGAAGAACAACAGGTAGAGAACCAGGTCGACCGTGGCCTGGGCGCGTGGCGGGAGAAACGCGTAGAGGATGTCGCCGCGCACGTGCGCGGCTGTGGCGAGCGTGTAGGCGCCGGCGAGCATGAAAAGCGCGCCGTAGAGCATCGCCTGGGCGTCGAAGGCCCAAGGGTGCGGGTCGCCGAAGACATAGCGCGAGCCCACTTCCCAGACGATGAGCGCGCTGAGCGCCACGATCAGCCACGCGAACGCGCGGCCGATCCAGGTGCTCAGCGTGTCGATCGCGAGGAGCGCTCTCTGCAATTTGCCGCGGCGCGCAGCCTGCGTTGTGTAAGGGCGCTCCTGCGCGTGCGCGGGGCGACCGGTGCACGGCCCCAGTCCTCGCGCTTGAGCAGCTTCAGCGCCAGCGCTCTGGTCATTTCCATGGCGGTATCCATGCATGAAGGCGCGGTGCCGCCGGCGCGCGTGCGTTCGTCGCCCGAGTCCCAACCCTGGAGGTGCCTCCTGCAGACGCGACGGCGGCCCGCTTGGACACACGATGCAACCGCGGGACTTAAGAACGCCTTAACACGCTGCCTCCGTTCGGATCTTCGTCTTAAGGGACTCTTAACCGAGTGGGCGGCAGGCTAAAGTCGATGCGCGCCATCGTGCGCGCCATCGACTGCTTCGCCGAATGGACCGGCGATGCTGAACGAGCGCGATGGCGGCGTGAACGGCGTGAAGTTCCCGTGGCAGAAGTGCGAGACCGAGTACAACAACGCGCGCGGCTGATCGAGCGCGCGACCGCCGACAAGATTCCCGTGGTCTCGATCGGCTACGGCCCAGGCCGCCGCGATGGCGCGCTACATGCAGGTGCGGCAGCTGCGCCCCGAGCGGGTGATCCTGTGGGGCTGGGGCGTGATGAACCCGACCGCGCTCAAGACCGCGCGCTCGAGCACCGGATGTCGCCGCTCCCCGAGGACCGCAAGATGGTGAAGGCCAAGTACCTCGAATCGGCGACGAAGTACGCGAAGGAAAAGGGCATCACGCCGCGCCGGTGCGGCGCCGGCTAGCGGTACGCGCCGGCGCGCCGCAGGAGCGCCTTAAGGGCTATATTGACGCATGGTCCGGGCACTGGCGCTCCTTCTCGGCGTGCTTTGGTTCGCCTGCGCGCCCGCCGCGCAGGGGCCGGTGGCGCTGGTCCCGCTGGAGGGGGCCATAGGTCCGGCCAGCGCGCATTTCGTGCGCCGCGCGATCGAGCGCGCCGGCAAGGACGGCACGCAGCTCATCGTCATCCAGATCGACACGCCCGGCGGCCTGGACGCCTCGATGCGCGAGGTGATCAAGGCGATCCTCGCTTCCCCGGTGCCGGTGGCGGCGTTCGTCGCGCCGAGCGGCGCGCGCGCGGCGAGCGCCGGCACTTTCATCCTCTACGCCGCGCATATCGCGGCGATGGCGCCCGGCACCAATGTCGGCGCCGCTTCGCCGGTGTCGATCGGCGCGCCCGCCGCCGCGCCGGCCGACAAGGACGGCAAGAAAACCGAGGACACCATGATGCGCAAGGTCACCAACGATGCGGTGGCCTACATCCGCGGGCTCGCCCAGATGCGCGGCCGCAACGCCGACTGGGCCGAGAAGGCGGTACGCGAGGGCGTGAGCCTGTCGGCGCAGGAGGCGCTGAAGCTCAAGGTGATCGACCATGTCGCCGCGGATGTGCCGGCGCTGCTCAAGGCGCTCGATCGGCCGCAGGCCGAGGTGAAGCGCATCGAGCCCGACTGGCGCACGAACGTGCTCGCGGTGATCACCAATCCGAGCGTGGCCTACATCCTGATCCTGGTCGGCATCTACGCGCTCATCTTCGAGTTCCTGAATCCGGGCCTCGTCGCGCCCGGCGTGGTGGGCGCGATCGCCCTGCTCATCGCGCTGTACGCGCTGCATTTGCTGCCGGTCAACTATGCCGGGCTCGCGCTCATCGTGCTCGGCATCGGGTTGATGACGGCCGAGGCATTCCTGCCCGCATTCGGATCGCTCGGCATCGGCGGGCTGATCGCCTTCGTGCTAGGGTCGATCATGCTCATCGAGGACACCGAGCTGCCCGGATTCGAGATCCCGTACGCGCTGATCGGCGGCCTCGCGGCGGCGAGCGCAGGGTTCCTGATCTTCGTCCTCGGCATGCTGGGGCGCAGCCGCAAGCGCGCGGTGGTGAGCGGACGCGAGTACCTGATCGGCGCGGTGGGCGAAGCGCTTGAGGATTTCGAGGCCGAAGGCTGGGCGCGCGTGCAAGGGGAGCGGTGGAAGGTGCGCGCAACCCGCCCGGTGCGCCGCGGACAGAAGCTGCGCGTCACCGCGATGAGCGGCCTGGTGCTGAGCGTGGAACCCGAAGGAGACTAAGAATGTATTTCGCAATCGGCTTTCTGCTGCTCGTCGTGGTGCTGATCGCCGCCTCGGTCAAGATCTTTCGCGAGTACGAGCGCGGCGTGGTGTTCTTCCTGGGGCGCTTCCACAGCGTGAAAGGGCCGGGCCTGGTCATCATCATCCCGGTGGTCCAGCAGGTGGTGCGCGTCGACCTGCGCGTGCGCGTCTTCGACGTGCCGCCGCAGGACGTGATCTCGCGCGACAACGTCTCGGTCAAGGTCAACGCGGTGGTGTACTTCCGCGTGGTCCAGCCGGAGCTCGCGATCATCCAGGTGGCCAACTTCATCGAGGCCACCAGCCAGCTCTCCCAGACCACCCTGCGCGCAATCCTCGGCAAGCACGAGCTCGACGAGCTGCTCGCCGAGCGCGAGAAGCTGAACAGCGACATCCAGGAGGTGCTCGACCGGCAGACCGACGCCTGGGGAATCAAGGTGTCCAACGTCGAGATCAAGCACGTCGATTTGAACGAAACCATGGTGCGCGCCATTGCGCGCCAGGCCGAGGCCGAGCGCGAGCGCCGCGCCAAGGTGATCCACGCCGAAGGCGAGTTGCAGGCCTCGGAGAAGCTTTTGCAGGCCGCACAGATGCTCGCGCAGCGCTCCGAAGCGATGCAGCTGCGCTACCTGCAGACCCTCACGCAGGTCGCCGGCGACAAGTCCTCGACCATCGTCTTCCCGGTGCCGGTCGATATTTTCGGCGCGCTGATGGACAAGACCAGGAAGGCTTCCGAATGAAGCCGAGCGCAAGCGCCGAGCGCTCAAGCCGCCGTTAAGAAAGGCGCGCGCAATCTGAAGGCATGGACGACCGGAGAAACGCCATGCCCACGCTATTGGAGTTCGAGAGCACGCAGCCGGTGATGCACATCGACATCCCCGCCGGGCGCTATCTCATCACGGTGCGCTGCGCGCAAAGCAGGCAGCCGGCTGCCCCTCCCGGCCGGCGCGGCTCGGTGCACTGAGAGAGCGTTAGCCGACGCGCTGCAGCGCGCGGCCGTTGCAAGGCGCATGCCCTAACATCGCGCCATGCGCAAGCACATCGGCCGCTGGTTGCCGTCGCCGGAGACGCTGCGCGCGAAGCGCAGCCTGCGCTGGCTTGGCCCGCTGCTCGAGCGCCCAGCCGGTGGGGCCGATGCAATCGGCCATCCTCCGCTCCGAAGCGAGCGAAGCGAAGGCGACCGAGAAGCTCGCCCCAGGCTGGTGGCGGCAATTCAGCGGCATCGGCAAGCCGTTGATGCTCGGGCTTGCGCTGTTCGCCGTAATCGGCGGGGCGAGCGCTTATGTGGGCACGCTGATCCTCTGGCGACTCGCTGTAATTGTCCGGCGGCGCCGGCGCCGCGCCAGAACCTCTCGCGGCAGGAGCGGCTGATCGGCCGGGTTGTGGGCTGCTCTTAAGTCTCCATTAAGCCGCCGGCCGGCACAGTCGAGCCATGGGGCGATGGAGATACGCAATTCGAGCAGGGCTGCTCGGCACTGCGGCCGCGCTGGTCCTTTGGGCGCCGGGCGACGAGGCGCGCATGCGTCTCTACGGTGGCGGCGCCGGCGCGCCGCTCGTCGAGGAAGACGTGCGCGTGTATGGGCCGGGTCGGCGCTACACGATCGCGACCAAGATCCTCCGTCCGCAGGGCGCCGGGCCTTTCGGCGCCATCGTGCTCAACCACGGCGTGCCGCTGACGGCGGCCGAGCGCCGGCTGGAGTCTCCGGAGTTGCTGCTCCAGACGGCCGCGGTGCTGGCCCGGCGCGGCTATGCGGTAGTCATGCCGCTGCGCCGCGGCTTCGGCGCGACTGGCGGCTGGTTCGCCGAGGACGCGGGCTCCTGTGCGCACCCCGACTACCGGGGCGGCGAGGCGGCGGCCGCGCAGGACATCATGGCGGCGTACGACTTCGCGCGCAGGCTGCCCTATGTCGACGGCGCGCGGATGATCCTCGCCGGCCAGTCGGCGGGCGGGGTGGCTTCCCTCTATGCCGCGGCAACGCGCGCGCCAGAGGGGCTTGTCGCCGTGCTGGCCTTCGCGGCGGGCCGCGGCGGCGATCCGCTGCGCCATCCGGGCGAGGCGTGCGCGAGCGAGAAGCTCGGGCAGCTCTTCGCCGAGCTCGGCGCCCAGGTGAAGGTGCCCGTGCTGTTCCACTACGCGAGCAACGATCTTTTCTTCAACGCGAAGACCTCGCGCTTGTGGTTCGACCGGTTCCGCGGCGGCGGCGGACGCGCGGAGTACGTGCTGCAGCCGCCGTTCGGCCAGAACGGCCACTACGTCTTCACCGACGGCGCGGGAGCGCGCCACTGGGTCCCCGCGGTCGGGCGCTTCCTGCGCGAGCACGGGCTGCCGTTCGCCACCAGGCAAGCGACGTGATGCCCATAAGCCGGGCGGGAGACTGGAGCTTCGGATCGGGCATGACCAGCTTGACGAGCCTTAACGATGGCTTAAGCGCGCTGCCGGTACTCTTGCCTGCATTACTCGCCAGGGAGCCCGAATGCTTTCCCGGAAACACGGCACACCCACGCCGTTAAGGGTGCAAATATTCCTCGCCGGCCTGCGTTATCCGGCTAGAAAGGATGATGTTGTGGCACGCGCCCGCGAGCGCGGCGCGGACGAGCAGGTGATGCTCGCCCTGCTCGGACTGCCCGACCGTGCCTACGAGAGCTCTGTCGCGTTGTCGTGCGAGGTGGTGCGCCAGGGGCACCGCGCCAAGCAGCGCCAAGCCGCCTGAGCGCCGCCTAGCCGCGCGGCGCGACGCGCCGGGCGCGGTCCCGGGTTGGGCAGCGGCAGCGTTATCGGAGCGCGTAGAGGACCGCGACGCCGGCGGCGTAGGTCCCGAGCACCGCCAGCGAGTCGTAGCGCTTGAGGCGCACCGCCGCGAGCACGGTGCTCACTTCCGGCAAGGAGGTCGAGGTGGCGAGCACTACCGCGCCGACGAAGCTGATGCCGAGGCCTGTCTGCGCCGCGATCGCCTGGGCGGTGTTTGCGAGGACGAATCCGGCGGCAAGCACCGCTGCCGCCGCGATCAGCGTCTTCACGACGAGCGGCCGAAGCGCGAGCGTCCTTTGCGCTTCAACCGGCTCGTCCCTCGACCGCTTGGCCGCGGTCCAGGCGTGCCCGCTGTGCGTTCTGGCAATGATCCAAACCGAAGCGCCGTAGCCGAGAAGCAGCAGCCAGGTCCAGGCGCTCGCTCCCCACAGCGGCGCGCCGACGCTGATCGTCGCGCCGGCGACTATCGCGAGCAGCACGATGCCGAGCACGCCCTGCAGCAGCACGCCGGGCGAGGCAAGCACCGAAGTAATGGCGCTGCGCCTACCGACTAGCGTCGGCGTGCATCCCTGCAGCGCTTCCGCGCTTAAGCCTTGCTTAAGGCGCGCGGGCGCATGCTCCAGCGCACACGGGAGGCAGTCATGCACCAGTCATCACCGCGACAAAGCCCGGCGCCGGGCGGCGCCATCGACGCCGTCGCCGCCTCGATCGAGCGGCTGGTCAAGACCACATCGGAGGTGGGCGGAGACGTGGGTGCCGCCGTTATGCAGGCCACCGAGGGTACGCTGCAGCAGGCTCGCAGCGCCGGCTTCAATGCACTGGAGGCGGTCGGCGCCGCGGCGGGCGGCGCGGTGAGGGCCGCGGCGCAGAGCGGCGGCGATGTGGCGCGCGTGGCGAAAAGCGCGGTCGAGGGCGCGATCTGGGGCGCGAAGGACCTTGGCGTGGATCCCGCCGAGGTCGGCGCGGCGGCCGCGCACGGGGCGCTCAAGGCGGCAGGCGATCTGGGTGGCCCGGCGCTCGAGGAAGTCACGCGCGCGGCGACCGGCATCATCGGTGGCGTCAAGGTCCAGGCGACGAAGTAGTCCCATATGAAGGAGGTGGCGGTCCGGGCCTTAATTCGCTCTTAAGTCTCGAGGCATCACAGTATTGCTTTGGATTGAGGGGAACCGGAAACCATGCGAACGATGCGCACGCGGTCATGGGAGGCCGCGCCAAATTTCTTTGCTGCGACCGCGTCGACGCCATTCACCGTCGAGCATCTTGTGGCAGCGCCCGTGGCAACGGGGGTCTATTTTCTGTACCGCAATGAGCGCCTGATCTACATCGGCGTCGCCGTGCACGGCACGGGGATCCGCCAGGAGCTGCACAACCATCTGCGCGGCAGCTACGGCGCGGGCACCCAGGGGGCGACCGCGTTCCGGTACGAGCTCACGCGCGACCCCGTGGTCGCGAAGCACGAGTATCTGCGGATCCACCAGGCGGCGTATGGCGGGCGCCTGCCCGCATGCAACAGCCCGCAGTCGGCGGCGGCATAAAAATACAAAACGGGCCTTGCGGCCCGCTTCGTGCCTCGCGGGGCGTTTACTTCGTGGTAGACGAAGGCTTGCTCTGATCCGGCTTCGCGCTCGCGCCCGCGCCCGCGGAGGCCTTTCTCGTTCACCTTGAGGAGCGCGACGTCGGTGCGCTCGTCCGCGCCGACGACCTTGGCGGTGAACTCGCGCTTGCTGTCGGCCATGCGCACGGTGACTTCGTCGGCCCCCGCGACCACGTGCGCATTGGTGAGGATGAAGCCATCCTCGCTGATGATGAATCCCGATCCCACGCCCGTTCCTTCGCCGGGCGGCGGTGCGCCGCGCTCGGGGAGGTCGGGCATGAAGCGCCGGAAGAACTCCTCCTCGGGCGAGAGCCGCGCCTGGGCGCCCGCCGCCCTGCTTTTCGACGTGACGTTGACGACCGCCGGGCCCTGCTTTTTCACCAGCGCGGTGAAGTCCGGCAGGCTCGCGGGGCGCGCGGGCGCGCTGGCGGCGGCGACGAAGGCGGCGAGGACGAGCGCGAAGGCTTTCATGGGCATTGTAGTAAGGAAAGAGTGAACAGCGCGATGCAAGCGCTGTGCTCGCCCGCCGCGCCGCTCGGGCTAGAAGCCGAGCAGCTTCTGCCCGATGGACTGCACCGGCCCGAGCGGATTGTGGGTCTGCTCGTGCTGCGCGATCGACGGCTTGCCGCCGGTGAGCTTGTAGATCACCACGCCGCTCTTGATGAGCAGCAGGCCGTGAAACTCCCAGCCGGTGATCTGCGTGGCGCGCGTGAATCCCAGGACGTCGGCGAAGAAATTCCCGTCGCGCTGGCGGTGGACGTTGCTCTGGTTGATCTCCAGGCCCCTGCAGACGATCTTCGCGCCGATGCACTCGCGCACCGCGGCGTCCAGGTCGTCGAACGAGATCGAGGCATGCGGCATGAAGCGCAGCAGCACGTCCGAGTAATTCAGGATGGCGATGTTCGGCTGCGCCTCCGGGTCGAGCTGCAGCGACTTCAGCTCCAGCTCGGTGGTTTGCCCCGGGATGATCTTGTCGAAGGTGAGCTGGGCCTCGCGATAGTTCTGCCAGGGGCTCGCGGTGACCTTCTTGCTGCTCGGGAGCAGGGTACTGCAGCCCGACGCCAGCACCGCGAGGAACGCGACCAGGAGCCTCCACCTCATTCGGCGAGCATAGTCCGGCCAGATTGCTGCTCGTCCTGACGGCAGGGGCGTCGGCGTAGGCCGCCTGGCGTGTGCGGCTAGGGGGCCGTGTAATCGAGCGCCGCCCGGCGGCCGCGCTCGACGTCCAGTCCTATCAGCAGGAGCAGGCCTATGACGAAGTACAGGCCCGTCGCCAGGATCCCCAGGCGATGGTTCCCGGCGAAGAGCCACGTGACCGCGCCGTAGGTGAGGGGGCCGAAGATCGACGCCGCCTTCACCGCGAATCCCCAGAGGCCGAAGAACTCGGCGAGCCGGGTCGGCGGCGCGAGATAGCCGACGATCGCGCGCCCCGCCGCCTGCGACGAGCCCATGCACAGCCCCGCCAGGTTCGCCGCCACCCAGAAGGAAAAGTGATCTTCCGAGCGATAGGCGATGGCCACCATGACGATCCAGCCCGCGAGGGTGAGCGCGACGCTGCGCGCGTGGCCGATGGCGTCCTGAAGGTAGCCGAAGGCGAAGGCGCCGAGCGCGGCGGTGACATTGACGACGAGGATCAGCACGATCGTTTGCTGCATGCTGAACTTCATTGCCTGCTCGGCATAGATGGCGGCCAGGGCCACCACCGCGGTGATGCCCGCCTGGTAGAAGAGGATGCACAGCAGGAAGCGCCGCAGGTCGACGAAATTCCTGGAGTGCCGCAGCGTTTCCTTTACGCGCCGCCAAGGGTTTGCTACGCGGCCCTGCGGGATCGCCCTTTCCTTGAGAAAAATGAACGTCGGCGCGGCCGCGACGGCAAAGAACGCGGCCGTGATCAGCATCGTCACCGGCACCGTCTCGGCCGCCGGGCGGCCGGAGGCCGTGATGTAGGCGAGGCAGATGCCGAGCGCCGCGAGGCCGCCGAGGTAGCCGAAGCTCCAGCCCCATCCGGATACGCGCCCCATGGCGCGCGAATGGGCGAGCTCGGGGAGAAAGGCGGCGATCAGGTTCTCGCCGATGCCGAAAAAATAGTTGGAGAGCGCGACGAGGGCCAGCGCAAGTGCCACCTGCCCCGGAGCGACGAGCCATAGCATCGCGGTGAACAGCACGCAGCCGATGGTGGAAAGCAGCAGCAGCTTTTTCTTCGCCGCGTGGGCGTCGGCCCAGGCGCCGACGAGCGGGCCGCTCACCAGGACGAGCGCATAGGAAACCGAAAGCGCCGCGGTCCAGGCGAACGTGGCCCAAGGCCGGTTTTCACTGATGATGGAAACGAAAAAAGCGCCGAATACCGCGGTGATGACCACCGTGGTGTAGCCGGAGTTGGCGAAGTCGTACATGCTCCACGCCCAGACTTCCCTGAACGACGCATCGCGCGAAAGAAGCGGGCCGCGGGCATTTGACATGGCGCATTCTAGCTTTCCGGTATAGTCTTGATTCGATGCAAGAAGCAGTCAAGATCGCCGCCGGGGAGCACCGCCTGTCGCTCGCGGAGCTGCTCGAATGGCTGGTCGAGGACAAGCTCGTCGAGGCCAGCGCCGCGGCGCAGTTGCGCAAGGAACGCCGCTATTACCGCGGCGCGCTGCACCCGCTCGCGATCATCGCCGAGCAGAAGTGGAAGAAGGCAGGCGCGCCGCTCACGCTCGACGCGCTCTCGGAGTGGCTCGCGAAGCGCGTCGGCCTGGAGTACCTGCACATCGATCCGCTGAAGATCGATTTCGCCGCCGTTACCGAGGTGATGTCCTCGGCCTACGCCACCCGGTTCCGCGTTCTTCCGGTCGCTATCAGCGCCAAGGAGACGGTGATCGCGACCGCCGAGCCCTTCGTGCGCGAGTGGGAGCCCGAGCTCGCGCGCATGATCCGGCGCGATATCCGCCGGGTGATCGCCAATCCGGTCGACATCGAGCGCTACCAGGTCGAGTTCTACAACCTCGCGAAGTCGATCAAGGGCGCAAGCAAGACTGCGAGCGGCGGATCGGGCCTTTCCAACTTCGAGCAACTGGTCGAGCTCGGCAAGTCGGCAGAGGGCAAAGGGCAGCAGCTCGACGCCAACGACCAACACGTCGTGCGCGTGGTCGACTGGCTGTGGCAGTACGCGTTCGAGCAGCGCGCGAGCGACATCCACATCGAGCCGCGCCGCGAGCAGGGCATCGTGCGCTTCCGCATCGACGGGGTGCTGCACCAGGTCTACCAGATCCCCGCCGCGGTGCTGGCCGCGATGACCAGCCGCATCAAGATCCTGGCGCGCATGGACGTGGTCGAGAAGCGCCGCCCGCAGGACGGCCGCATCAAGACGCGCACCCAGGACGCGGGCGACATCGAGCTGCGCATCTCGACGCTGCCCACCGCCTTCGGCGAGAAGATCGTGATGCGCATCTTCGATCCCGAGGTGCTGGTGCGCGACTTCGGCGAGCTCGGGTTTTCCGACGAAGACCAGCGCCGCTGGCACGAGATGACCGAGCGGCCGAACGGCATCGTGCTGGTCACCGGCCCGACCGGCTCGGGCAAGACCACGACGCTCTATTCCACGCTGAAGAGCCTGGCGACGCCCGAGGTGAACGTCTGCACCATCGAGGACCCGATCGAGATGCTCGAGCCGGCGTTCAACCAGATGCAGGTGCAGCCGCAGATCGAGCTCGGCTTCGCCGACGGCGTGCGCGCGCTGATGCGCCAGGATCCGGACATCATCATGGTGGGCGAGATCCGCGACCTGGAGACCGCCGAGATGGCGGTGCAGTCGGCGCTGACCGGGCACCTCGTGCTCTCCACGCTGCACACCAACGACGCGCCGAGCGCGGTGTCGCGCCTGCTCGAGCTCGGCGTGCCCTCGTACCTGCTCAACGCGACGCTGAACGGCGTCATGGCGCAACGCCTGGTGCGCACGCTGTGCCCGCACTGCAAGCAGAAGGCGGAGTTCAACCGCGCCGAGGACCACGCGAGCTGGGATGCGCTGGTCGCGCCGTGGAAGTCCAACCGCCCGGCGAAGGTCTACAAGCCGGTCGGCTGCCTCGACTGCCGCATGACCGGCTACATGGGGCGCGTGGGCATCTACGAGACCCTGGTGTTCTCCTCGGCGATCAAGGCGCTCGTGTCGCAGAACGCCGAAATCGAAGCGCTGCGCGAGCAGGCGTTCAAGGACGGCATGAAGCCGTTGCGCATCAGCGGCGCGATGAAGGTCGGCGCCGGGCTCACGACGATCGATGAAGTCCTGAAGGTCGCGCCTCCGGTGCGTGATCTCGGCCGCCGCTAGCGCCGTGCAAGACGTACTGCTGCTCGTCGTCTTCTGGTGCGGCGTGGTGTACCTGGTGATGCATCTGCTCGCGCGGCGCACGCGCAAGCAGCTCGCCGAGGCGCAGAAGAGCGAGCGGCGCTTCCGCGACCTCACCGAGCTCTCGGCCGACTGGTTCTGGGAGACCGACAGCGAGCACCGCATCACCTGGATCTCGGGCGGCGCGCCGGTCGCCACCTTCTTCGGCGGCACGCCGACCTACGGCAAGCGCTTCTGGGAGATCCCGCACGTCGAGGTCGACGCGCGCGCGCTCGAGTCGCTGCTCGAGGGCCTGGGCGAGCGCCTGCCGTTCTTCGACCTCGAGATTTCCCGCGCCGACGAGCGCGGCGCGCGCCAGATCCACATCATCTCGGGCCAGTGCCGCCGCGGCCCGGGCGGCGCCTTCCTCGGCTACCGCGGCGTGGGGCGCGACATCACCGAGCAGCGGCGCGCCGAGCGCGCGCTCGGCGAGGCCAAGGAGCGCCTGGAGCTCGCGCTCGGCGGCGGCAACCTGGCCGAATGGGACTATGACATCGAGTCCGACAGCATCTATCTCGGTACCGGCTGGGCGGGCTTCCTCGGCCGCGCGCCGACGGCGGGCGTCACGCGCGGGTCGGAGCTGGTCGAGCTGGTGCATCCCGACGACCGCGCGCCGGCGGTGACGTCGTACATAGCGGCGCTCAAAGGCGAGGCAGCGTACGTCGCCGATCACCGCGTGCGCACCGAGAACGGCGGCTGGCGATGGTTGCATTCGACCGGGCAGGTCACCGAGCGCGACGCCAACGGCCGCGCGACGCGCATGTCGGGCATCGTGGCCGACATCGACGACCGCAAGCGCGCCGAAGAAGCGCTGCGCGAGACCGAGCAGCGCTACCGGGCGCTCGTCGAGCTGGCGCCGGACGGCATCATCGTGTCCTCGGGCCGGTTGATCGAGTACGCCAATCCCGCGGCCGCGCGCATCCTGCGCGCGGCTTCCGCGCGGCGCCTGGTCGGCGTGCGGCCCAGCGACCTGATGCTGTCTGCATCGCTGCCGGGCTACGAGGAGGGCGTGCGCTATCTCGAGGCCGGGCCCGGGACGACCGCCTTCGAGGACCGGCGCCTGCGCTGTCTCGACGGCGCCGAGATCACCGTCGAGGCGGCCAGCGTGTCGTTCCTCGAGCGCGGGCGCCTCATCGTGCTGACCATGTTCCGCGACGTCACCGAGAGCCGCCAGGCGCGCCAGGCGCTCGCCGAGCGGGAGCAGCGCTTCCGCGACGTGGCGGAGGCCTCGGGCGAATACGTGTGGGAGACCGATGCCGCCTGGCGCTACACCTATCTTTCCGAACGAGTCGAGGCGGTGCTCGGCCATCCGCGCGCCGGGCTTCTCGGGCGCCGGCCGCAGGAATTCATGCCGCTCGGCGAGGACCGCGCGGTCGAAGCCTGGCTTGCGCAGCACGCGCCCGACGGGCGGCCGTTCCGCGAGCTGGTGCACCGCTCCATGACCAAGTCGGGGCGCGTGATCTGGCAATCGGTGAGCGCGGTGCCGGTGCGCGACGCCGAGGGGCGCTTCGTCGGCTACCGCGGCACCGCGGCCGACGTCACGCCGCGCAAGCAGGCCGAGGCGCGCATCGAGCACCTCGCTACGCGCGACGCGCTCACGGGCTTGCCCAACCGGGTGCTGCTCACCGACCGCGGCGGGCAGGCGATCCTCAACGCGGCGCGCAGCCGCGCGCAGCTCGCGCTGCTCGCCATCGACATCGACCGCTTCAAGCTGGTGAACGAGTCGCTCGGGCACCAGGCGGGCGACGCGCTGCTGCGCGCGATCGCCGAGCGCCTGGAGAACCTGCGCGCCGACACCCTGGCGCGGCTCGGCGGCGACGACTTCGTCGTGCTGCAGCCGATCCGCAACGTCGAGGACGCCGCCGGCCTGGCGCAGCGCGTCCTCGGCGTGCTGGCGCGGCCCTTCACGGTCGAGGGCCGCGCGCTCAACGTCGGGGCCTCCATCGGCATCAGCATCTATCCCAACGACGGGCGCGATCTCGCCGAGCTGTTGAAGAACGCCGACGCGGCGATGTACCACGCGAAGGAAAGCGGGCGCGGCACGTTCCGCTTTTTCTCTCCCGCGCTGCACGCGCGCTCGGTCGAGCGGCTGCGGCTGGAGAACGAGCTGCGCAGCGCGCTGGCGCGCAGCGAGCTCCTGCTGCACTGGCAGCCGGTGGTGCGCGGCCGGCGCCACGTCGCCGGCGCCGAAGCCCTGGTGCGCTGGCAGCATCCCGAGCGCGGGCTGCTCATGCCCGAGGACTTCGTGCCGCTCGCCGAGGAATGCGGCCTGATCCGCGCGCTGGGCGAATGGACGCTCGAGCGCGCGCTATCGCAGGCGGGCGCCTGGCAGCGCACGCATCCCGGGCGCGCCTGGTATGCGGTGAACGTATCCGCACCCGAGCTCGCGCAGGGCGACGCCTACGTCCAGCGCGTGGCGGGCGCCCTGAAAGCGCACGAGCTGCCCGGCGCCTGCCTCGAGATCGAGGTGACCGAGCGCAGCCTGATGCCCAACCTGGGCGAGAACGTCGAGACCCTGCGGCGCATCGGCGAGCTCGGCGTGCGCTTCGCCATCGACGACTTCGGCACCGGCTATTCCAGCCTCTCGTACCTGCGCCATCTGCCGATCCAGAAGCTGAAGATCGACCGCTCGTTCCTGCGCTCGATCGATACGCAGGCGGCCGACGAGGCGATCGTGCGCGCCATCGCAGCGCTCGCCAAGTCGCTCGGCATCGCGGTCGCCGCCGAGGGCATCGAGAGCGAGGCGCAGCTCTCGCGCCTGCTCGCGCTCGGCTGCGAGGAGTGGCAGGGGCACTACTTCAGCACGCCGCTCGACGCCGCGGCTTTCGAGAGCGTTCTTTCGTCCGAGCGCTTGTCCGACCGGATCGCCTGAAGGTCGGCGACGCGGATCAGGCCCTCGCCGGCCGCGTGCGCGGCCGCGGTCTCGGGGCGACGCACCAGTTCGATGTCGACGTCGTGCCAGCCGGGCCGAAGGGACAAGCCGTCGAGCTCGACCGAGAAGTAGCCTGGTTCAACGCAGCACCAGCGCGGAAAGCAGCCAGGAAATGATGCTGAAGACGATGGCGCCGATCACCGCCGACCAGAAGCCGGCCACCTGGAAGCCCTCGATGAAATAGCCCACCGCCCAGAAGAGCAGCCCGTTGATCACGAAGATGAACAGGCCGAGCGTGAGCACCGTCACCGGCAGCGTGAGCAGGACGAGCACCGGGCGGATGACCGCGTTCACCAGCCCGAGGAGGAGGGCCGCGACGAGCGCCGCGCCGAAGCTCGAGATCGAGACCGACGGCATGAGGTAGGCCACGGCGATGAGCGCGGCCGTGTTCACCAGCCAGACGACGAGCAGTCGCATCATCCGTTACGATTGCACAGGGACATTACACGGGATATCGCAATGACTGATCTGGAGCGCGCGCGCGCCGACCTGGTGATCGCCAACCGCATCCTTGCGCACGAGAACGTGGTCGATGCCTACGGGCACGTCAGCGTGCGCCACCCGCAGGACCCGAAGCGCTTCCTGCTCGCGCGCTCGCTGAGCCCGGAGATGGTGCTGCCGGACGACATCATGGAGTTCGACCTCGAGGGCAACGCGCTCGGCGGCGACCGGCGCCAGCCCTACCTCGAGCGCTTCATCCACAGCGCGGTGTACGAGGCGCGTCCCGAAGTCGTCGCGGTGGTGCACGCGCACGCCGAGGACGTGCTGCCCTTCGGCATCACCAGCGCGCCGCTGCGGCCGGTGATTCATTCGGGCAGCTTCATGGGCGAGCAGGTGCCGGTGTGGGACATCCGCGACAAGTTCGGCGATACCAACATGCTGGTGACCAACGCGCCGCAGGGCAGGGACCTCGCCATGCGGCTCGGCGGAAACAACGTCGCGCTGATGCGCGGCCACGGCTTCGTCGCGGCCGCGCGCTCGCTCATCGAGGTGGTGCGCATGTCGGTCTACGTGCCGCGCAACGCGCGCGTGCAGATGGCGGCGATGCAGCTCGGCGCCGTCAAGCCGCTGTCGCGCGGCGAGATCGCGGCGCGCAACGCCGGCTACAAGCCGGACTCGCCGGAAACCTGGCGCGCCTGGGAGTACTGGGCCACGCGCGCCGGCTGCAAAGAGCTGCTCTAAAAAAGGGGTCAGGACCCTTTTTCGTTTTTGCTTTAAAAAAGGGTCCTGACCCCTTTTTCTAGCGGCAGCCGATTTCGCCGCGTTCCGAGAAGTAGCTCGTGCCTTCGGCGCAGCGCAGCGCCTGCGCGGGCTGCCGCGCACGGCAGGTGTAGCGCGCGCCCTTGACCGAGCCCTCGACCAGCGTCCAGCCGGAAGGGCAGCTCGGTGCTTTGGCGGTCTTCGCGGCTTTCGCCGCCGCGGGCGCGGCCGGCGCACCGACCGTTACGGTGATGTCGCGCGCGCCGGTGCAGGCGTCCTTGCCGGTGCCGGATACCTTCAGCCGGTAGCTCCCCGGCTTCTTGTACTCGTAGCGCGTCGTCTTGGTGCGGCGGTCGCCGAGGTCCCACGACATGCTGAGCGTGCGCCCGCCGTCGCCCGGGTCGATCAGCGCCTCGCAGCTGATGTCGAGCGGCGTCGGGCGGTCGATGGTCACGGAGATCACCACGTCGGAGGTCCTGCCGGCCTCGAACGGCGCCGGGTTCGGCTTCACCGACACGCTCTCGATGCGCGGCGCCGCGGCCGCCGGCGCGGCGGCGAGCGCCGCCGCGATAAGCGCAATCAGCCTGGTGTTCATATCAGCGTCCCCTTGGCTTGCGCAGCGCCGGATTCAGGCGCTCGATGTCCGCCTGCACCTGGTTCCGGCTGCGCTCGTAGAGCACCTCGCGGCCCATGATCGTGCCGGCGTAGGCGAGCCCGTTGCGCGTCGGGGCGAGGTGGCATTTCACGTTGTGGATGCCTTCGCCAATGACCACCTCGATGGATTCCGGCCGCTTGTTCAGCACCACCGCGTCGATGAGCTGGCCGTTTTCCGTGCGCAGCTTGATTCTTTCGTCGTGCATGCGAGCAGTGTAGCGGTCCCGCGACAGACGAACAAACCTTGCGTCATCCTGGTGAACGATATGCGCGCCCGTGGAAGAGCGCGGATCAAGACCCGGGTCTAGCGGTCCAGGCGCGCGTAGAGCACGGGCGCCAGCGCGCCGAGGAGCACCGGCACCAGCGCGGCCGGCGCGGCCAGCGCGAAGAGTATGACGAGCGGCAGAAGCAGAAACACCGCCGCGAGCACCCAGGGCACTGGCGGAACCTTGCCCATGTCGATGCCCCACCGGCCGTGCGCTCTGCGGCCGAGGGCGTGCGCGATCGCCCGGTCCTCGAGCCACGAGGCGAACACGTAGCCCTGCACGAACAGGCTGCCGACCAGGATGAGGGGCGCGAAGACGAGACCCGGGAGCGCCAGCAGCGGATGCCGCTCGGCGAGGAAGACCACCGTGGCGGCGGCGCAGGCGACGCTGATGAGCAGGAACACGAGGCCCGCGGGCACGAGCAAGGCGATGCGCTCGCGCAGGTACTGCTGGAAGCCCACCGAGTTCTGAAACCGGGCGGCCAGCTCGCACGCGTCGGCGAAGGTCTTGGCAAGCTGCAGATTGGCGGTGTGCATCCCTACAGCATAGGCAATCGCCCGCCCGCCTGCTGCGACAATTTCCGCACTTTTGCCCTCAGGAGGGTGCATGGCGACTAGCGCAACGCCGCGATCAGCGCGGCGATGAACAGGGCGGCGAGCGAGAACGCGGCCGCCAGCGCCGCGATGATGGTGACGCGCCGCAGGCGGCCTTCGGCGAGCGCGGCCGCCTCCTGCAGCGCGGCCACCGTGCTTTGCAGCTGCGCCGCGAGCTCCTTCACGTGCGCGGTGTTCTGCGCAGCCGCGTTCTGCAGCTCGGCGATCTGCTGCTGCAGCAGGGCGGTCGGATCGGGCACCGCCTCGGCCTTCTTTCTCGTCAAGACAGGCGCGGCCGCGTCGTAGATCGTCTTGACGTGGGGGAGGATCGCCTTGAGGGCCGGCAGGATCCAGGGCGCCATGCGCTATAAGGGGATCGCGAGCAAGGTGTCGAAGCGCCGGCTGTCGCAGATCACCACGCGCTCCTCGTAGCGCGGCTCGGGCGCGAGCGCGATGCGGTCCACGTAGCGACCGCTCGCGAAAAGCAGCGTGTCGCCGTTCTCCATGATGCGCACCACCAGGAAATTGGCCGTCGAGCGGGCGCTTTCCGAATCCAGCTTGTCGACCAGGACCGAGGAGACGATGTGCCGGTAGCGCTGCGGCTCGTAGATGTTCGCGTGGCGCAGCGACGCGACCCGGTCGCGCAGCATGGGCCGGCCCTCGGCGTAGAGCACCGGCAGCGGCAGGCCGCGCTGCTCGTTCTCGGCGGTGGTCACGCGGTAGGTGCCGCGCTCGGTGAAGAACTGCGGCCAGTCCTCGAGGCGATCGGCGTCGAGCGCGTGCGCGTAGCGCGCATGCAGCTGCTCGACCGCGAGCTGGAGATTCGCATCCGCCATCAGACGTCCATGTGGCGGCGCCACGCCTGCCACAGGCCGCGCACCGCGGTCTCGGTGATGCGCGAATCGTCCGAGGCGACGCCGGCGCCGCCCATCTCGATCACCGAGGTGCGGTCGGGCGAGCCCGCGATGCCGCGCTGCACGAAGCCGGTCGCGGCGCCGTCTTCCATGGAGATGTAGCCGGCCGGCCCGACCAGGTTCGCCTGCATGAGGCGCCGGCGCGTCATCGCCGCATCATCGTCGGCAAAGCCGAAGAGCGTCCAGTGGAGCTCGGTGCGGCCCACGCCCTTGGGCACCACCTGGCGCGCGGCGAGCGAGTTGCGGATCTGGTGCAGCACGAAGCCGGGGAAAAGCGTGAGGATCTGGATCGAGACGCCGTCGCCCAATTCGTCGACTTGCTCCAACAGTTCCGGCGCTTCAAGACGGAATTGACTCGTCGAAGAGCCGGCCGAACGCATGCCGTCCTTCTCGTAGGCGTCGCCCTTGTCCTCGACCATCTCGGTGTAGGTACAGTGGTGCGCGCCGTCCGTGGAAACGAAAACGCCGCCTTTCTGCGTCAGGCGGTTGATGCGAAAGCGGGTGAAGAACATGTGCAGCAGGCTCGCATGGTACGTGTCCTTCACGTTGTCCATGTAGAGCTTCCAGTTGTTGGGCAGCACCTGAGTGTAGGCGCCGAGCACCTTGAGCGGCTTCTTCAGCACGCGGCGCAGGCGCGGCAGGATCTGGGGGCCGATATAGTCCTCCAGCGACGGGGTCTCGGGCGAGAGCGTGCCGAAGACCAGCCCGTCGAGCGAGGCGACGCGCAGCTTCTTCGGTGCCTGCGATTCGGGCTTGGCGTCGGGCGCCATGCCGCCCTTGCCCGCGATGCCGCGGCGGAAGGCGACGTTCGCGAGGTTGCCGGCGTGATCGTAGGTCCAGTTGTGATAGATGCAGGTGAAGCGCTCCACCTTGCCGCGCGCCTGCATGGCGACGAGTGCGCCGCGGTGCGCGCAGCGATTTTCCCAGGCGTGCAGCACGCCGTTCGCGTCGCGCGTGACCACCACCGGCATATCGCCGACGAACGTGGTGACGAAGCTCTGCGGCTCGGGAAGCTCGGCCTCGAGGCAAAGATAGCTCCAGGTGCGCCCGCGCCAGATCTTCGCCTGCTCTTCCTTGTAGACTTCCGCGTCCTGGTAGACCCAGTAGGGAACCCGCGTCACGCCCTCGGCGGGCCAGGATTTCTGCAGCATCGGCTGATTATAATGATCGCGAGGAGGCGGTATCGTGAAACGAGCGGCGGCATGGGGTCCGCGCAGATGGCGCGGTTCATGAAAGAGGATGCCCAGCGGTGGCGCGAAGCCATAGGTACCGCGGGTCTCAAACCGGGAGCGTTATGAAAAAACTACTGCTGCTCGCACTGCTGCTCGTCTCCGCCGGCCTTCAGGCGCAGGACTGGCCGTCGAAGACGGTGCGCATCATCGTGCCGTTCCCGGCGGGCGGCAGTGCGGATCTGCTGCCGCGCGTGGTGGCCGAGAAGCTCTCCGAGAAATGGGGCCAGCCGGTGATCGTCGAGAACCGCCCCGGCGCGGCGGGCAACATCGGCGCCGACGTCGTGTACCGCGCCGAGCCCGACGGCTACACGCTGCTTTCCGGGCCGCCGCCGCCGCTGGTCATCAACCGGCTGCTCTATCCGAAGCTCTCCTACGATTCGTCGCAGTTCGTGCCGATGACGGTGATCGCGGCGATCCCGAACGTGCTGCTGGTGCACCCGAAGACCAAGGTCAAGACGGTGCAGGAATTCATCGCGCTGGCGAAAGCGAATCCGGGCAGGCTCAACTACGCTTCGCAAGGCAGCGGCAGCACCTCGCACCTCACCGCCGAGCTGTTCAAGTCGATGGCAGGCGGGCTCAGCATCACGCACGTGCCCTACAAGGGCACCGCGCCGGCGCTCGCCGACCTGCTCGCCGGGCAGATCGAGATGATGTGCGACAACCTCGGCGTTTCGCTGCCGCACGTGAAGTCGGGCAAGCTGAGGGCGCTCGGCGTGGCAAGCAGCAAGCGGGTGCGTGCGCTGCCCGATGTGCCGACGCTCGCGGAGACGCTACCCGGTTTCGAGTCGGTCGCCTGGTTCGGCATCGTCGGGCCGCCCAGGACGCCCGCCGCGATCGCCGAGAAGGTGGCCGCCGGCGTCGCGGAGGCGCTGAGGCAACCCGACGTGCGGAAGCGCCTGGGCGAGCTTTCCGCCGAGCCGATGGGGCTCACGCCGGCGCAGACCGCGGAGTTCATGAAGCAGGAGACCGAGCGCTGGGGCACGGTCATCCGCTCCGCGGGCGTCAAGGTCGATTGAGCTCGCTCCTGCGGTTCCTTCTCGGGCTGCTCGCCGCGGCGGCCTGCGGCGCCGCGTTCGCCGACGCGGGCGAAAACGCCTTCCAGCCGACGCTCGGCCAGCCCGGCAAGGACGTCATCTGGGTGCCGACCCCGGAGACGCTGGTCGAGAAAATGCTCGACATGGCGCGGGTCATGCGCGAGGACTATGTCGTGGACCTCGGTTCCGGCGACGGCCGGATGGTGATCGCCGCCGCAAAGCGCGGCGCGCGCTCGCTCGGCGTCGAATTCAACCCGGAGATGGTCGAGCTCGCGCGCCGCTCCGCCGCCGCGCAGGGCGTCGCCGAGCGCGCCCGGTTCGTCCAGGGCGACATGTTCGAGGCGGACGTCTCGAACGCCACGGTGCTCGCGCTATTCCTGTTGCCGCACAACCTGCGCCGGCTGACGGGCAAATTTCTCGACATGAAGCCGGGGAGTCGCATCGTTTCGAACGCGTTTCCGATCGACGGCTGGGAAGCCGACGAGGTCGGCATGGCGGCCGGCGACTGCGGCAACTGGTGCACCGCGCTGCTCTACATCGTGCCCGCCAGGGTGGCGGGCACCTGGCGCATGCCGCAAGGCGAACTGCGCATCGAGCAGAATTTTCAGCGGCTCTCGGGTGAGCTGGTCTCGGGTGGCACGCGCGCGCCGCTCGCGAACCCGACCCTGAGCGGCGATCGAATCGGCTTTACCATTGGCGTCACGCAATTCGTGGGACGGGTGCGCGGCGACGCCATGAGCGGCGAAGCGACGGGCGCGCATCACGGGCAATGGAAGGCAATCCGGACCGGCGGTCATGATCATTGACATCCACGGGCACTACACCACGGAACCGGCGGCGCTGCACAGCTTCCGCGACAAGCAGCTCGCGGGGCTCGCCGACCCGGCGCGCAAGCCGGGCTCCACCGACCTCGGCATCAGCGACGAGGTGCTGGTGAAGAGCGTGCAGCCGCAGCTCAACTTCCAGAAGCAGCGCGGCGGCGACCTGACGCTTTTCTCGCCGCGCGCCGGCGGCATGGCGCACCATGTCGGCAGCGAGGCGATCAGCAAGCAGTGGTCGACGATCTGCAACGACCTCATCTGCCGCATTTGCAGGCTGCTGCCAGAGAACTTCGTCGGCGTGGGCCAGCTGCCGCAATTCCCCGGCGTGTCGCCGAAGAACTGCATCCCCGAGCTCGGGCGCATGGTGAACGAGCTCGGCTTCGTCGGCGTGAACCTGAACCCCGACCCCTCCGGCGGCATGTGGACCGACCCGCCGCTCATCGACCGCCACTGGTACCCGATCTACGAGAAGCTGTGCGAGCTCGACGTGCCGGCGATGATCCACGTGTCCTCGTCGTGCAACCCGAACTTCCACCACACCGGCGCGCACTACATCAACGGCGACACCACGGCCTTCATGCAGCTCATCCAGGGCAATCTCTTCAAGGATTTCCCGACGCTGCGCTTCGTGATCCCGCACGGCGGCGGCGCGGTGCCGTTCCACTGGGGACGCTACCGCGGCCTCGCGCAGGACATGGGGCGGCCGCCGCTCGCGGAGCACGTGATGAAGAACGTGTTCTTCGACACCTGCGTGTACCACCTGCCGGGCATCGAGCTGCTGGCCAAGGTGATCCCGGTGGACAACATCCTGTTCGCCTCCGAGATGGTCGGTGCGGTGAAGGGCATCGATCCCACCACCGGCCACCATTACGACGACACCAAGCGCTACGTCGACCAGCTGAAGGGACTCTCGGAAGAGGACCGCAGCAAGATATTTGAAGGGAATGCGCGCCGGGTTTATCCGCGGCTCGACAAGATCCTCAAGCAACGCAAGGAGAAGCGATGACTGCAGAATTCCGCCGCCGCCCCCCTGTTAAGGGGGGAGCGAGCGCCTTTTGCGAGCGGGGGGTTTGCTTTTCTGAAAACCAACCCCCCGCTCGTTTCACTCGCGACCCCCTTAACAGGGGGTCAGCATGAGCGCTTCGATGAGAATCCTGGACATTCCCAGGCGTCCCGATCCCAAGCTGGTCGCGGAATTCGCCAAGATGGTGACGCCGCACCTTTCCGACAGCATGGAGCGGCTCTACGCCAGCGGCCCGCAGCTGCGCCCGATGCACAAGGAGGGCAAGCTCGCCGGGCCCGCGTTCACCGTGAAGACGGCGCCGGGCGACAACCTGCTGGTGCACAAGGCGCTCGATACCGCGAAAGCCGGAGACGTCATCGTGGTCGACGCCGGCGGGTTTGCCGACTACGCGATCATCGGCGAGCTGATGATGTCGCGCGCCAGGCAGCGCGGCGTGGCCGGCATCGTCATCTGGGGCGCGATCCGCGATTCGGCCGAGATCGGCGCCGGCACTTACCCGGTGTACGCCTGCGCGGTGACGCACCGCGGGCCGTACAAGAACGGGCCGGGAGAGATCAACGTGCCGGTTTCGATCGCCGGCATGCCCGTCATGCCCGGCGACATCATCGTCGGCGATGCCGACGGGCTGGTCGCCGTGCCGCAGGAGATGGCCGAGCGCGTGCTGGCTTCGGCCAAGGCGATCCTGGAGAAGGAGACCGCGGCGATGAAGCAGATCCAGGCGGGCAGCGTGGACCGCGGCTGGGTCGACAAGGCGCTCAGGGAGAAGGGCTACAAGGTCTGATGGCCCTCGCTGCCTTGCAGCAGATGAAGCGCGAGGGCAGGAAAATCGTCGCCGTCGTGGCGTGGGACACCCAGATCGCGCAGATCGCCGAGCGCGCCGGCGCCGACCTCGTGTCGGTCGGCGACTCGGTCGGCGTCAACCTCTGGGGACAGAACGAAGGCGAGATCACGCTCGACGAGATGCTCGTCGTCTGCAAGGCAGTGCGCCGCGGCGTGAAGCGCGCGCTCGTGAGCTGCGATCTTCCGCCGCGCTTCGTCAGCGTCGAGAATGCGAGACGCCTCGCGGCGGCGGGGGCCGACATGGTGAAGGTGGAGGCCGGCGCAGACGCCGTGCGCGCCATCTCGCGCGCCGGCATCCCGGTTTTTGCCGAGTTCCATGGAGGCAGGCGGGTCGACGAGCTGGTCAGCGAAGCAAAATCGCTGGAAGCGGCGGGCGCAGCGCTGCTCGACTTCCGGCATTCGGGCGCCGAGGCCGGCGCTGCGGTGGTGCGCGCGGTCTCGATCCCGGTGCTCGGCGGCCTCGGCGGCGGTCCGTGGCTCGACGGTCGCCTGCGCCTGGCGCACGCGGCGATCGGATACGCCGCGTCCGCTCTCGATTCCAAGGCCGAGGGCTACGCCAATGTCGCGCGCATCGCGCTCGAGGCGCTGACGGCCTACGGCGACGACGTGCGCGCGGCGCGGCACTTGAAAGGGCAGCGTCCTGCCTAGCGTCGACATAGACGGCATCGCCACGCGCTACGAGGTGCTCGGCGAGGGGCCGCCGCTGCTCATGTATTCGCCGGGCGGGCTCGACGCGACGCTCGAGAAGTGGCGTACGCAGGGCATCTACGCCCGCATCAAGCTTCTCTACCAGCTGCCGCAGCAATACCGCTGCATCGTCTTCGACCGGCGCGAGTCCGGCCAGTCGGGAGGCCGGATCGAGGTCGTCACCTGGGCGCACTACGTGGCCCAAGGCAAGGGCCTGCTCGATCACCTGGGGATCGAGCGCGCGCACCTCGTGGGCGCGTGCATGGGATGCTGCCCGGTTGCCGCTTTCGCCGTCGCCTACCCGGAAGCGGTGCAGAGCATGGTGTTGTACTGGCCGGTGGGCGGAGCGAAGTACCGCATCAACAACCACCAGCGCTTCGCGAACCATCTCGACCACGTCGAGAACCACAGCCTCGCCGAGGTCGCCGCGCATGCGATCGCGAGCGGCAAGAGCTTCGGCGAAGACCCGGGCGTCGGGCCGTGGGCCGCGGTCATCCGCCACGACCGCGCTTTCGCCGAGGCGTTCTCGGGCCAGAACAAGGACGACTACAAGCGCGTCGTCGGCGAGATGTGCCGCGCGCTCTACGACCGCGACACCGCCCCCGGCGCGGAGCCCGAGGACCTCATGCGGCTCGACATCCCTGCGCTCATCGTCCCGGGACGCGACGCTTCGCACGCCACGTCGGCCGCGCGCTACCTCGAGGAATGCCTGCCGCGCGCCCAGTACTGGGATGTGCCGCCCGACGCCCAGACCGAGCAGACCGCGCCCGCGCGCGTGCTCGAATTCCTCCAAGGCGTGACGCGTTGACCTGAGTCAACACCCGGCGCGGCCAAGGGAGTATGACTTCCTTGCTGCGCAAAGGAGGCTGGCCATGTTCAAGACGCTCAAATGGGAAGACTGGGCAGGCGTCGTGCTCGGCGTCTGGCTGCTCGTCTCGCCCTGGGTTCTGGGATATTCGGACCACTTCGCCGCTACGGCCAATGCCGTGCTTCTCGGCATCATCCTGGCGAGCGAGGAGCTGATACACCTCGGCAAGCACGAGGATGCGGAAGAATGGGTCGATCTGGTCGCCGGGCTGTGGCTGGTGGTGTCGCCGGCGGTCCTCGGGTTCGGCTCGCTTCCCGCGCCGCTCATCAATACCGTCGCCGTCGGATTGCTCACGATGATGTTCGGCGCCTGGGCGCTCTCGCCGATGGACGAGATGCTCGGCGCGAAGTGGCGCGGCCGCGCGACGCGTCGCTGAAACGCGCTGCTGCAGCCGAAAGGAGGGCCCTATGTCGATCGCTTATCGCGTGCAGGATTACATCGCGGAGCACGACCTGCCCTGGGATGCGGTGGAGCACCGCGCGAGCCAATCCAGCGTGGAGACGGCGCATTACGCGCATGTGCCGCCGGATCGCCTCGCCAAGGCGATCGTGCTGGAGGACCGCTTGGGCTATGTGGTCGCGGTCGTCGCGGCCCAGCGCCGGATCGATCTCGCGGAACTGAGCGAGGCGATCGGAAGGGATCTGTGGCTCGCGAGCGAGCCCGAGCTGCTTGAGCTCTTCTCCGATTGCGCGCTGGGCGCCGTGCCCGCGGTGGGCGAAGCGTACGGGATTCCGACGTACTGGGACGAAAGCCTGGGCGACAAGCCCGACGTGTATTTCGAAGGCGGAGACCACTGCACGCTGGTGCACATGAGCGGCGTCAATTTCAGCGAGCTCATGCGCTCGGCGCGGCCGCTGCACCTCCACTAGCGCTGCGAGCGCTCACCAGGGAATCGTCGAGCCGTCGTAGGAGAGGAACTTGCCGGACTGCTCGAGCCGCAAACCGGCGATTACCGTGCGCAGGCCCTGGACCGAGCGCTGCGGCGTCAGCGGCGCCGACTGGCCGCCCATGTCGGTCTTCACCCAGCCGGGGCTGAGCGCGACCACGATCACGCCGCGCGGCGCGAGCTCGGCGGCAAGCCCCTTGGCGAGCAGGTTCAGCGCCGCCTTGCTCGTGGAGTAGGGAAGCGTCATGCCGCTCGTCTCGGCGATCGAGCCGAGGCGGCTCGACATCACCGCGACGATCCTGCGCTCGCTCGCCGCGACATGGTCGATAAGCGTCTCGATCACGGCGGCCGCCCCGAGGAGATTCACGCGCAGCACCTTCTCCCACTCCGCGAAATCGAAGCTGCCGAGCGCCATGCCGCGCTTGCCGCTGATGCCGGCGTTGCAGAAGAGCACGTCGATCGGCAGGCCCTTGAGGCGCGCGGCGAGCTGCTTGACCTGGGTCGCATTCGTCACATCGAGGCTCAAGGTCTCGGCGCCGAGCTTCGCGACTTTGCGGCCGGCGACGGCATCGCGCACGGTACCGATCACGCGCCAGCCGTCTTCGCCATACTGGCGCGCGAGCTCGAAGCCGAGCCCGCGCCCCGCGCCGGTGATCAGGATGGTGGGCATGCGTGAGGGAGCGACCGGCCTACAGTAGCTCAACTCTTGATCGTCATCAAAGCCCGAGCGCGGGTTTCGGCTGCTTGCGCCACGCCCCGGTGATCGAGAACGGCCGGCCGGTCGGGATCGTCTCCGCGCGAAATGCCCTCGACCCCGAGCTGGAGGAGTTCGAAGCCGAAGCGCAAAGGCGAAAGCACATCCGCCGGCACGCCTGACGTTCGCGAGATTGCGCCGAAGCTGAATTTAGTTTCTTCTTCGCCCGTGGGCAGGTCTCCGATCGCATGCCCCGCGGGAGAGCGCAATGACGCCGCTACACAGGATGTTTTTTCACTTCAGTGAGCTGCCGTTGACGCTGCGCGTCGTTTACACCGGCGGACTGGTGGTGCTCGGCGTCGGCTATCTCTTTGCGATGATCCATATCTATGTCTCGCACGCCGGCCGCGACGGCGAGCCGGGCCTGTCCGTCGCGGACCTGGTGCTTGCCTACAGCGGCAGCGAGGAGGAAACGCGCCTGGAGGCTGCCCTGAGAGGGTCGATGAGCGGCATGCTGCCGGTCCACGAGCGCGGCGTCGTCTTCGACTGGATCAGGCACGGCGCCGAGCGCGAGCGCTACGAGTCCCAGATCAAGCCGATCCTGGAACAGCGCTGTCTGGCATGCCATGACGGCAGCAATCCGGCGGTCGCAAGCCTCGTCAACTACGCGGAAGTGGCGAGGCTCGTCGACCCTGACACCGGCATGTCGGCTTCGACGCTGATCCGCGTGTCGCATATCCACCTGTTCGGCATCACGTTCATCTTCTTTCTGATGGGACTGGTCTTCTCGCACGCCTACGTGCGTCCGGTCTGGCTGAAGGCATCGATCGCGGGGACCCCGTTCGTCATGATCACTGTCGATATCGCCTCCTGGTACCTCACCAAGCTGTACGTGCCGTTCGCATGGATCATCGCGGCGAGCGGGGGCTTGATGGCGGCGGCGTTCGCTGCCATGTGGCTCGTCTCCATGTATCAGCTCTGGTTCTACAGGCTCCCGGCACACCTAGTCCGGGACAGAGGCCCCGACCTGTGACACACGCTACTGCCAGGCGCGGTTGTCGACGGTGTTCTCGTAGGTCGCGCCGGGCGGCACGAGCCCCCAGTCAAGCGTCCACTGGTAGGTATGGTCGAAGCGCTCGCGCGTATAAGGCTCGGGCGGGGCGTTGAGGATGCGCGCGAGCTTGAGGTCCTTCAGCTCGAGCAGCCCGCCCGCCTCCTCGACAAGGTAGTGCGCGTAGCGCTCGGGGTGCTTCCCGATCGCCCTGGCCGCCTCGGCCTCGGCGAGGAACATCTTCCTTAGCGTCGGACCGTCGAGCTCGTCCCCGGCGGCTTCGCTGCGCGTGGAATGCGATTCCATGATCACGCGCAGGCCGCGCTTCTCGGCGATGCTGATCCAGGGCTCCATCAGGCTCACCGCCGCGACCTCGCCGCGGCCGAGCGCCTCGATGCGCTCCTTCATGGTGCCCGCGAAGGTGGTCTTGATCTGCTCGCGCTTGAGAAAGCCCTCGAGAAGCTTGAGCGTGGTGAAATGCGAGCCGTTGTACGGGCTCACGCCGATCGGCTTGCCCTTGAGCTGCTCGGGCTCGTAGATCCCCGACTTCGGATCCGCGACGATCGCGAAGGTCGACATCGCCGAGCCGAGCGCGACGATCTTCGCCGGGCGGTGGCCGGAGGCGACGTTGGACTCGACCGCGCGCTTCATCACGCCCCACTCGCACATGCGGAACTGGTCGCAGGCGCCCTGGTCGTAGAGCGCCTCCATGGTGCGCTCGAACACGTTGGCGCGCAGCGCCTGGTGATCCGAGTCGCGCTGGCCCGAGCCCGGCGTGCGCAGGATCTCGACGTCGAGCCCCTGGTCGCGGAAGAAGCCTGCGTCGCGCGCCACGAGCAGCGGCAGGTCGTGGATCGCGTTCATCATCGACGCCTTGACCTTCTTCATCGCTTCCTCCTCAAAAATGGCAAAAATGGCAAAAATGGTGACAGTCACCAATTTAAAAATGGTGACAGTCACCATTTTGGGTTCGCCTACTGCCAGGCGCGGTTGTCGACCGTGTTCTCGTAGGTGGCGCCCGGCACCACCATGTTCCACTTCACCGTCCAGTTGTAGGTGTCGTCGAAGCGCTCGCGCGTGTAGGGCTGCGGCGCGGCGTGCAGCAGGCGCCAGCTCTGCAGCTCGTCGGCCTGCAACAGGCCGCCGGTCTCGCGCACCAGGTAGTGCACGAAAGGCTTCGGGTCCTTTTCCAGCACTTCGACCGCGCGCGCCTGCGCGCGGAACATCTTCGCGAGGGTCGGGCCGTCGAGGTCATCGCCCGCCGCTTCGCTGCGCGTCGAGTGCGACTCGATCAGGATGCGCAGGCCGTTTTTCTGCGCCACGCTGATCCACGGCTCCATCAGGCTGACCGCGGTGACGCGGCCCTCCCGCAGCGCCTCGAGGCGCTTGAGCATCGAGCCGGCGTTGGTGGTCTTCACATGCTTCGGCTCGACGAACCCTTCCATCATCTTGAGCGTCGTGAAATGCGAGCCGTTGTTCGGCGTCACCGCGATCGGCTGGTTCTTCAGCATCTCGGGCTCGTAGAGCTTCGAATCGGCGCGCACCACGATGGCGAACTTCGACATCGAGGCGCCCAGCGCGACGATCTTGCGCTTGCGCAGCCCGGCCGTGTCGGCCTCGACGGCGCGCTTCATGATGCCCCACTCGCACATGCGGAACTGGTCGATCGCGCCCTCGTTGTAGGCGGAGTCGAGCGGGCGGTCGAACACCGAATCGAACTTCACGAAGTGCGAGGTCGTGACCTGCGCCATGCCCGGCGTGGTGACGAACTCGATGTCCAGGCCCTCGTCCTTGAAAAAGCCGAGGTCGCGGGCGACCAGCACAGGCAGGTCGTGCACCGCGTTCATGATCGCGACTTGGGGTTTGGTTCTCTCGATGGTTTCCATGCTTCCTCCTCGGCGTTTATCGTCGCCTCGCGCTCGCCGGGCTGTCAACCCGGGAGAGACCCTATGAAGATCAGGGACTCAGCAGCACTCGCAGCCGGCGCCTTCCGGCACCTCGAGCGCGTCCTTGAGCCAGCAGGGCGGCATATCGTCCTCGCGCACCTGCTCGAGCGGCTTGAACACCTTGAAGTGGTAGTGGCGGCGCTCGGCGGTCCAGAACGCGACCACGGTGTAGAGGGGCGGAAAGCCCGGCAGCACGCTCTCGATCTCCGAAACCAGCAGGGTGGCATCGGACTCGAGATTGAAGCGCTCGCGCGTCCAGCGTTTCACACGCGAGGCGGCCTGGGCGCGCTCCGGGTCTTTGGCGAACATGAGAAACTGCGCCCATTATGGAAAAAGTTTTGGCAGCCGTCAGGACGGGGCCGGGCAGGACCGAGTTCCGCGAGTTCCCCATGCCCGGGATCCCGGAGGACAGCGCGCTCCTGAAGATGGAAGTCGCGGGGATCTGCGGCACCGACGTGAAGCTCTACAAGACGCCGCCCTCGAGCGCGCCGGTGATCATGGGCCACGAGAACATCGGCGTCATCGCCAAGGCGGGCCGCGAATTCACGCGGCGCAAGGGGTTCAAGGAAGGCGACCTCGTCTTCGTCGAGCACTACGTGATGTGCGGCAAATGCGAGTGGTGCCACCAGGGGCAGTATCGCCACTGCGAGAACACCGACTGGCGCACCAACCCGGAAGGCATCCGCTACGGCTACACCTCGGCCGAGAAGCCGCCGCACCTGTGGGGCGGGTTCGCGCAGTACGTGTACCTCCCGTGGAACGCGGTGCTGCACCACGTGCCGAAAGGCGTGAGCGCCGAGCTTGCCGGACTGGTCACGCCGATGGCGAACGGCGTCGAGTGGTCGCTCTTCGACGGCGGCGTCGGCTACAACTCGACGGTGCTCATCCAGGGGCCCGGCCAGCAGGGCCTTTCCCAGACGGTGATCTGCAAGCAGGCGGGCGCCTCGCTCATCATCGTCACCGGCACGTCCAAGGATTCTGCAAGATTGGAAGTCGCAAAAGCGCTTGGGGCCGACTACGTCATCGACGTACAGAAAGAAGACCCGCTCGCCCGCATCAAGGAGATCACCGGCGGCAAGGGCGTCGACGTGGTGCTCGACTGCACCGCGGGCGCGGGCACGATCCCCATTCTCCTCGGAGTCGAGGCGCTGAAGCGCAAGGGCGGGACGATCGTGGTGCAGGGCGAGCTCAAGGAATTCCCGAATTTTCCGCTCGAGCGCGTGACGGTGAAGTTCATCACCCTCAGGAGCGCGCGCGGCCATAGCTATAAAGCCTGCGAGCTGGCGCTCGAGCAGCTCGCATCGAAGAGATTTCCCTTGGAAAAGGTAACCACGCACCGCTTCGGCCTGAAGGACGTCGATCTCGCCATCAAATCGGTCGGCGGCCAGGGTGTCCCGGATGTGATCCACGCTTCGCTGATGCCCTGGCTGTGAGACTGCCCCGGGGCGCGTATGAAGCTGCCTCGCGGCCTTAGGGCCCTGCGGGAGCGCAATTACGTCCTGTATCTCGCCGGGCAGTTCACCTCGCAGCTCGGCAGCTGGGCCGAGCAGACCGCGGTCGCGTGGATCCTTTATGAGCTGACGAATTCGCCGCTGCTGCTCGGATTGAGCGGGCTCGCCCGCGCGGTGCCGATGATCGGGCTCACCTTGATCGGCGGCGCGGTGGCCGATCGCGTGCCGCGCCGCGCGCTCCTGCTGCTTACCGAATCGGCCATGCTGGTCCTGTCGCTGGCGGTGGGGCTGCTCGCGCTCGGCGGCCGGCTCGAGTTCTGGTACCTCTACGTGCTCAGCTTCGCGAGCGGCGCGCTGTCGGCGTTCTCGGTGCCGGCGCGCCAGGCCATGTTCGCCGGGCTCGTGCCGCGCAGCGCCATGCAAAGCGCGGTCACGCTTAACGCCGTCGCGGTGCGCAGCGGCGCGCTGATCGGCCCTTCGCTCGGCGGCGTGGCCTTGGCCTACGGCGGTTACGCGCTGCCGTTCCTCGTCAACGCGGCGACTTTCCTCGCGATGCTGCTGGCCCTCGCGGCGATGCGCCTGCCTCCGGCTCCTCGCAGCGACGCGAGCTCACTGCGCGCGGGCCTCTGGGCGGGAATGACGGGAGGCCTGAGCTTCGTCTGGCGCAACCCGCTGCTCAAGGTGGCCCTCGGCCTCGAGGTGGTGAGCGGGCTCTTCGGCCACAACGTCACGCTGATCACGATCATCGCGCGCGACGTCATCGCGACCGGCCCCGAAGGCCTCGGCTTGCTGCTGAGCGCGCTCGCGGCAGGCGCATTGCTGGCCATGGTGGTCATGGTGGCGGTCGAAGTGGAGCGGCACGTGCACGTAATCCTGGCGGCAGGCAGCGTCTATACCGTGCTGCTCGCGGCATTCGCGCTCTCGCCCTGGTTCGGGCTGTCGATGATCCTGCTGTTCGTGCTCGGCGCGGCCGACGGCGCCTGGGCCGTGACGCGCAACTCGCTGGCGCAGTTGCTGGTGCCGGACGAGCTGCGCGGGCGCGTGATGTCGGTCGTGGTGCTGGCCACGCGCGGCAGCGCGCCGCTTGGCCGGCTGCAGGGCGGCTTCGTCGCCGGGCTCGTCGGCGGCCCCGCCGCGGTGCTGTTCGGAGCCGCGGTGATCGGCGCCGCCGTGCTGCGCTCGTGGCGTCTGCGTCTGCCGAGCGGCGCCGCCGCTTAAGCGTGGGGCGCCGGGTCCGATAACCTAGAATCCGCGCGTGAAGCCGAGAATCGCCATCGCCACCGGCGACCCGGGCGGGATCGGGCCCGAGATATCGATCAAGGCGGCGCTCGATCCGGCGGTGCGGATGATCTGCGATCCGGTGCTGATCGGCGATCGCGGCGCCCTGGAGCGGCAGGCGCGCCTGTGCCGCCTTTCCATGGAATCGATCTCTCTCCTGGAAAGAAAACAGCTGGCCCCCGGAGAGCTGAAGATCGGCGAGGTCCGGGCGGCGCATGGCCGGGCGGCGCTCGATTCCGCGGAGGCCGCGATCCGCGGCGCGCTCGCGGGCGAATTCAAAGCGGTGATCGCCGCGCCGCACACCGAGGCCGCCATCCGCGCCGCCGGCTACGCCTTCGATGGCTACCCGTCGTTCGTCGCGCGCACCGCAGGGCTCGCGCCGGAAGACGGCATTCTCATGCTGTGCTTTGGCTACGAGGGGCGCGAGCTGCGCATCGCGCACGTCACGCTGCACGCGAGCGTCGCCGAATGCCTGAAGCGGATTTCCAGGGAAACCGTGCTGCGCACGATTCGCGCGGCCGACGTCGCGCTCCGCAAGATCGGCATCGAGCAGCCGAAAATCGCGGTCAGCGGGGTAAACCCGCATGCCGGCGAGGGCGGCCTCTTCGGCGATGAAGAGCAGCGGCTGATCACCCCCGCCATCGAAGCGGCGCGCCGTGGAGGCGTCGCGGCCGACGGCCCGATCGGTGCCGATACGCTGATCCAGCGCGCGGGCTACGACGCTTACGTCGTGATGCTGCACGATCAGGGCCACGTGGCGGCGAAGCTGCTCGCCCCGAACGGCGCCGCTGCCCTCACCATAGGAACGCCGGTGCTGTTCTCGTCGGTGGCGCACGGCTCGGCGCTGGACATCGCGGGCCAAGGCAAGGCCGAGCCCCGCGCGATGGTAGAAGCAATTACACGGTTAGTGGGTCATCGACGTCGCAGGGCGGCGACCTGAAAAACCGCAAGGAATCAGGGCACTGGTCACGATTCGGCAGAGGCTGTCCGCCCAGGGCGACGCTCGCAGCTGAGAGGCGCGGCCCGGAGGCGGCGTAACCCGTTGTTATTGCGGCACCCGGCGCGGTTGGTACGGGGCTTGCTGGCGGTTTCCCGCATAAGTGCCAACGCCCGCCATGCGGTTCCCCATGAAAGCCGTTTTTTTCCTGTATTGCGCGCTGCTGTTTGCCGCGCTGCTTGCCGCCATGCCGTTCGCGACGCTGAGCGCCGCCGCGCGCTCGGCCGCCACGCCGGCGTTCGAGCGGGTCGACCGGAACAAGGATGGCTTCATCGATCCGCGCGAGGCGCAAGGAGTGCCGGGCCTCGCCGAGAGCTTCGCCAGGATGGATGCCAACCGCGACGGCAAGCTCGACCGCGTGGAGTTCGCGCGGTGGTGAACCCACAGCTCGCCTACGACGGAGGAGACTGAGACGACATGAGTGCTGCTGCAACCGCTGCGGGCTACCTGTACGCTTCGGGCCGGCTGCGCGGCCGCAACGGCCGCGAGGGCGACGAAGCCCCGCGGGGAGAAAAGCCGCGCGATGACAAGCCCCGCCTCAAGCGGCGCGAACCGCTGAAGGTAGCGGTCATTCCCGAGCCGGAGGCGCGGGCCGAGGCGCCGCGCAGCAAGCCGGCCCCGAAGATCCAGTACCGCACGCGGCGCTGGAAGCCGGAATGAGCCTGCGCTCCAGGAGCGGCGGGCTGCTCGAAGCGATGGATCTTTTTCCCGGCGCGCGCGTCGGGCTGCTCTTCGAGCCCGGTTCGGCGCGCGAGCTCGCCCGGCAGCTCGCTTGGGCCGAGGCGTTTCCGGAAAAGATGCGCCAGATGGGGGAGTGCGCGCAGGCGGACTACCAGGCGCGCTTTGTCGCAGACTGGAGCTGGCAGCGGCTTTGCGGCGAGCGCCGCAAGCAAGCGCGACTGCATCGCTGATCCGAAGAAGAGGAGGGGAAGTGATTGAACTGGGCGTCACCCCGACGCTGATCCAGCCGGTCATCCTTTGCGGCGGCTCCGGCACGCGGCTGTGGCCGCTGTCGCGCGAGCATCACCCCAAGCCGTTGCACGCACTGAACGGCGAGCGCACGCTGCTGCAGGAAACGGGCGCGCGCTGCGCCGGGCTGGAGGGCACGGTCGAGCCGCTGGTGATCTGCAACGAAGCGCACCGCTTCATGGTCGCGGAGCAGCTCCGGCGCATCGGCGCGAAGCCGAAGGCGGTGGTGCTCGAGCCGCAGGGGCGCGGCACGGCGGCCGCGCTGACCCTGGCCGCGGTGCACGCCGTGACCGCCGACGACCCGGTGCTCCTCGCGATGCCGTCCGACCACGTCATCGTTGGCCGGGAAGCGTTCAGGCGCGCGGTGGAGCGGGCCGCGGCGCTCGCGCTGCAGGGCCATATCGTGACGTTCGGCGTGCCGCCCGCGTCCGCCGAAACCGCCTACGGCTACATCCGTGCCGGTCGCGCGGTCGCAGGGCCGCCCGGGGTGCAGGCAAGCTACGTGGAAGCTTTCGTCGAGAAGCCGGACGCGGCGACCGCGCAGAGCTATCTCGCGTCGAAGGACTGCTACTGGAACGCCGGCATATATGCAGTGCGCGCCTCGGTGTGGATCGACGCTATCGGCAATTTCCGCAAGGAGATCCTCGGCGCCTGCCAGCGTGCCTACCGGCAGGGCACGCGCGACGGCGGATTCTTGCGCGTGGACGCGGCCGCCTTCGGCGAGTGCCCTTCGGACTCGATCGATTACGCCGTGATGGAGCGCGTCGTCGGCGCGCCGAGCGCGCCCGAGGCGGTGATGGTGCGCCTCGACGCCGGCTGGTCGGATGTCGGCGCCTGGGATGCGCTATGGCAGATGGAGGAGAAAGACGCCCATGGCAACGCGACGCACGGCGACGTGCATCTCGCCGACACGCGCAACGCGCTGGTGCTCGCGCAGCACCGCATGGTCGCGTGCGTCGGCCTCGACGACGTGGTGGTCGTGGAGACGCCCGACGCGGTGATGGTGGCGCGCAAGGACAAGGCGCAGGCCGTCGGCAAGCTGGTGGCGGAGCTCAAGGCGCGCGGGCGCAGCGAGTGCCTCGCGCATCGCAAGGTGCAGCGCCCGTGGGGCAGCTACGACAGCATCGAGCGCGGCGAGCGCTTTCAGGTGAAGCGCATCGTGGTCGAGCCCGGCGCGGCGCTATCGCTGCAAATGCACTACCACCGCGCCGAGCACTGGATCGTCGTGCGCGGCAGCGCGCGCGTGACGCGCGGCGAGGAGACGTTCCTTCTGACCGAGAACCAGTCGACCTACATTCCGCCCGGCGTGAGGCACCGCCTGGAGAACCCGGGGCGGCTGCCGCTCGAGATCATCGAGGTGCAGTCGGGCAGCTACCTCGGCGAAGACGACATCGTGCGCTTCGACGACGTCTACGGCAGGTGAGAAAAACGGGGTCAGACCCCTTCCTTGAATCCCTGCCTGCCATCTAGAGAAAGCGGTCTGACCCCGTTTTTCTCACCAGCGCCAGGCCAGGTTGGCCGTAACGGCGTTGTACTGGTAATCGCGCCCGGCGGCGTTCGACTCGCGCTCGCCGCGGTCGATCGCAAAGCTCGCCTGCCAGTGGCGCAGCGGCTCCCAGCCCACGCCGAAGCGCAGCGTGTTGATCGTCTCGTCGCGCAGCGGCGTGCCGGGCACCAGGAAGAGCGTGGGGTCCCCTTCGAAGGTGCGCCGCTCGCGGATGAAGCGCGCGGCGAACACGAGCTTCGCCGTGGCCGCCCAGCTCGGGCCGAACGCGAAGCCCTTCGCCACGACGTGGCTCGCCGCGATGTCGATCAGCGAGCGCGGCTCCTTGTACGCCTCGAAACCGAGGATGGTCTTGTTGCCCGGCAGCCACTCGACGCGCAGCCGGCCGGTGGTGCCGTCGAAGTCGCGGCCCGGAATTTCCGTATAAGTGCGCTTCGTGCGGCCGACGCGGCCCTCGCCGCGCAGCTGCGGGCCGGCCGCATAGGTCGCCACCAGCGCGACCTCGCGCTCGTCGTAGTCGTTGTTGACGAACGTGCCGGCCGGCGCCACCCGCTCCGGCACCGGAGCGTCGCCGGTTGCTTTTCGGCCTTCGATGCCGAGCGCATTGCCCAGCGGGGAGACGTAGTCGGCCCCGACGGTGATCGCATCGGCGCGCGTCTCGGCGTCGGCGCGCAGGCTGCGCTCGGCGAGGCCCCGGGCGAGACCCGCGCGCAGCCGCACGCTCGGCGTGACGAGATAGCCGCCGGTTGCGCCGAAGCGCGTCGCGGTGACCATGTCGCGGCGCGCGACCTGCGTCTCGCTGATGTCGACGAGGCGCTTCTCGCGCCCGAGTATCACCGAGCCGGAAAGCTCGTTGCCCACTTCCCAGCGCCAGTCGCCGAGCGCCGAGTAGGCGAAGTGGTCGAGCTCGCTGAAGCGGTCGTAGCGGTAGGCATCGCCGCGGGCTTCCACGGCCAGGCGCTGGCGGCCGACGATTCGCTGCTCGTGGCGGAATCCCGCGCCGAGGCGCGCGATGGTCTCGTTTTGCGCGCCGCTTTCCAGCCGCAGCACGTTGTCGTCGCGCATCACGCCGCCCTGCACCCACAGGGTGGTCGGCCGCGCATCCTCGGCCGGATAGGCGGGAAAGCGCCCGCTGGAGGGCCACGGCAGGGTGTCCACCGTCTCGAATGCGAGCGCCACCGCGGCCGGCGCCATCAGCAGTGGAAAAAGTGCAACGCGGGTTTGAAATTTTTTCATCGGGGCATTTTATGTCAATCGTCACGGCCGATCGACCGTGGATTCCACAGCGTTCACGGGAAATTCTTGATCCCATAGTCCTTTTGGCCTATGCCCGGCTACCGTTGCTCGCGCTCGCAGCCGGCCTGGCCGTCGCCTACGCGTCGACGCTGGCCTGGCCGCAGCGTTACGCGGCCACTGCGCGGGTGATGGTTCCCCCGGGGGCCCTCGAGGGCACCCGGATAGTCAAGCTGGAGCAGGCCGCCGGAAATGCGCAGGCGGCCGTTGCCGCGGTGCGTGACAAGCTCGAACCCTATCTGCGCCACAAGGCGGTGCTCATCGACGCGCCGACCGTGATGCGCCAGCGCCCAAGCCTCGGGCTGAATCTCGCCATCGGCGGCGCCGCGGGGCTCGCCCTCGGGCTCGCCAGGCTCGCCGCACGCCAGCGCGCGCGCCGGCCGGTCCGCAGCGAGCGCGAGCTCGTGCAGACGCTCGGCGAGCCGCTGCTTGCCCTGCGGCCGCTGAGCCCGCAGGCGCTGCGTGAGCTGTGCGCGCGCCTGCTCGAGCACTGGTTCACGCCGCAGCGCCGGCTGCTTGCCGTAGTGAGCGCGCAGCCGGGCGAGGGGCGAAGCCGCCTGGCGGCGCAGCTCGCGCTCGCGTTCGCCGCGATGGGCGAGAAGACCTTGCTCATCGATGGAGACTTCCGCGCCCCGGCGCTGCACCGCGCGTTCAATCTGCCCAACACCCACGGCCTCGCCGATCTGCTCGACGACCGGCGCGCGAGCCTCGCCAACGCGGGTACCAATCTTTCGGTGATGGTGGCCGGCAGGCCGCGCCGCGATCCGCTCGAGCTTCTCAGCCGCAGCCGTCTACCCGGGTTTCTCGCCGAGGCGAGCAAGCATTTCCGCGTCGTGGTGATCGACACGCCGGCCGCCGCGCGCGGCCCGGATTTCCAGATGTTTGCAGCGCTTGCCGGTGGCGCGCTCGTAGTGACAGCGCAGGACAGTGCCGAAGCGCAAGCGCTGCGCGGCCTGCATGCCAAGCTGCAGCGCTGCGCGGCGCGGCTCGTCGCCACGGTGGCGCGCCGGGACTGAACCCGGCGCCGCCGTCGCCGAAGCACGACAGCGGCGCGGGTCGCTGTCGTGAACATGTGACATTGGAGTTTGTCCAACGCCATGCAAGTATTTCCTTTGCATGACTTACCCACGCTCGTTCCTAGGACTGTTGCTTGCCGGCTTCACGCTCGTCGCGTTGCCGCTGGTCGGCGCGCTTGCGTATTCCGCGTGGAACACCGAGCGCCTGGTGGGGCAGAGCCGTAGCGCCGTGTTCAACGCCTCGGACGCCGCGCGCGCGAGCCGGTCGCTCTTCGACCGCATCGGCGCGATCGAGCGGCTGGCACAGCAGGCCGCGGTCCTGGACGATGCCGAGGTTCTGCAGGCGTACGCCCGCGTGCATCGCAGCTTCCGGCAGCTTGCGGACGAGATCGGGCAGTTGCCGCTGGATTACGCGCAGGTGGCGGCCCTCAATCGCACCATGGACGAGGAGCAGGCCCTCTACGACCTGATCGGGGACGGGCTGCACCGGCCGATCCAGGCGAAAGAGGTGAACTCGCGCATCGAGCGGCTCGTCGACGCCGCGCGCGAAGTCCTCGCCATCAACAATCTCGTGGTCAACCGCGAAGTCGAGCGCTTGCGCGAGAGCGCCGACGAGGCGCAGCGCGGGGTCGTGCTGCTGCTGCTTTTCAGCACCGCCGTAGCGTTGAGCCTCGCCCTGGTGCTCACGCGCTACATCGGGCGCCCGATCGCCGCCATCGACAATGCGATCCGCCAGCTCGGCGGCGCCGATTTCTCGCGGCCGATCGCCGTGCGCGGCCCGGAGGATTTGCGCTATCTGGGGCGGCGGCTGGACTGGCTGCGCCGGCGCCTCGAGGAGTTCGAGACGCAGAAGAACCGCTTCCTGCGCCACGTTTCGCACGAGCTGAAGACGCCGCTTACTGCGCTGCGCGAAGGCGCAGAGCTGCTGCACGACGAGGTGGCCGGGCCGCTTGCTCCGCCGCAGCGCCAGGTGGTGTCGATTATGCGAGACAATAGCGTCAAGCTGCAGCGCCTGATCGAGGAGCTGCTCGACTACCAGCGCGCGCTGCACGCGGCCTCGTCTCTCGAAGTGAAGCCGGTGGTGCTCGACAGCCTGGTGGCCGAAGCGGCGCGCGCGCATGAGCTCGCGGCGCGCTCCAAAGGCCTGCGCCTGAGCATCGACTCGCAGTCGACGACGCTGGAAGCGGACCCGGAAAAACTGCGCTCGATCGTCGACAACCTGATCAGCAACGCGGTGAAGTTCTCGCCGCCGGGCGGCACGGTATCGGTGCGCGCGCGGGCGCAGGCGGCCGAGGCGGTGATCGACGTGATGGATTCGGGCCCGGGCGTGCCGCCCGAGGAGCGCGAGTCGATCTTCAACCTGTTCTTCCGCGGCCGCGGCAAGGGCGACAGCGGCCGGATCAAGGGCAGCGGGCTGGGCCTCGCCATCGCGCGGGAGCTGGTGGAGGCGCACGGCGGGCAGCTCGCCGTCGTCGCCGGGGGCGGCGGCCACTTTCGCGTGACGCTGCCGCGCCGTTCGGCGCGTGCGCTGGCCGACGCCGCGTAACGACAGCGCAGCAAGAATTACACGGTTTGTTCGAAGAAAAGGCTGAACGATGAGCAACGAAAAGGCAAAGGTCCTGCTGGTCGATGACGACAAGGATCTGTTGCAGCTGATAGCGATGCGGCTGACGGCCTC
>Ga0156283_1205_pt1 | contig 41159 bp, 44 predicted proteins | sample RifCSPlowO2_12_FD_107932 | JGI IMG/M metagenome (GOLD analysis project Ga0156283, IMG submission 107932) | Betaproteobacteria bacterium RIFCSPLOWO2_12_FULL_65_14 | reverse complement strand
CAATACCGGGGCGGTCGGTTCCTTTCGCATGGACAGATCGTCGATGCCGAGGTCCGCGGCGTGAGCGAACTGAAGCAACCTTTGTTTGCCGTCGGGCTGCTCCAGCAGTTGGAGAGTCAGGGCCGGATTGAGCAGGGACCCGCCCATTCCGATAACTACAAGCCTCTTGTCGAACCACTGGAATACAGGACGCAATTGCTCGCTATTGAGCTGGATCGCCGTCGACAAAAAGAGCGCGTTGTCCCGGGTCGCGTCGCGCCACACGCGCGGGCTGCCCTTCAGCTTTGTGCTGAAATGCCACTCATATTTCTCCTTCGCGGCTCGATAGGTCCGCTCAAACCAGTTCTGCGGGCGTCCGTGGGGATACGCAATCAGCCACTCCTTGTGAAACCTTTCCGCGTCGAAGGAAAAACCGTATTCGTACCGGACACCTTCATCAGGATCGGCGAAAGCGACCTCGAATTCTGTCGGTTGAGTTTTTGTCGCCTTGCTCAGCTTGAACGGGGCATGCGCGATCCGTCCCCCCGCCTGGGAGACCGTAGCGGACGTCTTCACCACCCCCTGCATGAACTGCAGCGCACGCAGCAGGTTGGTTTTACCCGCCGCATTTGCCCCATAGACGACTGCGGACCGAAGCAGCCTCGGAAACCCAGGCAATCTGGACTCGAAGGTGTTTTCGGAGGCCAACTCCTTCCCCGAGCCGGCAACCAGCGACAGCGTCTGGGTCTCGTTGATGGAGCGAAAATTGGTTACCCGGAACTCTATGAGCATAATTGGCCTGAAAGGTGTATTTCAGACGTAATTATGCAGGAAATCGTCGAAAAGTGCTATTAGATTGTCACAGCTTTGGATCGTCGTAGTAGCTGTTGACCTCGCCCACGTGGCGAATTTCGCCCTCCAGTCCGTGCACGGCGAGGTTCATGCGGCACAGGCGCCCGGTCTCGTCGGTCTTCTCCACCCCGAAGATGGAGAGTTCGGACGAGGGGTTCTTCTTGTGCTCGGCGACGAAGCGCGCGGACTGGACGAACATGCCCCCTGAGCCGCAGGCGGGGTCGTGGAAGGGCTCGAGGATCTCGACCATGAGGCGCACGATGGGCGCCGGGGTGTAGAACTCGCCGCCCTTCTGCCCCTCGGTGCGGGCGAATTCGCCGAGGAAGTATTCGTAGATGCGCCCGAAGGCGTCGAAGTCGAGGCTGACTGGGATCTCGGAGACTTTCTTCAGCAGCTCCTTGAGCAGGGTGCCGTTGAAGATCTGGTAGTTGTGCGGCAGTACGCCCTTGAGCTGGGGGTTGTGCTTTTCGATGTCGGCCATTGCCTCGTTGACGGCCTTGCCGACGTTGCTGCCTTCCGGGCGCGCGAGCAGGTAATCGAAGCGCGCGCTGGGGGTGAGGAACAGGACGCCCTCGGCTTGGTAGGCCTTGGGATCGTCGATGCGGGAGGTGCCGCGGCGCGCTGATGCGCCGGCCTTCTCGAGCTGCGCCCGGCGCTGCGCGAAGCGCGCCTCGGCAAAGCGCAGGAAGATGAGGCCGAGGACCGGCCCCGAGTATTCGCCGGCCTTGAGGCCGGAATTTGCGCGGAATTGATCGGCGGCGGCCCAGAGGCGCTTTTCGAGTGTTTGGTTGGCGGTGTCTTTTTCGGTTGGTGCGATCCAGCGCATTGTTCCTCCCCCGACGCTCAATACTTTGTTTCGACATAGTGCCCGACTCGACTCGGGCACGGATATCCATCCTTGGTCTTATGCGGATTCAGGGCGGCATCGTACTGCTTGCGCTCGAATTTCTTGTCGCAGTACGGGCACTGAAACACGTACTTCATCTGTCCGAAGCCGCCGGTGCCGCCGCTCGCGCGCCTGGGCCGCGGCGGAGTCCGCGGGGAAGACGCGAAGGAGCCCGGCGCCGCCTGGGATCGCGGCCGCGACACTTCCGGGGCGCTGACGGGGCCTGCCGTGCTCAACTCGACCAGGTAGCGCGGGCTGAATGTCTGTTTCGTAGCGCGCGCACCGAGGATGCGGTCCACCCGGTACGAGCGATCCTGCCCGTCCTGGCTTCGCACGGCAAAGAGCAGCAGCTCGCCCGCTTTCGTGCGCCGCACGGAATAGGGCTCGATCATCCGGGTGCCGCGCCGCCCCTGATCATCCTGATAGTCGAGGTCGACGCAAAGCCGGTTGGCAGCCGCGAAGCGGATGATTTCCAGCGGGGCAGTCACGCCTTGCGCACGCCAGGAGCTCGCCATTGCCGGCGCGCGCCACGCGGCGTCGATCTCGTATCGCCCCGAGCCCATGGCCGGAGGTTGCGCCCTCGCAGGCCCCGTCTCCAGCCAGGCGAATACCGCCGGAAGCTCGTTCCAAAAGGCATCGAACGGAGGTAATTGGGGAAGCTGGTGTGCCAGCATCTGTTCCCAGTCGGCGCGCAGCGCAGCGTGATGGGCACTCGCGCCGAGCGCGGCAAAGCTCGGCACGGCGATGCCCTTGAACTCGCACTTCGCGCTCAGAATCTCGCGCACCGCCACGCGGTCGGCGCCGGTTTCGTGGCGGTGCAGGTGAATCACGTCGTAGAGGTCTCGCGGGCGTTCGCGCTCGGCGAGCGCGCGCAGCTTTTCAGCGAACACCTCCTCGAAGCAATAGGCGAGCACTTGTGTTCCTCCCTCCGGCTCGTCCGAGTAGGGATGGTGGACACGCCTGCGCTCGCCGTTCCGGACCAGGCGTTCGTCGTCGGTGAGGTCGAGCCGCACGCGCGGAAGGTCGCCTTGTCTCTGCATCGGTCCCCGGTAGCCGATGCGTCCCTGCGCGGAATTCCTGCCGCGCGGATTGGCGTAGATTTCGATGCTTCGAGCCGCGTCGGGAAGCTCGATCCCCGATTCGTCGTATATCCACTGCGCAATCCCGTTGAATGCTTCGCGCAGGAACTCTTGCGCCACGTGCGAGCCGTCGAGCAGCGTGAAGTCGAGATCCTCCGAAAACCGATAAGTTTCGAAGTAACATTTCTTGAGGCACGTTCCGCCTTTGAAAACCCAGCTATCTCGCGTGCGCGGATGCTGCGAAATTCCGGCGAGCATCCAGCCGAGCACGTAGTCTTTTTCCACTGCGTTGGGCTCGAGCCCGACCTCGGCCGCATACTCCAGAATCTCCTGCCGGCCGATCATGTTTTTGAACCCTCGGCGAAGCCGGCCGGGATGCGGACCCGCCATGCCGTGACCAGGCGATCCGCGGGCAATTTCGGGTCCAGTTTCGCATTCCCGGCAGAGAGGCGCTTGCGGCATTCCGCGACGATTTCGACCTCCTTCGGAAAGAACGTCGCAGCGAGGTAGCCGAGCCGCTTGAAGACCGCCTTGTTGCCCAGTTGATCGGCATAGCGGATGAGCAGCTTCGGATCGCGATGCGTCGAACCGAAATAGGAGCTCAGCATGTCGAGCACGGCACGGATGCCGCCTCCGAGCGCCGGCGTATCGAGAAGATCGAGCACGGTGCGCGTCGGATCGGAGACGTTGACCTTCGCTTTGCCCCGCCAGATGGGCCTGAGGCCGAACATCGCGCGTTTCTCGATTGTCCGTACGACGAAGACCGCCCCCCGCGCTTCCACGCGGCGCGCGCGCGGGCGGCGCGTCGTGAAAACCAGCGTGGAGCGGAAGAGCTGCTCGGTGAAACCCCAATGAGCGGCCGCGCTCCAGCCGCCGATGTAGCAAGGCGCGAAAAGCCGCTCGGCTATCAACCAGGCGTCCTCCAGCGGAAGATCTGCGGTGGACGACTCGAGCGGGACCGGCACGTACAAGCCGCGGCGCACTCTGGTCAGCCAGCCTTGCGCGGACCAGTTCGCAAGCAGCCGCGCCGCTTCCGCCTGTTCGACGTTCAGCGCGCGTGATGCATCTGCCGGCGAGATTGCGCCTTTCGCCTGCCGCAGCACGCGCGCGAGCCGCTGGCGAGACGCCCTACCGAGACCCCCAACCGCCAACATAGGATATCCTGTGCAACGAAGTTAAAGCCCAGTCTAACTTATGTTGCACAGAATATACTTGCCAGGCGGTATTCGCAACTAATTAGCGGTGTCTTTTTTGGTTGGTGCGATCCCGCGCCTCGAAATCCTCGGCGTCGATCGCCCAACCCATCGCGTCGCGCAGGTAGCGGACCAGCGACGGGAAGGTGCGGATCTCCTTCAGCGCGGCGCGGTGGTCGGTCGGCATCAAAGTTTCTCCCCGGGCTCGCCGGCGACGGAACGGCGCATCTCGAGCAGGCGCCGCTCGCGCTGGAGCTCCAGCCGCAGCTCTTCTTCCGTCGGCAGGACCTTCAGGTACTTGGCGGCGAAGATCTGCCGGCCCTCCGCGAGCACGGAGTATTTCGCGACGGCCTCGTTCTTCTCGGCGCAGAGGACCAGGCCGATGGTGGGGTTGTCCCCTTCGGTCGCGAACTGGTCGTCGAACAACCGCACGTAGCTGTCCATCTGCCCGATGTCCTGGTGGGTCAGCTTGCCGATCTTCAGGTCCACCAGCAGGTAGCACTTCAGGATCGTGTGGTAGAAGACGAGATCGATATAGAAGTGTTCGTCCTCGTAGGCCAGTCGTTTTTGCCGGGCGACGAACGCGAAACCCTTGCCCAGTTCGAGCAGGAAGGCCTGGAGCTGGCCGATGATCGCGGCCTCCAGGTCCGACTCGTGCAGTCGTTCGCCATCCGGCAGGCCCAGGAAGTCCAGGACATAGGGGTCCTTCAGCGCGTCGGTAGGCGTGCGGACCACGTGACCGTCGTGAGCGAGCTCCAGCACGCCCGCCTTGTCGCGGCTCTTGAGCAGGCGCGCGAAGAGCATGGTGTGGATCTGGCGCTCCAGGTGCGGGACGCTCCACCCTTCCTTCTCGGCCTCGATTTCGTAGAACAGCCGCTCAGGCAGGGCCTCCACCTTCGTAAGCGTGCGGTAGTGGGACCAGCTCAGCCGCGGCGAGAAGCCCTCCATCTTCCCGGGATGCTCGATCGCCAGGCTCAAATCGCCGAGCACCCGATCCGGTTTCGGGCGGATCGCGCGCGTCGACGGCGATTCTCCACGAGCCTTGTGGAGTTTTCCGGCCTCAGCGGATTCTCCACCCGGCTTGTGGAGAATCTCAGGTCTGCGGTCGGCGTACGCGAGGTAGAACTGCCGGAAGTACCAGAGGTTCGTGGTGGAGAAGCCCCGCCCGAACCGGCCGGTCAGCCGGTCGGACAGGTCCGCCACCAGCCGCCTGCCGTACTCGGCCCGCTCGTCGCCGGCTTGCAGCGTCTGCACGATCTCGCGACCGATGTGCCAATAGGCCAGCACCATGTGGCTGTTCACAGAACGGACGACCGATTCCCGCGCCTGGTCGAGTATGGCGACTACGCGATGGAACAGGCTCTCGATGCCCGTTGACCGGGTCGGAGCGGATTTGCGCTTTGCGGCCATGGCTACTCGTTCAATTCCATCCAGCACCTGAGCGCGGGCTTCACGCCCACGGGGGCGTCGACGCGCTTGAGGTACGTGTTCTTGATGTGCTTCTCGACCTTGGCGCGGATTTCCACCAGCGTCTTCTCCTCCGTGATGCACCTGCGCGGCGTGTCGGGCTTGGAACGGATGCTGGCGACGATATCACTCGGCTCCTCGAGCACCGCGTCGCGATCGAGGTCGCAGAGGTACCAGCGGGGGGATTCAGTGGTCATGAACGGTACTCCCCCGAGCAAAGTCTGCGGTTCATGCGGCACAGGCGCCCGGTCTCGTCGGTCTTCTCGACGCCGAAGACCGAGAGCACTATCTCGCCCCGCCCTTCGCGCCGCCATCCGGCGCCGGGTTCTCCGCCTCGAGCTTTCCCAGCGCCAACTGGAGCTTTTCGACCTCGTTCCTGACGATGTCCCAAATGATGTCGTTATCAATGCCCAGGTAGCCGTGAATCAGAACGTTTCGCACTGCGACGATCCGCCGCCACGGAATATCCGGCGCCCGTGCGCGAGCCTCCTCCGGAACGTGCCGCGCCGCTTCGCCGAGCAGCTCGAGGTTGCGCAGGGTGGCGTCGTACACCATGCGCCTGCCCTGGAATTCTTCGCGGCTCAGCCCGGCGGTGTATTGCGCGACGCGCTCGCAGCAGACCTTCATGCCGGCGCGCGCAATCGCGCAACCAACACCACCTCGCCCGACGTCTCGCGTCCGAGCGTGCCGCCCGCGCCGAACTTCTCGTCCATCGCCGAGACAGTCTGCCAGCCCAGTTCCGCGAACAGCGCGATCGCGGGCTGCTCGACGAGCTGGTCTTCGGTGTAGGCCCCTGTAATCACAATGGAAACAGTGTAGCTCGCGTCGGCGCGGGCCGTCGCTCCACGTCACCACCAGCTCCAGTTGGCCTGATGCCGGTGACGCACCTGCTGCACGGGATCGTAAGCGGGGTCTGCGAGCCAGCGGCGCAGCTCCTGGTCGTTCACGGTCCGCAGCTGGTGGTCGAACAGTCTGCGATACCAGCACGGTGCAGCGCTGCGCATCGTGAATTCCGCGTCCGAATGAAAGCGCGCGATCGCGCGCCGGCCCTCCGGCGACCGGCGATCGATCGGAAAGTGTGCGAAGCGGCCCGATCCGGCATCGAAAACAGAATCGCGCAGCACCCAGCGGTACTCGTGCCGCTCGCCCCGGCGGCGGTAAGTGCGTGACATAACGTAGCTCCCGGTTAGAGGTAACTACGTCATGCGCTTCTCCTTTTGCCTTTTCACAGGATCGATGCCGGAAACCTACAGCGCGACCTCAAGCAACGCCTCTTCCGGATTCGCCTCGAAGCGCTTGAGGGCATCGGTGCGGGACCTCAGAAGCGCGGCGATCTCATCGGTGCCCGCGTTTCCGACCGAAAGCCACACCACCTTCGGGGGCGGGCCGGACAGAAACGCGCGCTGCCGGAAAAGCAGCCTCTCACCCGGCCGGTGAGCCCGCGAGCTTGCGCTCGCGCGCAGCGGCGAACTCGAGGACGGCCCTCACGTCCTCTCGCGCGAGCCCCTGGAAGTCCCGCAGCACCTCGTCTTCCGTCATTCCTCCGGCGAGGTACTCGAGGACGTCGTACACCGTGATCCGCGTGCCCTTGATGCAAGGCTTGCCGCTGCGGATCGCGGGGTCGACGACGATTCGGTCCTGGTAGCGCATGGTTGGTTTCGCTCCCGGCATGCTACCACCGGTGGGGCAAATTCTTCACAGGCCGGCCGCGAGCCGCGCCACGCGCTCGCGCATCGCCCTCGCCGGCCAGAGCGAAGCGCCCCTCGCCTCGACCGGGCGCTCGTTCAACCGCGCGACACCAGCAGCGCATCGGCGTCCATGACGTGGTCCTCACGGGAAACGTAGACCCCCAGGTCCCACTGCGCGATATTCATCGTCCCGAGCACCGAGCGGTCGGTCTTCGCGTCGAACCGCGCCGGCCCCAGCGCCGCCTCAACCCGCGCGACGACCGTGTCGGCGAGTCCTCCCGTCGCGAGCGAAGCGCAGAACACCTCGCGGTGCCAGCGCCCCAGCTCCGCGAACTGCCGCGCGCGCATCCCCGGCACGAACAGGCAGTAGCGCGTCTCGTCGTGGCAGAAGAACGCTCAAGATCCCGTCACCCAGTGCGCGACCGGCTTGGCGAGGAATTCCTCGAGCGCGATGCCGTCGCCGCCGACCAGCAATCGCCGCGCGCCCTTGAACGCCTCAGCGAACGCGTCCATGCCGGCGAGCGCCTCGCGCCGGCGGCCGCTCTTCATCTCGATGGCCGTCAGCGTGCGCCCGGCGCGCGCCACGAAATCCACCTCGCGGTTGCGCTCACGCCAGTAAAACAGCTCGCACTCGCCCGCGGCGGCGGCGTTCGCCAGGTGCGCGCCCGCAGCGGATTCCACGAGCCGGCCCCAGAACTCCCGGTCCGCGCGCGCCTCCTCGAGCGACAGCTTCGACTGCGCCGTCATCAGCGCCGTGTTCAGCACCTGCAGCTTCGGGATCGAGCCGCGGCTCCTCGCCGCGCCGCCCGCGAACTTCTGCAAGCCCGCGAGCATGCCCGCGCCCGCGAGCAGGTCCAGGTAATGCGCAAGCGTCGTCGAGTTGCCCGCGTCCTGGAGCTGGCCGAGCATCTTGGTGTACGAGAGGATCTGCCCCGAGTAGCGGCAGCCGAGATCGAAGAGCCGCCGCAGCAGCGCCGGCTTGTCCACGCGCGTGAGCAGGAGCACGTCGCGCGAGATCGTCGTCTCGATCAGCGAATCCACCACGTAGCGCGCCCAGCGCTCGGGCTCCCGGATGAGCCCCGCCGCGCCCGGGTAGCCGCCGTAGAAGACAAACTCGTCGAGCGACAAGCCGAACGCCTCGCGCATCTCTGCGTACGACCAATGCGGCAGGCGCAGCACCTCGAAGCGGCCCGCGAGGCTTTCCGTGAGCCCCCGCTGCACCAGCAGCGGCGCCGAGCCCAGCACCACCACCTTGAGCGGCCGCTTCGCGCGCGTGTCCTCGTCCCACAGCCGCTTCACCGTCTCCGACCAGCCCGGGACCTTCTGCACCTCGTCCAGCACCAGGAGGGAACCGCCCCGGGAACCGCCACGCGCCCCGCCGCGCCCCGCCTCCTTCGCCTCCAGCCGCGCCGCTTCCCACTGCTCCGCGATCCAGCTCCGCTCCCTCAGCGTCGGCTCGTCCGCACTGGCGTACCGGACCGGCACCCCCAGCCCCTCCGCCACCCCCCGCGCCAGCGTCGTCTTCCCCACCTGCCTCGGCCCGACGACCGCCTGAATGAACCGTCTCGGCTCCTTCAGCCGCCTTGCCAGCACTTCAGTCTGTGTCCTCTCGAAATTTCCCATTCGCGCATTTTACTCAAGACCGTGAGTATTTTTACTCAAGAGCATGAACGAATCGGTAATGCCTTGTTTTATTGAAATTTCCGGACCTCCCGCCGCGGGTCAAGCATCGGTCAAGCGAGGGGTCAAGCGGCGAGCCGCGCCACGCGCTCGCGCATCGCCCTCGCTGGCCAGAGTGAAGCGCCTATCGTCGCAACCGGGCGCTCGTTCAACCGCCGCGACACCAGCAGCGCGTCAGGTCGTGCGCCTGGCGACGCGCAGGTCGTAGTCCACCTGGAGGTTCAGCCAGACCTCCGGCGAGACGCCGAAGTACTTGCCGAGCCGCAGCGCGGTGTCGGCGGTGATCGAGCGCTTGCCGTTGACGATGTCGCTCACGCGATTGGGCGGCACGGCGATCTCGCGGGCGAGCGCATTGATGCTCACGCCCATCGGCTTCATGAACTCCTCGTAGAGGATTTCGCCGGGGTGGATCGGTTCGAGCAGCTTGGCGGCCATGGTGTCTCCGTTCAGTGATAGCCGACGATCTCGGCGTCGCATGCGTGCCCGTCCACCCAGCGGAAGCAGATCCGCCACTGGCGCGCGGGGTCAGCGTTTTGCCGCCGCCTTGATGGCCCGCATGCCGAGGAACATCGGGGTCGGCCGCGGCCGCGCTTCCGCCTGCCCCTCGACAGCCTCCAGCCCGACGAATCCGTAGTTCGCGTAGAAAGGCTCGACCCCGGGCTTGGCATCGACCACGACGCCGGCGCAACCGTAGTCGTCCGCCATCCTCTCGGCGAGGCGGAGCACGAAACGCAAGAGCTGGCCGCCGAGCCCCTGCCGCTGCGCCGGGCGGTCGACGGCCAGCCGCGCCAGCCGCAGCACGGGCAGCGGGTAGCGCGCAAGTCCGCGCCGCGCCGCCGCCGGCAACGCTTCGATTTCCATGTGTCCGGGCGCGACGGTGGCGAACGCCAGGATGCGCCCGGCGTCTTCGGCGACGTACGTCGCTCCGATGTAGTGCCGGTACTGGTTCTGTGCCGCGAAGCGCTGGAAGAAACGGTCGAGGTCGGGATCTCCTGAGCGGAACTGCGTGCGATCGTCCGTTTGCCGGAGCGCCCTAATCTCCATCGCGCATCAGGGCGCGCAGCGCTTTCGTGGGCTTGCCGCTGCGGAGCTGGCGCAGGACCCGCTCGCCGGACTTGCGCGTCACCACGAGCCGCGGGTGGACGATCACGTCGGCGGGCAGGTGCTCCAGGGCGACGAGGTAATGCTGCAGCGCCTGCTCGACGAGGTGGCCCTTCTTGACGCCGGTGGCGCGCACCCGCCGCTCGAGCAGCTCCCGGGTCGTGCGCGACACGAGCGCCGAAATCTGAGTTTCCTTGTCCATATGTTGTCCTCGTAGGCAAATCTACATTTTCGTAGAACGGCGGTCAAGCGCTCCTACCACTCGCGCGGGGTTACTTCCACGGGGGCGGTAGCTGCCCTAGAAGGCGCCGCCAGAGCCGCTCCAGCCACAGGCGGAGCGGCCCTTTCGCTTTTTTCGGAGTACTTGTCGGGACAACCGCGCCGAAGCGTTTCTCGATACAGGCAGCGAACTGGGCGGTTCGCTCGGTGGCTCGCCGTTCGAACAGGCGATCGACGATCGGTTTGAGCGGCCCCTCGCCCTTTACGTCGAACAGACTGAACAGCTCGGTCCCCGATGCGGTTCGCTGCAATGTGACGTCGATCGCCATGGTGAGATGCTCGGCCCTCGCAGTGGCATGAAGCCTGCGCGGCGGTTCCTCCGAGTCGATCTGTGCCCTGAGAGTGACAATCAAGGGCACGACACCGACTTTTTCCTTCACCGTAAGCTCGGCGGTCCTGTCGTCGACCACGTTGATGCGCTCGACGCCGGGAATGCACGTGCACAAGGATTGGAAGTCGCGAATGAATCTCCACAATTGCTCGGGCGGGGCGTTGACGGTGAACTTGGCCTCGCGTCGAGGCATCAGTCCCACCACTTCTTCAGCTTGAAATCCTCGACGATGACGGCGGCGGCGTTATGCCCTGCCCCCGCATGCACGCCGCCGCCGGGATGGCAGTAGCCGCCGCACATGTAGAGGCCTTCCACGGGCGAGCGGTAGCTCGACCAGCCGGCGAAGGGCCTGAAATAGCCCATCTGGTCGGGCGTCATGTCGCCCACCACGTCGACGCCGTTCACCATGTTGTCGTTGTGCCGCACCGTGTCGGTGGGATCCTGGATGGTCATGGCGAGGATCCTGTCCTTCGTCATGTTCGGGGCGTAGGAGCGCCAGAGATCCAGGACGTGCGCCGCATACTCCTCTCTCACGTTCTTCCAGCCTTCGGGTCCCTCGGACGCCACGCCGTAGGGCGCGTACTGCCACACCAGGACGGTGTGCCTGCCTGCGGGCGCCTGCGACGGATCGAAAAGCGTCGGCACGGTGATCTGCAGCATCTCCCTGCGGGGCGGCTTGCCGGCCGCGATCTCCTGGTAAGCCTGAACCTGGTCGGCGACCGTGCCGCAGAACATTTCCTGGCTGAACGCCCGGTTCACGTGCGTGTTGTGCGCGGCCGCCCGGTACTGCGGCGGCTCGGACACCGCGAGGTGCAGGCAGAAGAGCGAGCGCCCGCGCGAGTGGTAGTTCTTGACCCGCGTCGCGAAGGAGGCGGGCAGGTGCTCCTCGCCCACCATCTCGAGGAAGCTCTTCTTCGGCTCGACGTTCGTGATCACCGCCTTGGCGGCGTCGATACGCGTGCCGTCCGCGAGCTCGACGCCAATGGCCTTGTTGCCGCGCAGGAGGATGCGGTTTACGTTGATCCCGGTCTTCACCACGCCGGCGCTGCCCTCCACGACGCGCCTCAGGCCCTCGGCGAGCTGCTGCGAGCCGCCGACGCAGATCGGCGCCTCGGCCTTGAGTATCCGGAAAAGGCAGATCCAGCCCTGCCCGAAGGCATCGGGCGCAAACCCGAGCACCGTCATGCGGGCGAGGAAGTGCACCTTCACCTGCTCGCTTTCGAACAGCTCGTCGAGGAGCTGCACCGGCGTGGCCGCCTGCCACTGCATGAGCGCCCGGCCCTCCTCCGACTTCTCCAGCTCGGCCGTCTGCAGCGAAGGCGGCAGCGGCGGCGAATACATGAGCGGCAGGTAGGTGGAGTCGATGAATTCGCCGTAGTCCTCCACGAGCTGCGTGAAGGTGCTTGCGTCCCGCGCCGAGAACCTGGCGATCTCGGCGGCCATCTGCGCGCTGTCCCGGTACATCACGAGGCACCTGTGGTCGGGGAAGATCGTGCCGCGCAGGTGGTCGGGATACACGTACTTCACGCCATGGCGCTCGAGCTCGAGGTCGCGGTACACCGGGCTGAGCGGGATATGGGTGTGAACCATCGAGCAGATGTTGTGCTTGAACCCGGGCAGCGTGGCTTCGGCGGTGTGGCAGCTGCCCCCGACGCGCGGGCTGCGCTCCAGCACCAGGACCTTGGCGCCGGCCTTGGCGAGATAGGCGGCGCAGGCGAGGCCATTGTGCCCGGCGCCGATGACGATGAAATCGTAAGAAGCCACCAATATCTCCAGTGTTAGCCGAGCTCGGGACCGGCGACGCAGTAGACCAGCCGCTCCTCGCCCGGTGCCGGCTCGGTGCCGCGCACCATGCGGGTGAAAGGTCGCTGGAACCAGAAGCCGCGCCCTTCGAGCCACTCGCGCAGCGCCGGCGCGTGTCCGGCGACGTCGAGATAAACCGGCGGCTCGATCGCGCATAGCGCGTGCGAAAGCAGCGCCATGGCGGTGCGCTCGTCGGACGCTACGACGGGCCCGATCTGGCGCGCTTCCCGTCCGTCGCGGCCGAGCACGAAGCCTTTCTTTTGCTCCGAAACCAACGCAGCCTGTGGGAGGCGTTTCGCCAGCGCGCGCAGCAGCGCTTCGCGGCTCGCGCCGAAGGCGGCGCGATCGAGCTCCAGGATCCAGCGCCAGTCGCCGTCTTGAAGAGGGCGCACGCCATCGCCGACGGGGGGCGGCGAAATGGCCTTTATCGCAAGGCGCGAGAACGCCCACCGGTCCTGGAATCCTTCGTGCCGGTACACCTCGCGACCGGCCGGGGTCGCGTCGAGGATGGGAATGAGCCTGCGGCTTTCGAGGTCTTCGATCGCCACCCGCAGCAGGCGCGACGCGTACCCCTGCCTGCGCTGCTCGGGCAATACCAGCACCATGCTGACCCAGGCAAAACGCCCGCCATAGGGAAGCACCAGCGTGGAAGCCGCAAGCGTGCCGTCGGCGAGCGAGATTCCCCAGCCGTGCCCGACGGAGAGCATCAGCCGCCAATCGGCTTCGTTCTGGTTCCAGCTCGCCGACTTGGATAGCGCGACGCAGCCGGCCAGGTGCTCGGCACCCAGCCGGTGCTCAGTACTTTCCATCCCGTGCTTCGAAATGCGTCGGCTTGCCGAGGCTCGGCTGGCCGCGCCTCACCCAGTCGGCGACCCAGTCGAGCATGGTGGCGAGCGGCACGCGCGGCGCACCGAAGAGCTTGACCGCCGCTGCGGTGTCGATCAGCCAGGCGCTCTTCGCTTCGTTTCCACGGAAAGCCGGCTTCTTGGAAAAGCGCCTGCCAAACTCCTCGGCCAGCGAACGCACGCTGGTCTTCGGGCCGCTCACGTTCAGCGCGCTCGTCGGCGCGGTGCAGTGCGCGAGCAGCCGCAGCGCCTGCTCGTTCGCGTCGCCCTGCCAGATGACGTTGACATAGCCCATGCCGAGCTCCACCGGCTTCTCCGCAAGCACGCATTGCGCCACGTCGTGCAGTACGCCATAGCGCATGTCGATGGCATAGGAAAGGCGCACCAGCCGGCCCGGCGTGCCGTAGCGCCGCGAACCGTGCACGAACATCTGCTCCCGGCCGACGCAGGAGTTGGCGTAGTCGCCGGGCGGCGGCACCGTCGGCAGCGCTTCCGGCGCGCCGGCGCCGCCGACGTCGACGAACGGGTACACGCAGGCGGTGGAAAACGCCACGATGCGCGAGGTTCGCCACGTTTCCGCCACCATGAAAGGCACCGCGACGTTCATCGCCCAGGTGAAGGAAGGATCGCCGGCGGCGCCGAACTTGTGCCCGGCCATGAAGACGACGTTCTTCGGGCGCGGCAGGCGCTCGAGCGCGCCGCGGTCGAGCAGATCGCACGCGATGCACTCGACGCCCCAGCTTTCCAGCTTTTGCCTGAGATGCGGTTCCGAAAACCTCGCGACCCCGATGACACGCTTTCCGGGAGCGGCGCGCTTCGCCATGCGCGCGAGCGTCGGGCCCATCTTGCCGCCCACGCCGAGGATCAGGATGTCGCCGTCGGCGCGCGCGAGATCGGCTTCCAGCTCGCGCGTCGGCCGCGTCATGAATTCCTCGAGCGCGGCGACGTCCTGAAAATTAACCATCCAGTGAAATTATAATCGGGCGATGAAACCGCCCCGCATTCAGACCACCGTTGTCGGCTCCTACCCGGTTCCCGAATGGCTCGCCACCGCGCCTTCCGAGCAGGCGCTCGTCGACGCGACGCGTGTCGTGCTGCACATACAGGAGCGCGCCGGAATCGACGTGGTGTGCGACGGCGAGCTGTACCGCTTCGACCTCAACCATCCCGAGACCAACGGCATGATCGAGTACTTCGTGCGCCCCATGTCGGGCGTGCGTGGCGAGATCGGCTTTTCGGAATGGCTGGACTATTCGCGCGCAAGCGGCATGCGCTTCCGCACCCGGCCGCCGGGCGTGGTGGAAGGGCCCATCGGCGCCGGCACGCTGAACCTCGCCGTGCCGTGCGCGCGCGCCAAGGCGCTCGCCGCCCGCCCGCTCAAGTTCACGATCACCGGACCGCACATGCTGGCGAAGACGCTGCACGACCGCCACTACCGCAGCGCCGAGAAGGTCGCGCATGCGATCGCCGAGGTGCTCGCAGAGCAGGTGCGCCATCTCGATGCCGACGTGGTGCAGCTCGACGAGGCGAACCTTCCCGGCCACCCGGACGAGTGGAAGTGGGCCGCCGCGGCGATGAACAAGGTACTGAAGGCGGTGCCGAAATCTGCGCGCAGCGCAGTGCACCTGTGCTTCGGCAACTACGGCGGCCAGTCGATCCAGAAAGGCAGCTGGGAGAAGCTGCTGGGCTATCTCAACGCTTTGAAAGTCGATCACGTGGTGATGGAGACCGCGCATAGGCCGCCGGCCGAGCTCGAGGTATTCAAGGACCTCGACCGAAACATCGGCTTCGGCCTGGGCGTGGTCGACATCAAGCGCACCGAAATCGAGAGCGCTTCCGAGATCGCGCGCGCGATCGAGCGCGCAGAAAAGATCCTTGGGCGCGGGCGCGTGAAGTACATCCACCCGGACTGCGGCTTCTGGATGCTCAAGCGCAGCATCGCCGACGGCAAGATCGGCGCGCTGGTCGCCGGCCGCGACCTGTACCTAGGTCTTTGACCCCCAGGTTTCGTTCCAGTCGCGGCCGAGGAAGTCGGTGACGCGGCCGTCCGCCTGGAAGAACTTGTTCGGCGCCTGGAAGATGGCGAGGCACAGGCCGCCGCGCGCGCCGGCCCAGGCGTGGTGGCGGCTCCCCGCAGGGCGCCAGACGAACTGGCCGGGACCGCATTCGCCTTCCGGGCATATGAGGCTGCCCTCGAGCACGTAGGTCTGCTCGATCTTCACGTGCTCGTGGTCGGGCAGACGCGCGCCCGGCGCCATGCGCATCAGGGCGGTCAGGAGGCCCGTTTCTTTCTCTAGAAAAAGAGTCTTCTGTTCGACGCCCGGGTAGCGCGTCTTCTCCCAAGGCATGCTTTCGACGTCGACAAAACGCGACGCCAGTTCGGACCGGTTCATGGCTTGAGGTGCTCCCCGACCTTGACGATCTTCATGGTGTTGGTGCCGCCGGGCTTGCCGATCGGCTCGCCGATGGTGAGCACGATGAGGTCGCCTTCCTTGACGACGCCGTTCTTCACGAGCGCGTCCTCGGCTTCGTGCAGCAGCTCCTCGCGGTCGTGGCCGACGTACTTGACCATCAACGGGAAGACGTCGCGGAACAGGGCGCAACGGTAGCGCGTCGAGGTCTGCGAGGTGAGCGCGTAGATCGGCACGCCGCAGTTGAGCCGGCTCATCCACAGCGCGGTCGAGCCCGACTCGGTGAGCGAGGCGATGCACTTCACCTTGAGGTGGTAGGCGGTGAACAGCGCCGCCATGGCGATCGACTGGTCGACGCGCGTGAACACGCGGTTCAGGAAGTCCTGCTCGAGATTGAGCGGCTGCGTCTGCTCGGCCTCGATGCAGATGCGGTCCATCGCCTCGATCACCTCGACCGGGTACTTGCCGCTCGCCGTCTCGGCCGAAAGCATCACGGCGTCGGTGCCGTCGAGCACCGCGTTTGCCACGTCCGACACCTCGGCGCGCGTCGGCACCGGGCTCGCGATCATGGATTCCATCATCTGCGTGGCGGTGATGGTCAGCTTGTTCTGCTCGCGCGCGAGGCGGATCATCTTCTTCTGCAGCGCCGGGACCGAGGCGTCGCCCACCTCCACGGCGAGATCGCCGCGCGCAACCATGATGCCGTCGGAGCCGCGCATGATGTCGAGCAGCGCGCTTTGGCCGACCGCCTCGGCGCGCTCGATCTTGGCGATCAGGAAGGCCTTGCCGCCGGCCGCGCGCATGAGCTCGCGCGCCATGTACATGTCGGCGCCGGTCTTCGGAAAGGACACCGCGAGATAGTCCGCCTGCAGCCGCACCGCGGTCCTGATGTCCTCCATGTCCTTGGCGGTGAGCGCGGGCGCGGTGAGGCCGCCCCCCTGGCGGTTGATGCCCTTGTTGTTGGAGAGCACGCCGCCGTGCCGAACGTGCGTGTGCACCTCCTCGCCGCGCACGTCGACCACTTCGAGGACGATCTTGCCGTCGTCGAGCAGCAGCACCGCGCCAGGCTCGACGTCGCGCGGCAGCTCCTTGTAGTCGAGCCCGACCCGCTCGCCGTCGCCGAGCTCGCAGGCCGCATCCAGCACGAAGCGCTGGCCCTTCTCGAGGGTCGTCTTGCCTTCCTTGAACTTGCCGACGCGGATCTTCGGGCCCTGCAGGTCGCACATGATGGCGACCGTGCGCCGGCACTTCACCGCGATTTCCTTGACCAGCGCCGCGCGCGCGAGGTGATCCTCGGCGGTGCCGTGGGAGAAATTGAGCCGCACCACGTCCACGCCGGCGCGCACCATGCGCTCGAGTGTTACGGGGTCGCTGGAAGCCGGCCCGAGGGTGGCTACGATCTTCGTGCTGCGAAGCATGGGGCGGACCTTATCGGCTCAAGTGCCGATGTGCAATACCAGCTCGCGGCGGCCGCCGCGGCGGCGGTGTTCCCACAAATAGATGCCCTGCCAGGTGCCCAGCGCGAGCGCGCGCTCGACGATGGGGATCGACAGCGACGTGGCGGTAAGCGCTGCCTTGATGTGCGCCGGCATGTCGTCGGGCCCCTCGGTGTCGTGCGTGTAGAAGGCGTCGCCCTCGGGAACGAGCCGTGCGATCCAGCGCTCCAGATCGCGCTTCGCCGACGGGTCGGCGTTTTCCTGGACGAGCAGGCTCGCCGAGGTGTGACGCACGAAGAGCGTGCACAGCCCTTCGGTCACCTTGGCTTCCCTGACGAGCGACTGCACGGTGGCGGTGATCTCGTGCAGCCCCTGCCCGCCGGTTTGAACGCTGAACTGCTTAACCATCCGCGCGCGAAAGGTTAACGCTCGGCTCTCGCCTCGAGCGCGGCGACCGCCGGTAGGGTTTTGCCTTCGAGGAACTCGAGGAAGGCGCCGCCCGCCGTCGAGATGTAGTCGACGCGCTCGGCGATGCCGAGCTTGTTGATCGCCGCCACCGTGTCGCCGCCGCCGGCGATCGAGAACGCCTTCGACTCGGCGATCGCCTGTGCAATGGCGCGGGTACCCTGCGCGAAGGCGTCTTTCTCGAATACGCCGACCGGCCCGTTCCAGACGACGGTGCCCGCCTTGGCAATCTCCTCCGCGTAAGCCTTCGCCGTGCGCGGGCCGATGTCGAGGATCATGTCCTCCGCCGCCACCTGGTCCACCGCTTTCGTTTTCGGGCTGGGATCGTCCAGGTTTCTGCCAACGACCACATCCGTAGGCAGCGGGACCTTGCCGCTCGCCATGATCTTCTTCGCCTCCGACGCCAAATCCGGCTCGGCGAGCGACTTGCCGATCGGCTTGCCTGCGTCGAGCAGGAAGGTATTGGCGATGCCGCCGCCGACGATCAGGCTGTCCACCTTTTTTGCGAGCTCGCCCAGAACGCTCAACTTCGTGGAAACCTTGGAGCCGCCGACGATCGCGAGGAGCGGCCGCGCCGGATGCGCCAGCGCCTTGCCCAGGGCGTCGAGCTCGGCGGCCATCAGCGGCCCGGCGCACGCCACCGGCGCGAAGCGCGCGACGCCATGCGTGGTCGCCTCGGCCCGGTGCGCGGTGCCGAAAGCGTCGTTCACGTAGACGTCGCACAGCGACGCGATCTTGCGGGCGAGCGCCTCGTCGTCCTTCTTCTCGCCCTTGTTGACGCGGCAGTTCTCGAGCATCACCACCTGCCCCGGCCGTACCGTCACGCCGTCCACCCAGTTTTTGACTAAACCGACTTCTTTTCTTAGGAGTTCAGACAGCCGCTTCGCCACCGGCGCGAGCGAGTCCTCGGGCTTGAGCTCGCCTTCCTTGGGACGGCCAAGGTGCGAGGTGACCATGACCGCGGCGCCCTGCTCCAGGGCGTAACGGATGCCCGGCAGCGAGGCGCGGATGCGCGTGTCGTCGGTGATCCGGCCTTCCTCGACCGGGACGTTGAGGTCGGCGCGGATGAACACGCGCTTGCCGCGCAGGTCCACCTCGGACATGCGCTTGAACTTCATCTACTTCGCGCTGTTGAGCGCCACGGCGACGTCGAGCATGCGGTTGGAGAAGCCCCACTCGTTGTCGTACCAGGAAGACACCTTCACCAGCGTGCCTTCGGACACCCGCGTCAGGCTGGCGTCGAAGATGGAGCTTGCCGGGTTGTGGTTGAAGTCCGACGACACCAGCGGCTCGCTGTTGTACTCGAGCACGCCCTTGAGATCACCCTCGCAGGCCTGCTTCACCGCCTTGTTCACCTCCTCGACACTGGTCGCGCGCTTCGCGACGAAGGTGAGATCCACGATGGAGACGTTGATGGTCGGCACGCGGATCGAGTAGCCGTCGAGCTTGCCGTTCAGGTGCGGCAGCACCAGCCCCACCGCGGCGGCGGCGCCGGTCTTGGTGGGGATCATGTTCTCCACCGCGGAGCGTGCGCGGCGCAGGTCCTTGTGATAGACGTCGGTGAGCACCTGGTCGTTGGTGAACGAGTGGATAGTGTTCATCAGCCCGCACGTCACGCCGATGCGGTCGTCGATCGCTTTCACGAGCGGCGCCAGGCAGTTGGTCGTGCACGAGGCGTTGGAGATCACCGTGTCGCCTGCTTTCAAGGATTGATGATTCACTCCAAAGACGACGGTGCGATCGACGTCTTTGTCTCCCGGCGCGGAAATGATCACCTTCTTCGCCCCCGCCTGAAGATGAGCGCCCGCCTTCGCCTTGCTGGTGAACAGCCCCGTGCATTCGAGCACGATATCGACGCCGAGCTGCTTCCACGGCAGCTTCGAGGGGTCGCGCTCGGCGATCACTTTGATGCGCTCGTCGCCGACCACGATGCTGTCGCCGTCGACCCGCACCGCCGAGGGGAAGCGGCCGTGCGCCGTGTCGTACTGCAGCAAGTGGGCGTTGGTCTTGGCGTCGCCCAGGTCGTTGATGGCGACGAACTGCAGGCCGTGCTTCTTGCCGCCCTCGTAGTGGGCGCGCAGGACCATGCGCCCAATGCGCCCGAAACCGTTGATCGCTACCTTGATGGTCATTGCGGCTCCTAACCGTGCGTCTTAACCGAAAATGCTTCTAACCGCGTTCGCCACGTTCTCCGGCGTGAAGCCGAAGTGCTTGAAAAGGTCGGCCGCCGGCGCCGACTCGCCGAAGCGGTCGATGCCCACCACCGCGCCGTCGAGGCCGACGTACTTGCGCCAGAAGCCGGTGACCCCGGCCTCGACCGCCACGCGCGGAAGCCCCTTGGGAAGAACCGAATCCCGGTAGTCCTCGGGCTGGCGGTCGAACACGCTGGTCGAGGGCATCGACACCACGCGCACCGGAATGCCCTCGGCGGCGAGCAGCCTCTGCGCGCCGAGCGCGAGCTGTACCTCCGAGCCGGTGGCGATGATGACTGCCTTGGGTTCCGTGGCATCGGAAAGCACATAGCCGCCCCTGGCCACGTCCGGGAGGCTCGTGCGCTGCGCAAAAGGTACGTTCTGGCGCGATAACAGCAGCGCCGTCGGGCCGTCCCGGCGTGCGAGCGCCGCCGCCCAGGCAACTGCCGATTCCACCGTGTCGCAGGGGCGCCAGACATCCATATTAGGTATGAGCCTCAGGCTCGCGGCATGTTCAATCGGCTGGTGCGTGGGACCGTCCTCGCCCAGCCCGATCGAGTCGTGGGTGAATACGTACACCACGCGGATTTTCATGAGCGCCGCCATGCGCAGCGCGTTGCGCGCGTAGTCCGAGAAGACCAGGAAGGTCCCGCCGTACGGAATGAAGCCGCCGTGCAGCGCGATGCCGTTCATCATCGCGCACATGCCGAACTCGCGCACCCCGTAGAAGAGGTGGTTTCCGCTGGCCTGCACGCCCGGCGCGATGACCTTGGAAGCTTTCACCATCGTGAGGTTGGAGCCGGTCAGGTCGGCGGACCCGCCGAGCAGCTCGGGCAGCGCCGGCTTCAGCACCTCGAGCACGTTCTGCGAGGCCTTGCGGGTGGCGAGCGTCTCGGCCTTGCCGTTCAGCTCCTCCAGCAGGCTACGTACCCGCTCTTCGAAATCGGCGGGCAGCGCGCCGGCGACGCGGCGCTGAAACTCCGCCGCTTCGGCGGGGAATTGGGCGGAATACTTCTTGAACAACCGATTCCACTTCTTTTCGGCCTTCTGGCCGGCCTCGCGGGCGTCCCAGGCCCCGCGCACGGCCTGCGGGATCTCGAAAGGCGGGTACGGCCAGCCGATGGCGGCGCGCGTGGCCGCAATCTCCTCGGCGCCGAGCGGCGCGCCGTGCGCCGCGCCGGTATTGGCTTTCTTGGGCGCCCCCTTGGCAATCACCGTCTTGCAGCAGATGAGCGTCGGGCGCGACTTCTCACGCTTGGCCTTGCGGATCGCCCGGTCGACCGCCTCGATGTCGTGGCCGTCGACGTTCGCGATCACCTGCCATCCGTAGCCGGCGAAGCGCTTGGGCACGTCGTCGGTATACCAGTGCTCGATGTGGCCCTTCTCGGAATCGATCGAGATGCCGTTGTCGTCGTAGAAGGCGACGAGCTTGCCGAGGCCGAGCGTGCCGGCGAGCGAGCACACCTCGTGCGAGATGCCTTCCATCATGCAGCCGTCGCCCATGAACACGTAGGTGTGGTGGTCGACGATGTCGAACCCGGGACGGTTGAACTGCGCCGCGAGCAGCTTCTCGGCGAGCGCCATGCCGACGCCGTTGGCGATTCCCTGCCCAAGCGGCCCGGTAGTGGTTTCGACGCCCGGCGCGTAGCCGTACTCCGGGTGACCGGGCGTCTTCGAGCCGAGCTGCCGGAAGCGCTTCAGCTCCTCGATCGGCAGCGCGTAGCCCGTCAGGTGCAGCAGGCTGTAGAGGAGCATCGAGCCGTGGCCGTTAGAGAGCATGAAGCGGTCGCGATTCGCCCAGGCCGGATTGGCTGGGTTGTGCCGCAGGTGCCTCGTCCAGAGCGCCACCGCAATCTCGGCCATGCCCATGGGCATGCCGGGGTGGCCGGAGCGCGCGGCCTCTACGGCGTCCATCGCCAGCGCGCGAATGGAATTGGCGAGCTCGCCGTCGGACGCTTTGGCGGTTACCGGGGAATCCATCGGAGAAGCGCAAATTATACTCAGCGCATGAGCGAGCTTCCGTTCTCCACGCCACCCGGTTTCGCGCACGGCGTGGCCTGCGAGGCGCCGGGCGAAGGCCACTGGTTCGTGTTTCGCGGCGCGGAGCTGCTGGTCGAGATGGGGCCGCTGCAGCGGCCCTCGGACGACTTGCGGGTGCGCGCCCGGCCGTCTTGGGCCCGGGTCCCGTTGCAGAAAAACCACAATTGGTTGGGGTGCGAAGCGCTCCGGTGCCTTTATTTAGGGGTTCTCAACGGAAAGCAGTGTTGGGCGGCCGAGGCGCCGGCCGACGCCCCGGCGCCTGCCGGCATGGCTTGGCAAGGGTTGCGCGCGCTCTTCTCAGTGCTGGACGACGCGCATTTCGCGCTCGCCGGGCGCGCGCTGCAGCTCATCGAGTGGGACCGCACGCACCAGTTCTGCGGGCGCTGCGGCGCCCGCACCGAGGCGAGCCGCGAGGAGCGCGTGCGCATCTGCCCGGCCTGCAAGCTCGCGGCCTACCCGCGCGTCGCACCGGCAGTGATGGCCTTGGTCAAGAGGGAAAAGCAGATCCTGCTCGCGCGCGGCCGGCACTTTCCGCCCGGCATGTACAGCGCGCTCGCCGGCTTCGTCGAGCCGGGCGAGTCGCTCGAGCAGTGCCTCGCGCGCGAGGTGGCCGAGGAAGTCGGCGTGCAAATAAGCAACACGCGCTACTTCGCCAGCCAGTCGTGGCCGTTCCCGCATTCGCTCATGATCGCGTTCGTCTGCGACTGGGTGAGCGGAGACATCAAGCCGCAGGACGCGGAAATCGAGGAAGCAAATTGGTTCGAAGTATTGCAATTGCCTAAACTTCCAAGCAAAATCTCGATCGCTCGAAGATTGATCGATGCGGTTGTCGAGGAAATCAGGAGCACAACCGACGTTTAGGAGGTTTTGAACGAGTTGAGCGCGAACGAAGAGCGCTGTGCGCCGCAAGGCGCGGATGGAAGGCGTGGCCTGGACTCCACAGGCTGCGCATTCGCATTTTGGAGGGTACGCAAATGAATGGTCTGCATCTCATCGGTGACCTCACCGGCTGCCGCTGCGATCCGCAGCTCCTTCTGGACGGCGAGCGCTTCCGCGCAAAATGCCTCGAGATGGTGGAGTCCGCCGGTCTCACGACCATGGACGCGACGTTCCACCAGTTCGAGGGCTCCGGGTTCACCGGCACCGTCGTGCTCGCCGAATCGCACCTGGCGATCCATACCTGGCCCGAGCGCCAGGGGCTCACGCTCGACGTCTACGTCTGCAACTACAGCGGCGACAATTCCGCCAAGGCGAGGAAGCTGTTCGACCAGCTGGTCGAGTACTTCCAGCCGGGCGAGATGGCGCGGCACGAAGTCGAGCGCGGCGGGCACCTGCTCATGGAGCCGCTCAACGACTCCACCGGGTTCTACATCAAGGCGAGCCGCCAGCTCGGCGAGTGGCAGACCCGCTACCAGACGCTGGCGATCTACGACACGCCGCACTACGGCAAGATCTTCCGCCTCGACGGGTTCAACATGACCTCCGAGAAGGAGGAGTTCGTCTATCACGAGAACCTGATCCACCCCGCGCTCACGGCGCACGCCGCGCCCAAGAAGGCGCTGATCATCGGCGGCGGCGACGGCGGCTCCTCCGAGGAGGCGCTCAAGCATCCCTCGGTGGAGCAGGTCACCATGGTGGAGATCGACGGCGACGTCATCGAGGTGGCGAAGCAGCACTTCCGCGCCGTGCATAACGGCGTCTTCGACAACCCGAAGCTGCGGGTGCTGGTCGACGACGGCATGAAGTTCGTGCGCGAGACCCAGGAGAAGTTCGACCTGATCGCGCTGGACCTGAACGACCCCATGGGGCCGGCGGAGGCGCTCTACTCGATGCAGTTCTTCCAGCAGCTGCGCCAGGCGCTCGCGCCGGGCGGCGCGCTCACCCTGCACATCGGCTCCCCGGTGGCGCGGCCCGAGCGCGTGGCCGAGCTCGCCCAGCGGCTGAACGCGGTGTTCCGCATCGTGCGCCCGTACACGATGTACATCCCGCTCTACGGCTCGCAGTGGGCCATGGCGGTGTGCTCGGACAAGCTCGATCCCAAGGCCTTTACCGCCGACGAGATCGACCGGCGCATCGAGCAGAGGAAGCTGCAGGAGCTGCGCTTCTACAACGGCGAGACCCACGAGGGCGTCTTCGCGCTGCCCAACTACGTGCGGGATCTGGTCGTGCCGGCGCGCCTGAAGCAGCCGGCGCGCGGCCGCCGGCTCGGCGTAGTCAGGGCCGCGGCAAAATAAGACTCAGAAAAACAACGGGAAAGGGCGCTTCGGCGCCCTTTTCTATTCCACGGCCTGGACCACGTCCCGGACGGTCTGGAAAAGACGCTCGATCTGCGGCTTCTCGACGATGAGCGGCGGCGAGAGGGCGATGATGTCGCCGGTGACGCGGATGAGAACCCCGGCCTCGTAGGCCTTGACGAAGGCCTCGTAGGCGCGCTTGCCGGGCGCGCCGGCGCGCGGCTCGAGCTCGACCGCCGCGATCAGGCCGCAGTTGCGCACGTCGATGACGTGGCGCGTGCCCTTGAGCGCGTGGGTGGCAGCCTCCCATTGCTTCTCGAGCTCGAGCGCCCGCGTGAGCAGGCTCTCCTCGGCGTAGGTCTCGAGCGTGGCGATGCCGGCGGCGCAGGCAAGCGGATGGCCGGAATAGGTATAGCCGTGGAACAGCTCGATGCCCTCCGGCCCCTGCATGAAGGCGTCGAAAATCGAGTCTTGCGTGAAGACCGCGCCCATCGGCACGGTGCCGTTGGTAAGGCCCTTCGCCGTAGTAAAGATGTCCGGCATTACGCCGAAGCGCTGGCAGGCAAAGGGCCGCCCCAGCCTGCCGAAGCCGGTGATCACCTCGTCGAAGATAAGGACGATGCCGTGCCGGGTGCAGATCTCGCGCAAGCGCTCGAGATAGCCTTGCGGCGGCACGAGAACGCCCGCCGAGCCGGCCACCGGCTCGACGATCACTGCGGCGATGGTCGAAGGATCGTGCAGCGCGCACAGGCGCTCGAGCTCTTCGGCGAACTCCGCGCCGTGCGCCGGCTGCCCGCGCGAAAACGCGTTGCGCGCAAGGTCGTGGGTGTGGCGGATATGGTCTACGCCGGCCACGCCGGGACCGAACATCCGCTTATTTGCCTGGAGGCCGCCGACCGCCATGCCGCCGAAATTGACGCCGTGGTAGCCGCGCTCGCGGCCGATCAGCTTGAAGCGCTGCCCCTCGCCGCGCGCGCGCTGATACGCAAGGGCGATCTTGAGGGCGGTGTCGGCCGACTCCGAGCCCGAATTCGTGAAGAACACCCGGGAGAAGCCGGGCGGCGCGATCTCGGCCAGCCGCTCGGCAAACTCGAAAGCGATCGGATGGCCCATCTGGAAGGTCGGCGCGAAGTCCATCGTCGCGACCTGACGCTTCACCGCCTCGACGATCTTCGGTCGGCAATGGCCGGCGTTGACGCACCATAGACCCGCCGTGCCGTCGAGGATCTGGCGCCCGTCCGGCGTCCAGTAGTACATGCCCTCGGCCCGAGCCAGCAGCCGAGGCGCTTTCTTGAACTGCCGGTTCGCCGTGAAAGGCATCCAGAACGCCGAGCGTTCCAGATCAGCCGGGATTTCCGCGCGCTGGTTCATGGCTTACACATTACACCCGCCAATAAAGGGGTCAGAGCAATTTTCCTGAAATAGGGGTTACCGGAAAATTGCTCTGACCCCTTTTCGGGTTAGCCGGGGTAGGCGACGACCTTCTGCTGCTGCTGGCCCAGGCCTTGGATCGTGAGCGTCATCACGTCGCCCGGCTTGAGGAACACCGGGTTGGGCTTGATGCCGAGGCCCACCCCGGGCGGCGTGCCGGTGGCGATGATGTCGCCCGGGAGCAGCGTCATGTACTGGCTGACGTGCGAAATGCACTTCGCCACGCTGAACACCATGGTGCGCGTGTTGCCCGTCTGCATGCGCTTGCCGTTCACATCGAGCGCCATGTCGAGCGACTGCGGATCCGTGATCTCGTCGGTGGTCACCAGCCACGGCCCGATCGGCCCCGCCGTGTCGAAGCCCTTGCCCTTGTCCCATTGGCTGGTCGCCATCTGGAAGGAGCGCTCCGAGACGTCGTTGACGATGCAGTAGCCGGCGACGTGGTTGAGCGCCTCGGCCTCGCTCACGTAGCGCGCCTGCGTGCCGATCACCACGCCGAGCTCGATTTCCCAATCGAGCTTGGTGGAGTTCTTGGGCTGGACGACGTCGTCGCTCGGCCCGTTGATGCACGTGGTCGCCTTCAGGAACACGATCGGCTCGCTCGGCAGCGCGAGGCCCGCTTCCTTGGCGTGGTCGGAATAGTTCAGGCCGATGGCGACGAACTTGCCGATCCCTACGTAAGGCACGCCGAGGCGCGGGGCGCTGTTCACGAGCGGCAGCGACTCGGGCTTCTGCTTGGCCAGCATCTTCAGCGAACGCGGCGAAAGCTCGTTCGGCCCGATGCTCTCGATGATCTTCGAAAGATCGCGCAGGCGCCCTTCGCCGTCGATCATGCCGGGCTTCTCGTAGCCCGCCTTCCCGTACCGGCACAGCTTCATATCGTCATTCCCCCGTCAATTGAATGCGCCAGCCCCGTGACGAATAGCGACTCGTCCGAAGCCAGAAAAACGATTAACCCAGTGATGTCGTCCACCGTTCCCAGCCGTCCCATCGGCTGGCGCGCGATGAAGTCCTTGCGCGCCTGCACCGGGTCGGGCTGAGCGTTGATCCTTCCTTGCAGCGAAGGCGTGTCCACCGTGCCTGGGCAAACCGCGTTGCAGCGGATGCCGCGGCTCACGTAGTCGGCCGCGATCGCCTTGGTGAGGCCGATGACCGCCGCCTTGGTCGCGCCGTAGACGAAGCGGTTCGGAAGGCCGCGGATGGACGAGGCGACCGAGGCCATGTTGATGATCGAGCCGCGCCCTTTCTTCAGCATCCCGGGCAGGAAGGCGCGCGTCACGAGGTACATCGACTTCACATTCACGCTGAACCCGAGGTCCCACTCCTGCGGCGTGGCGTCGAGGAGGGTGCCGTTGTGCACGATGCCCGCGCAGTTGAACAGCACGTCGATGTCGCCCACCTCGCGCGCCGCGCGTTCGATGGCGGCGGCGTCGGTGACGTCCAGCACGCGAGTCCGGATTCCATCCTCACCCAACGTGGAAAGGCCCTGCGCGTTGACGTCGGTGGCCCACACTTGCGCGCCTTCGCGCGCGAAGGCGAGCGCTGCGCCGCGTCCTATCCCTTGCGCGGCGGCGGTGATGAACGCGGATTTTCCAGTCAGGCGTCCTGCCATGAGGGCAGCGATTATACTTCGCGTCTCCATGAACCAGCTCGACTTCGCGGGAAGAACCGCGATCGTCACGGGCGGCGCCCAGGGCATCGGCGCGGCGATCGTCGAGCGGCTCAGAGCCTCGGGCGCGCGCGTGCAGATCTGGGACCTCGACGGCTCGCCGAGCGTCGACGTGTCCGACCCGGCATCGGTCGAAACCGCTGCGCGAAACTCGCTGAAGGAGCTCGGCAAGCTCGACGTGCTCGTCAACAATGCCGGCATCGCCGGGCTGAACAGGCCCACCGTGGACTATCCGGTCGAAGAATGGGAGCGCGTGCTGCGGGTGAACCTGACCAGCCAGTTCCTGTGCTGCCGCGCGATCGCCCCGCACATGGTTAGGGCGGGATACGGGCGGATCGTCAACATCGCCTCCGTTGCCGGCAAGGAAGGCAATCCGAACGCCTCGGCGTACTCCGCCTCGAAGGCGGGCGTCATCTCGCTGACCAAGTCCCTCGGCAAGGAGCTGGCCCTCTCGGGCGTGCTGGTGAACTGCGTGACGCCGGCCGCGGCGAAGACCGCGATCTTCGAGCAGATGACCGAGAGCCACGTTCAATACATGCTGTCGAAGATCCCGATGAATCGCTTCGTGCTGGTCGACGAGATTGCCGCGCTCGTGTGCTGGCTCGCCTCGGAGGACTGCAGCTTCTCCACCGGCGGGGTGTTCGACATCTCGGGCGGAAGGGCGACCTACTGATGAAGAAGAGGCGATCGGTCCACTGGTTCGGGCGCGAGGACATCTACGGCTTCATCTATCGCAGCTGGGTGAAGAATCGCGGCGTGCCGCAGGACCAGTTCGACGGCCGCCCGGTCATCGGCATCTGCAATACCTGGTCCGAGCTTACGCCCTGCAATACCCACTTCCGCGTGCTCGCCGAGCACGTGCGCCACGGCGTGCTCGAAGCGGGCGGCTTCCCGCTCGAGTTTCCCGTGATGTCGCTCGGCGAGACGCTGCTGCGGCCCACGGCGATGCTGTACCGCAATCTCGCCAGCATGGACGTCGAGGAATCGATCCGCGGCAATCCGCTGGATGGGGTGGTCCTGCTCGCAGGATGCGACAAGACCACCCCGGCAACCCTGATGGGCGCGGCGAGCGTAGATCTGCCGACGCTGCTCGTGTCGGGCGGACCGATGCTCTCGGGCAAGCACCGCGGCGCCGACATCGGCTCGGGGACCAACACCTGGTCCATGTCGGAGGACCTGCGCGCCGGGAAGATCACGCTCGAGGAATTCCACGAAGCCGAGTCCTGCATGCACCGCTCCCACGGTCACTGCATGACCATGGGCACGGCGTCCACGATGGCCTGCATGATGGAGGCGCTCGGCGTCGGCATGCCGGGCAACGCCGCCATCCCGGCGGTGGACGCGCGGCGCAACGTGCTCGCCCGCATGGCGGGACGGCGCATCGTCGAGATGGTGAAAGAGCACCTGGTGCTTTCGAAGATCCTCACGCGACAGGCGTTCGAGAACGCGATTCGCGCGCTCGCCGCCATCGGCGGGTCCACCAACGCGGTGATCCACCTCATCGCCATCGCGCGCCGCGTCGGCGTCGAGCTCAAGCTCGACGACTTCGACCGGCTGGGACGCGAGGTGCACACGCTCGTCAATCTCATGCCCGCGGGCAAGTTCCTGATGGAGGACTTCGCCTACGCCGGCGGCCTGCCCGCGGTGCTGCGCGAGCTGGGCGATTTACTAAATAAGGAAGCTCTAACGGTCAACGGCAAGACGCTTTGGGAGAACGTGAAGGATGCGCCCTGCTACAACCGTGAGGTGATCCACCCGTTCGCCAAGCCCTTCAAGGAGAACGCCGGCATCGCGGTGCTGCGCGGCAACCTCTGCCCGGACGGCGCGATCATCAAGCCCTCCGCCGCAACGCCGAAGCTGATGAAGCATCGCGGGCGCGCGGTGGTGTTCGAGAACATCGAGGACTTCCACCGCCGCATCGACGATCCGGCGCTGGATGTCGACGAGACCTGCGTCATGGTGCTGCAGAACTGCGGCCCAAAGGGCTATCCGGGCATGGCGGAAGTGGGCAACATGCCGCTGCCCCCGAAGCTCCTGAAGAAGGGCATCACCGACATGGTGCGCATTTCGGACGCGCGCATGAGCGGGACCGCGTACGGCACGGTGGTGCTTCACATATCCCCCGAGGCCGCCGCCGGCGGCGTGCTGGCGCTGGTGCAAAACGGCGACACGATCGAGCTCGACGTCGAGAAGCGAAAGCTGCAGTTGCTGGTCCCCGATGCGGAAGTCGAAAAACGCAAAGCGCTGTGGCAGGCGCCCAAGCCGCCGCTCGAGCGCGGCTACTGGAAGCTTTACTTCGACCACGTCCAGCAGGCGCACGAGGGCGCGGATCTGGATTTCCTCGTCGGCAAGAGCGGCGCCTTTGTGCCGCGCGACAACCATTGACGAGAACCCCCATGCTGCAAGCCACCGACCTCACCATCCGACTGCATGCCGACGACGATGTCGTCATCGCGCGCGCCGACATGAAGGGCATTCCCGCCGGCCACAAGATGGCGACGCGCGACATCGCGCCGGGCCAGCCGGTGCGGCGCTACAACCAGATCATCGGCTTCGCGACACGCCCGATCAAACGAGGCGAGCACGTTCACGTGCATAACGTGGCGATGGGAGATTTCGAGCGCGACTACGCCTTTTGCTCGGATTTCAAACCGACTGAATACGTCAAAGACCAAGCGACGTTCCTGGGAATCAAGAGGCCGAATGGAGGCGTAGCGACGCGCAACTACATCGGCATCCTCACCAGCGTGAACTGCTCCGCTACGGTCGCCCGCATGATTGCCGATCACTTCAGGAACAACTTGCAGGAATACCCCAATGTGGATGGCGTGGTCGCGCTCACCCACAAGACGGGCTGCGGCATGGCGGGCGAGGGCGAGGGGATGGCACTCCTCCGGCGCACGATGACGGGGTATGCGCAGCACCCGAACTTCTTCGCCGTGCTGAGCATCGGCCTGGGCTGCGAGGCGAACCAGATCAATTTCTGGCTCGACGCCGCAAAGCTCAAGCTCTCCGACAAGCTGCAGGCGTTCACCATCCAGGAAAAGGGCGGCACCTCGAAATCGGTGCGCGACGGCATCGCGCGCGTGAAGGAGCTGCTGCCGCAGGCGAACCGCGTGCGGCGCGAGCCGCTGCCGGCGAGCGAGCTGATCCTCGGGCTCGAATGCGGCGGCTCGGACGGCTACTCGGGCATCAGCGCGAACCCGGCGCTCGGCGCGGCGGCCGACCTGCTGGTGCGGCACGGCGGCACGGCGATCCTTTCCGAGACGCCGGAGATCTACGGCGCGGAGCACCTGCTCACGCGCCGCGCGGTGAGCCGCGAGGTCGGCGAAAAGCTTCTCGCCCGCATCCGCTGGTGGGAGGACTACACGGCGCGCAACCGCATGGAGATGAACAACAACCCGACCCCCGGCAACAAGGCGGGCGGCCTGACGACGATCCTGGAGAAGTCGCTCGGCGCGGCCGCCAAGGGCGGCACGAGCAACCTCGTCGAGGTCTACGAGTTCGCCGAGAAGGTGAGCGCGAAGGGGCTGGTGTTCATGGACACGCCGGGCTACGACCCGGTGTCGGTCACCGGCCACGTGGCGGGCGGGGCGAACGTCGTGTGCTTCACCACCGGGCGCGGCTCGGTGTACGGCTGCAAGCCCGCGCCCTCGCTCAAGCTCGCGACCAACTCGCGCCTGTACCGGCACATGGAAGAGGACATGGACGTGAACTGCGGCAGCGTGGTCGACGGCACGGAAACCGTGGAGCAGGCCGGCGAGCGCATTTTCCGCCTGGTGCTCGAAACCGCCTCGGGAAAGAAATCGAAGTCCGAAAGCCTCGGCTTCGGCGAGGACGAGTTCGCGCCCTGGGTCGTGGGCGCGACGATGTAAGTGGACCTCGAGGGATATCTGCCCGACATCGCGATCGCCGCGGCGCTCGCCTGGGGCAGCGGGCTGCGCGCCTACGCCGTCGTCTTCGCCGTCGGGCTCGCCGGCGCGGCGGGCTGGGTCGAGCTTCCCGAGCACCTGCGCCTGCTCGAGCACCCGCTGGTGCTCGGCGCGAGCGGCCTCCTGACCGCGGTGGAATTCTTCGCCGACAAGCTGCCCTGGCTCGACAGCGTCTGGGATGCGGTGCACAGCTTCATCCGCATTCCCGCAGGCGCCGCGCTCGCCGCGGCCGTGTTCGGCGATTCAGGCGCCGCGGTCGCGCTTTCCGCGGCGATCCTGGGCGGCACGCTCGCCGGCGCCGCGCACCTCGCGAAGGCGGGCACGCGGGCGGCGATCAACACTTCGCCCGAGCCCTTCACCAACTGGAGCGCCTCGCTCGCCGAAGATGCCCTCGTGCCGTCCGGCTTGTGGCTCGCCGTCGCGCATCCGATCGGCTTTTTCGTGCTCCTGGCGCTGTTTCTCGCTGCGGCCGTGCTTCTGGTACGGCGCATCTGGCAAGGCGTGCGCAGGCTGGCCGGGCGATGAGGCCGCGCGTTTTCATCGACGAGCCGCTGCGCGAAGGGCTGACCGTCGAGCTTCCCGACGCCGCGCAGCACCACGCGCGCGTGCTCCGGCTGCGCGAAGGCGAGGCGCTCGTCCTGTTCGACGGCACGGGAGGCGAATGGGACGCCGTGCTGGTCGGCAAGAGGGCGGCGCAGCTCGGAACGAGGCATGCGATCGAGCGGGAGTCGCCGCTTTCCGTCACGCTGGTGCAGGGCGTCTCGTCGGGCGAGCGCATGGACTACACGGTCCAGAAGGCGGTGGAGCTCGGCGTCGCGGCCATCCAGCCGCTGCTCACGAAAAAAGGCGTCGTGCGCCTGGAGGGCAAGCGTGCCGAGGCGCGCGTGGAGCATTGGCGGCGCGTGGCGATCTCGGCTTGCGAGCAGTGCGGCCGCAACCGCATTCCGGAGATCCGGCCGCTGCTCGATTTTTACGATTATCTGTCCAAGCCGGAGGGCCCGCCGCCGCGCCTGCTGCTCTCGGCGCAGGGCAAGTCCATCCGGCAGTTCGGGGTGCAAGGCGCCGCGACGGTCGCGGCGGGTCCCGAAGCGGGCTTCGCCGCCGAGGAGCAGGCCGCCCTCGAGCGCGCGGGATTCGCGAAAGCGAGCCTCGGCCCGCGTGTGCTGCGCACCGAGACCGCGGCGCTCGCCGCGCTCGCCGCCCTCAGCGCGCTGCGGGGAGACTTCTAGCCAGCAACTCCGCCATCTGCTGGTTGCCGCGTTCGCGCGCGATGTCGAGCGCCGTTCTGCCCCGCCAGTCCTTGCTGGCGAGGTTCACGCCGCGGCCGGCGACGAACAGCTCCACCGCCAGCGTGTCGTCGCGGCCGACGGCGTCGAGGAAGTCCTTCGAATCGTGGTAACGCAGCCCCATCGCAGTCAGGTCCTTGCGCGCCTGCAGCGCGCTGTCGACCGATGGCTGGCCCGCGGGCGCTTTGCCGGCGTTCTTGCGCGCGAGCGCGGCAATGTCCTGGCCGATCGAGGCCACGCGGTCGCGATAGGCAGGCGGCATGTCGGCGGTCGCCTCCTCGAGCATGCCGGCGATCGCGCGGTTGGCTTCGGTGTTGCGGCCGGCCAGCACGTCGTCCATGCCCTTGTCCGGATCGTCGGAACGGGCGGCGATGCGCATCAGCACCTGCGCCAGGCTGAGCGCGTGGCCGAAGGCCTTCCAGCCCTCGTCGTCCTCGGCGGCGGCGCGCGCGGGCAGCGGCGCAAGCAGCAGGGAAACGAGGAAAAGGGTTCGGACGTGCTTCATATCGGCCTCCACGGACCTAGCATAACGCGCGCCGGCGGCCGCGGTTTACGCATTACAATTTGAAAAAAATACATATGGCCACGTTGTCGCATCCCGAATCGTTCGTGCGCTGGTTCCGGCAGGTGGCCCCTTACCTGCACGCTTTCCGCGGACGCACGTTTGTCGTCGCGTTCGGCGGCGAAATGTTCGCCGAGCGCGCGCGCTTCGCCAGCTTCGTGCACGACGTCAACCTGCTCGCCGCGCTAGGCATCCGCCTCCTGCTGGTGCACGGCGCGCGGCCGCAAATCGAGGCCGAGCTCAAGGCGAAAGGGCTGCGCTCGCGCTACGCGCAAGGACTGCGCATCACCGACGAGCGCGCGCTGCAGGCGGTGAAGGAGGCCGCGGGCGTGCTGCGGGTCGAGATCGAGGCCCTGCTCTCGCAGGGGCTGCCCAACTCGCCGATGGCCGGCGCGCACATCCGCGTGGCTTCGGGCAACTACATCACCGCCCGCCCCATCGGCGTGCGCAAGGGCACCGATTTTCAGTTCACCGGCGCGGTGCGCAAGGTGGATGGCGTGGCGATCGCGCGGCGCCTGGATGCCGGCGAGGTGGTGCTGGTGCCGCCGCTCGGCTACTCGCCCACCGGAGAGGTCTTCAACCTCGCTTGGGAAGACGTCGCCGAAAGCGTGGCCGTGGCGCTCAAGGCGGACAAGGTCCTCATGTACACCGACCGCCTGCCCGCGGACCGCAAGGGCGAGGCGATCGGCGAGCTCACCTCGCGCGAGGCCGAAGCCCTGCTCGGCAAGAAGAACGACCTTACGCAGGCGACGCGGCGGGTGATCGAGCACACGGTGCGCGCGGTGAATGCCGGCGTGGCGCGCGGCCACATCGTCACGCGCCGCGCCGGCGGCTCGCTGCTGCTGGAGCTTTTCACGCATACCGGCGTCGGCACCATGATCACCTCGGCTACGGTGGAAACGCTGCGCCCGGCACGCATCGAGGACGTGCAGGGCATGCTCGCGCTGATCGAGCCGCTGGAAGCCGATGGCACGCTCGTCAAGCGCAGCCGCGAGCTGCTCGAAGCCGAGATCGGCAACTTCCTGGTGGTCGAGCACGACGGCGTGATCGTCGGCTGCGCGGCGCTTTATCCGTTCCCGGAAGAGAAAAGCGCGGAGTTCGCCTGCTTGGCGGTGGCACACGAGTATCGCGATGCGGGGTACGGCGAGGATCTCCTCAAGGCTTGCGAAGAGCGTGCCAAGGAGATGCGCATCCGGCGGCTGTTCGCGCTCACCACGCATGCCGCGCACTGGTTCCTGGAGCAGGGCTTCCGCGCCGCCGATGTCAGCGCGCTGCCTTCGCGCAGGCAGGCGCTCTACAACTGGCGCCGCGGCTCTAAGGTGTTCCTCAAGCGCATATAATCCGCGCCATGGCAAGGATGGTGAAATGCGTGAAGCTCGGCCGCGAGGCCGAGGGGCTGGACTCCCCGCCCTATCCGGGCGCGCTCGGCAAGCGCATCTGGGAAAACGTCTCCAAGGAAGCCTGGCAGCAGTGGCTGCGCCAGCAGACCATGCTGGTCAACGAGAACCGGCTCAACCTCGCCGATCCCCGGGCGCGCAAGTACCTGATGGAGCAGACCGAGCGCCACTTCTTCGGCGAAGGCGCCGAGATGGCCTCGGGCTACGTTCCGCCCCTGGAATAAAGGGGTCAGAGCAATTTTCCTGTAACACTCGGCGCGCAGCTCAAGGTGTTACAGGAAAATTGCTCTGACCCCTTTATTCCAGCAGCTCCTTCTCGACGTCCTCGATGGCGGTGTGCCGCACGTCGCGGCCCTTGACCATGTAGACCACGTACTCGGCCATGTTCTTCGCATGGTCGCCGATCCGCTCGACCGCCTTGGCGATGAACAGGATCTCGAGGGAGCGGGTGATGGTGCGCGGGTCTTCCATCATGAAGGTGATGAGCTGGCGCATGATGGCGCGGAACTCCTCGTCCACCGCCTGATCCTGCTTCACCACGCGCATCGCCTCCGAGACGTCCAGGCGCGCGAAGGCGTCGAGCGACTGGCGCAGCATCGCGGTGGCGCGATCGGCGACGTGCGAGAGATCCAGCCGCGGCATGTGCTCGCGGGCGGCGCTGTGGATCAGCTTCGCCATGCGCGCGATTTTCTGCGCCTCGTCGCCGATGCGTTCGAGATCGGTAATGGTCTTGATCACGGCGACCAGCAGCCGCAGATCGCCGGCGGCGGGCTGACGGCGCGCGATGATGTGGCTGCAGGCCTCGTCGAGCTCCACCTCCACCGCGTTGACGCGGTGGTCGTCGGCGATCACCTTGTCGATGAGGTCCATCTCGCCGGTAATCAGGCTCTCCATGGCGCGGCCGATCTGCTGCTCGACCAGCCCGCCCATCTGCAGCACGCGCGAGCGCACGCGCTCCAGCTCGGCGTCGAACTGCTTCGAGGTGTGCTCGCTCATGCCGGTCACCCTATCAGCGCGATATGACCGCAATATTACCTTCGCCCTTGGCCAGCAGCAGGATATCTGCGGGGCGGCGCGCAAAGATGCCGTTGGTCACCACGCCGGCGATGTTGTTCAGCTCGGCTTCGGTCTTCGCCGGATCGAGCAGCGTGAGCCCGTGGCAGTCGAGGATCAGGTTGCCGTTGTCGGTCTTGAAATTCTGGCGCAGCTCCGGATGGCCGCCCATGCGCAAGAGCTCCCGGCCCACATGGCTGCGCGCCATCGGGATGACCTCGACCGGAAGGGGAAACTTGCCGAGCACCGGCACCAGCTTCGACGCGTCGCAAATGCAGACGAATTTGCGCGCCACCGCCGCGGTGATCTTCTCGCGGGTGAGCGCTCCGCCGCCGCCCTTGATCATCTGCAGGTGCTCGGTGACCTCGTCGGCGCCGTCGATGTAGACCGGAAGCTCGTTGACGCTGTTCAGGTCGAATACGCGGATGCCGTGCTTCTTCAAGCGCTGCGCGCTCGCCTCGGAGGCGGCAACCGCGCCCTCGATGCGTCCCTTGATCGCCGCCAGGGCGTCGATGAAGCAGTTGACGGTGGAGCCGGAGCCGACGCCGACCACCTTGTCTTCGACGACGTGCTTCAGCGCCTCGCGCGCCACGAGCTCCTTCAGCTGGTTCTGGTTCATTTCTTCCTCTGCGGCGGCAGGTCGGTGCACACGCCCTCGAACGCCTCGGCGGCCATGCCGATCGACTCGCTCACCGTGGGATGGGGATGGATGGTCTTGCCGATATCCGTGGCGTCGGCGCCCATTTCGACGGCGAGCGCCAGCTCGCTGATGAGGTCGCCCGCCCCGGTGCCGACGATGCCGCCGCCGAGGATGCGGTGGTTTTCGGCGTCGAAGATGAGCTTGGTGAAGCCCTCGTCGCGTGCATTGGCGATGGCGCGCCCGGAAGCCGACCAGGGGAATTTCGCCACGCCGATCCTGCTTCCGTTCTTCTTCGCTTCGTCCTCGGTCAGCCCCACCCAGGCGATCTCCGGGTCGGTATAGGCCACCGAAGGCACGACGCGCGCGTCGAAATGCGACTTGTGGCCGGCCGCGGCTTCCGCCGCCACGTGGGCCTCGTGCACCGCCTTGTGGGCAAGCATGGGATTGCGGGTGATGTCGCCGATGGCGTAGATGTGCGGGATGTTGGTGCGCATCTGCGAGTCCGTCTCGATGAATCCGCGCTCGCTGACGGCGACACCGGCTTTCTCGGCGCCGATGCGCTTGCCGTTCGGCACCCGCCCCACGGACACAAGAATCATGTCGTACAGCTTTTCCTCCGCACCATCAAAACTAACTCTTAGTCCTTGGGATGCCGCTTCCACCTTGGTCGTCTTGGTCTTGAGCATGATGCTGTCGAAGCGCGCGGCATTGAATTTCTGCCACACCGCGACCAGATCGCGGTCCGGGCCGAGCATCAGAGCGTCCAGCATCTCCACCACGTCGAGCCGCGCGCCGAGCGTGGAGTACACCGTTCCCATCTCGAGGCCGATGATGCCGCCGCCGATGACCAGCATCCGCTTCGGCACGCGCGGCAGCTCGAGCGCGCCGGTCGAATCCACGATGCGCGGGTCTTCGGGCAAGAAAGGCAGCTTCGCGGCCTGCGAGCCGGCGGCGATGATGGCGGAGCCGAAGCGCACGCTCTTGCGGCCTTCTTTGGTTTCCACGACGAGGGTATGCGGGTCGGAGAAGCTGCCTGTTCCCGTCACGACCGTGACCTTGCGCATCTTCGCCATCATGGCAAGGCCGCCGGTCAGCTTGCCGACCACCTTGTTCTTGAACTCGCGCAGCTTGGCAAGATCGAGCTTCGGCTCGCCGAAGGCGACGCCGTGCGCGGCGAGCGCCCTGGCGGCGTCGATGACCGCCGCGGTATGCAGCAGCGCTTTCGAAGGAATGCAGCCGACGTTGAGGCATACCCCGCCGAGCGTCGGATAGCGCTCGACGAGCACCGTCCTCAGGCCGAGGTCCGCGGCCCGGAACGCTGCCGAGTAGCCGCCCGGGCCGGCCCCCAGCACCACCACGTCGCACTCGAGGTCCGCGGTCCCGGTTTTTGCCCCCCTGACAAGGGGGGACGGCGCAGCCGGGGGGGTTGTCGTTTGCGACTCTTGTTCTACCGCCTGTTTCTTCTCCTCCGACTCGAGAATCAGAATCGGCGAGCCCTTGGAAACCTTGTCGCCCACCTTGATGCGCAGCTCCCTCACCACGCCCGCGCCCGGCGAGGGAATCTCCATCGTCGCCTTGTCCGATTCGAGCGTGACGAGCGGCTGCTCCTGGGCGACGGCGTCGCCCGGCTTCACCAGGACCTCGATGACCTCGACGTCCTTGAAGTCCCCGATATCGGGGACTTTGACCTCGGTTCCGGCCATCTAGAGGAGTGACTTCCGGATGTCGGACAGCACCGAGACGAGGTAGGTCGTGAAGCGCGCCGCGGTTGCGCCGTCGATCACGCGGTGATCGTAGGAGAGGGAGAGCGGGAGCATGAGCCGCGGTGCGAACTGCTGACCGCCCCAAATGGGCCGCATGGCGGCGCGCGATACCCCGAGAATCGCCACTTCGGGCGCGTTGATGATGGGGGTGAAGGCGGTGCCGCCGATGCCGCCGAGGCTCGAGATCGAGAAGCTGCCGCCCTGGAGGTCGGCCGGCTTCAGCTTGCCGTCGCGCGCGAGCTTGCTGATGCCGGCGAGCTCCTGCGCGAGATCGAATACGCCCTTGCGGTCGGCGTCGCGCACCACGGGCACCACGAGCCCGCCCGGCGTGTCGACCGCGACACCGATGTGAAAGTACTTCTTGAAGATGACGTTCTCGCCGCCGCGATCGAGCGAGGCGTTGAACTGCGGGAACTGGCGCAGCGCGGTGACGCAGGCCTTGATCATGAAGGCGAGCATCGTGAGCTTGAAGCCGCGCTTTTCGGTCTCGGCGCCCTGCGCCTTGCGGAAGGCCTCGAGATCGGTGATGTCCGCCTCGTCGAACTGCGTGACGTGCGGGATGGAGATCCAGTTGCGGTGCAGGTAGGGCCCGGAGAGCTTCTGGATGCGCGAGAGCGGCTTCGTTTCGACGGGGCCGAATTTCGCGAAGTCCACGTCCGGCCAGGCCGGCAGATCGAACGGCAGCCCGCCGCCCTTTGCCGTTGCGGGCGCGCCATGACCGGACAACGCGCCCTTCACGAACGCCTGGACGTCCGAATGCAGGATGCGGCCTTTCGGCCCGCTGCCTTGCACGCGCGCGAGCTCGACGCCGAGCTCGCGCGCGAACTTGCGCACCGACGGGCTGGCATGCGGCTTCGCTGCACCTTGCTCCTGCGGCGCGGCGGCAGCGGGAGTCGGCGCGGGAGCCGGCCTGGACACCGCTTTGGGCGCTTGCGGCGCGGGCATTTCGAGCGGCGCCTTTTCCGCCGGCCTTTCCGCCGGCTTTCCGGCCGCTTTTGCTCCGGCTTCCAGAACCAGGATCGGGGCGCCTTTCGAGACGCGGTCGCCGACCTTGATCTTGAGCTCCTTCACCACGCCGGCGGCGGGCGACGGGATTTCCATCGTCGCCTTGTCCGATTCCAGGGTGATGAGCGACTGCTCCTTCGCCACCGCATCGCCCGGCTTGACCAGCACCTCGATGACTTCCACTTCCTTGAAGTCGCCGATGTCCGGCACCGGGACTGTTTGAGCGCCGCCTTCGGGCGCTTTTTTTTCAGGGGCGGGCGCCTTGGCCGGTTGCGGCTTGGGCGACGCCTCCTCCTTCGCCTCAAGCTCGAGAATGGGCGAGCCCTTCGAGACCTTGTCGCCGGTCTTGATCCTGAGCTCCTTCACCACGCCAGCCGCCGGCGACGGGATCTCCATGGTCGCCTTGTCGGATTCCAGCGTGATGAGCGACTGCTCTTTCGACACCGCATCGCCGGGCTTGACCAGTATTTCGATGACTTCTACATCCTTGAAATCGCCGATGTCCGGAACGACGACCTGGCTCATACGGTCGTGGGGTCCGCTTTTTCGGGATCGATACCGTATTTCCTGATCGCGTCGGCCACGGTCCTGGCCTTGCCCTCGCCCTGGTCGGCGAGCGCCTTGAGCGCCGCGATGGCGACGAAGCTGCGATTCACCTCGAAGAAGTGGCGCAGCTTCGCGCGCGAGTCGGAGCGCCCGAAGCCGTCGGTGCCGAGGACGCGGCAAGCGCGGCCCGCCGGGATAAACGGGCGGATCTGGTCGGCGAAGGTCTTCATGTAGTCGCTCGCCGCCACGATCGGGCCCGCGGGTCTTTTTTCCAGCATTTGGGTTACATAAGCGAGGCGCGGCTTCGCTTCCGGATGCAGCATGTTCCAGCGCTCGGCGGCGAGGCCGTCGCGCCGCAGCTCGGTGAAGCTGGTCGCGCTCCACACGTCGGCCGCGACGCCCCAATCCGCTTCGAGCAGGTCCGCCGCGGCGAGCACCTCGCGCAGGATCGTGCCCGAGCCGAGCAGCTGCACGCGCAGCTTGTGCTTCGCTTTCGACTCTCTCAGCAAGTACATCCCCTTCAGGATGCCCTCTTCGGCACCCTGCGGCATCGCCGGATGCTCGTAATTCTCGTTCATCAGGGTGATGTAATAGAAGACATCGTCCTGGTTTGCCACCATGCGGCGCAGGCCGGCGTGGACGATCACCGCGACCTCGTAGCCGTAGGTCGGGTCGTACGAGACGCAATTCGGGATCACCGAGGACAGGATGTGCGAGTGGCCGTCCTCGTGCTGCAGGCCTTCGCCGTTGAGCGTCGTGCGCCCCGCGGTGGCGCCGAGCAGGAAGCCGCGCGAGCGCTGGTCCGCCGCCGCCCAGGCGAGATCGCCGACCCGCTGGAACCCGAACATCGAGTAGAAAATGAAGAAAGGAACCGTGACCGCGTTCGAGTGGCTGTACGAGGTGGCCGCGGCGATCCACGAGGAGAACGCGCCGGCCTCGTTGATGCCTTCCTCGAGGATCTGGCCGTGCTCGTCCTCCCGGTAGTACATCACCTGGTCCTTGTCCACCGGCTCGTACTTCTGCCCCTCGGCGGCGAAGATGCCGAGCTGGCGGAACATGCCCTCCATGCCGAAGGTGCGTGCCTCGTCCGGGACGATGGGCACGATATGCCGGCCGATCTCCTTGTCGCGCACCAGCGCGGTGAGCACCCGCACGAAAGCCATGGTGGTCGAGATCTCGCGCCCTTCGCCGGAGCCTTTCAGGACTTGATCGAAGGCGCTGAGCGGCGGCACCGCGGGGGCCTTGTCCGCCTTGCGGCGCCGCGCCGGCAGGTAGCCGCCGAGCGCCTGCCGGCGCTCGTGCAGGTATTTCATCTCCGGCGAATCGGGCGCCGGCACGTAGAACGGCAGCTCTTCCAGCTTGTCGTCGGGGATCGGGATGCGCATGCGATCGCGGATGTCGCGGATCGTCTGCATGTCGACTTTCTTGAGCTGGTGCGTCGGGTTCTTCGCCTGGCCTTGCTTGCCCAGGCCGTAGCCCTTGATCGTCTTCGCGAGGATCACCGTGGGCTGGCCCTTGTGCTTGCTGGCGGCGGCGTACGCGGCGTAGATCTTGTGCGGGTCGTGGCCGCCGCGGTTCAGGCGCCAGATGTCCTCGTCGGTCATGCGCGATACCATCTCCAGCAATTTCGGATGCTTGCCGAAGAAGTGCTTGCGCACGAACGCGCCGTCGTTCGCCTTGTAGTTCTGGTACTCGCCGTCGACCGTCTCCTCCATCACGCGCAGCAGGATGCCTTCCTTGTCGCGCGCGAGCAGCGGATCCCAGTACGAGCCCCAGATCACCTTGATGACGTTCCAGCCGGCGCCGCGGAAGTCGCCTTCCAGCTCCTGGATGATCTTGCCGTTGCCGCGCACCGGCCCGTCGAGGCGCTGCAGGTTGCAGTTGACGATGAAGATCAGGTTGTCGAGCTTCTCG
>Ga0156283_1018_pt1 | contig 41406 bp, 47 predicted proteins | sample RifCSPlowO2_12_FD_107932 | JGI IMG/M metagenome (GOLD analysis project Ga0156283, IMG submission 107932) | Betaproteobacteria bacterium RIFCSPLOWO2_12_FULL_65_14 | reverse complement strand
TGGATGCCGTCCTTGGCGACCGCCGCGATCTTCGGCGTCTCGATCACCTTGGGCAGCACCGACATCTGCACCGCCTCGAGCACGTTGCGCCCGGCGAGGTCGATGGCCGCGGCGCGCTTGAAGGGCAGCGGGATGTTCGCCTTGTCGGCCGAAATCATCGCGTTCACCACCCGCACCACGTTGCCGCCCGCCAGGTAATGCGCCTCCAGGTCGTTCACCGAGAGGTCGAGGCCCGCCTTGACGGCGCTGATGCGCGCGGTGACCACCGTGTTCGGCGGAATGCGGCGCAGGCGCATGCCGACCAGGGTGAAAAGCCCCACATAGGCGCCTGAGGCCCAGGCCGCGATCCACAGCGGAATCGGCACCAGGTACAGCAGCAGGAAAATCGCTACGACGACGACGATCAGGATGCCCAGCATCCCGGTAATGCCGCCCTCGAGTCCCGTCATGTCTCATCCCTCCCGTTGGTATTGGTCAGGGACCGTACCACGATCCGGTTGCCGTCCACACGAATTACTTCGATCGGCGTGCCCGGCTCGATCAATTCCCCTTCCGACACGACGTCCACGCGGGCGCCTTCGATGTCGGCGATCCCCGCGGGCCGCAGCGGCGAGGTGGCGCGCCCGCGCTTGCCGAGCCAGCGCAGGTGATCCTCCGGCTCGGCGCCGAGGCCGGCGTCGAGGATCAGCTTGCGGCCGAAGGGCGTGCGCGGCATCAAGCGCAGCAGGAGGAAGCTCGCGAGCAAGGCGGCGAGCAGCGAGAAAAGGATGCGCCCGGCGGCGAGCAGGAAGAATTCCGGCGTCGCCCCCGAGCCGACCACGCTCATCACGAGCGCGGCGAGCAGGGCGAGGATGCCGAGGATCCCGGCGAAGCCGAAGCCGGGAATGAGGAAGAACTCGACGAGCAGCAGCGCCACGCCGCCCAGCGCGAGCAACAGCTCGCCCCAGCCCGCGAGCTGCACCAGCCAATGGCCCCAGAAAAAAGCCGCCAGGCTGCCGACGCCGATCGCGCCGGCGATCCCGAAGCCGGGCGTACGCAGCTCGATGATGATGCCGAGCATGCCGATCGTGACGAGCAGCGAGCTCAGCACGGGGTGCGTCAGGTAACGCACTGTGTTCTCCGCCCAGTTCGGCGAGACCGGTTTCAGCTCGGCGCCCGCGATTCCCAGGCGCTCGAGCGCCGCCTTCAGGCTGTCGGCGCTGAACTCGGCGACCTTGTACTTGAGCGCCTCGTCGGTGGTCAGGGTGAGGAGCTTGCCCTTCTCGATCACGCCGCGGATGGCGACGTCCTCGTCGACCATCGCCTCGGCGATGAGCGCCGGGCGCTTGCGGCTCTCGGCAGTGGCGCGGAACTCCTTTCTCATGTACGACACGGTCTTTTCCGAGGCGGCCTGCGTGCCGCCGCCGGTGCCGCCGGCCATCACCGGCGTCGCCGCGCCGATCGTCGCGCCGGGGGCCATGACGAGGTGCTGCGCCGCGAGCGAGATGAGCGCGCCGGCCGAGATGGCGCGCCGGTTCACGTAGGCGATGGTCGGCACGCGGGCGCCAAGCAGCGCGTCGCGGATCTGCACCGCGGCGTCCACCCGGCCGCCGAAGGTGTTGACCTCGAGCACCACCGCGGCCGCGCCGGCGCCGGCCGCTTCGTCGAGCACGCGCTGCACGAAGGGGGCGAGGCCCAGGTCGATGATGCCTTCGACCGGCGCCACGTAGACCACGGGCGCCGCACGCGTCTTTTCCTGGCCGAGCGCGCCCTGCCACCAGGGCAAGGCGACGGCAAGCAACAGCAGCATCGCGGTGCGAATCACGCGCCGCTAGTGTATGCGCATCGCGATCAGGAAGCGCGACACCATGTTGTAGGCGGCGATGGTGGCGGTGAGCTCGACCAGCGTCTTCACGTCGAAGGCCTTGTCGAGCTCGGCGTAGAGCGCGTCCGGCACGACGAGGTCGCGCGTCATCGCATCGGTGTACCGGGCAACGAGGTTCTCGACGCCTTGCAGCTGAGCTGCGTTGTTCCTTAGGCCCTCTATGGCTTCCTGCGCCAGGCCGGCGGCGAGGGCATGCGGCACATGCGCCGCGAACTCGTAGTCGGCGCCGTTCAGCACCGCGATGCGCAGGATGGCAAGCTCGCGCAGCCGCGGCGGCACCGAGGTCTTCTGGCGGATGATGGTGAAGAACTGCTCCCAGCCGCTCGCCAGCAGCGGGCTGTTGAGAAGCACGCTGTAGAGCGGCGAGATGCGCCCGCGCGCGCCGGCGATCTTCGCTTCCAGCTCGGCGAGCTCCGGCCGCGTGCCCGGCGGGACCGGCTTCACGCGCGGCCGCTTCACGAGCTCAGCCCTTGTAGGTGTCGAGCGCGATGCGCTCGCGCGCCATCGCCGCCTCGACCGGCTCGGCCTGCATCACCCGCTCGACATACGCCTTGTAGGCCGGAAGCGAGCTCGGGTCGATGCCGGCGTAGCCGCCCCAGCGCAGCAGCGTGAAGGCGTAGGCGTCGTGAAACGAGATGCGGTCGCCGAACCAGTACGGCCCGTTCCCCGGGATCATCGCCTGCACGCGCCCGAGGTAGCCGCGGAACTCCTGCGCGGCGCGCTGCTTGACTTCCTTTTGCCCGGCTTCCGTCTCGGCGTAGCGCTCCGAAAAGAAGACCCGCGTCATGGTCGGATGCGGGGTGTTGTTCATCCAGGCGAGCTGCGAGAGCGCCTGCGCGCGCTCCCAGGTCTCGGCCGGCAGAAACCCGGCCTGCGGGAAGCGCCGATCGAGGTAATCGCAAATGGCCACGATCTGGGTGAGCGGCTTGCCGTCGACCACGAGCACCGGGACCTGGGCGTTGGGATTCATCGCGAGATACTCGGGCGTGCGGTGCTCGGCGCGGTGGAGCTTGACGAGCTTCGGCTCGAACTCGGCCTTGGCCGCCTCGAGCGCGACGTGCGGCACGAAGGAGCACGCCCCCGGAGCGAAATAGAGCTGGATCATGGCTCAAGCGCCCTTGGCGCGCGTCATGAAGACCAGCCGCTCGAAGAGGTGCACGTCCTGCTCGTTCTTCAGCAGCGCGCCGTGCAGCGGCGGGATGATGGTCTTGCGGTCCTTGGAGCGCAGCGTCTCCGGAGGGATGTCCTCGGCGAGCAGGAGTTTCAGCCAGTCGAGGAGCTCGGAGGTGGAGGGCTTCTTCTTCAGCCCCGGGACCTCGCGCACCTCGAAGAACACCTCCATCGCTTCGCGCAGCAGCGACTTCTTGAGCGTCGGGAAGTGCACGCCGACGATCTTCTCCATCGTCTCCTTGTCCGGAAAACGGATGTAGTGGAAGAAGCAGCGGCGCAGGAACGCGTCCGGAAGCTCCTTCTCGTTGTTGGAGGTGATGAACACGATCGGGCGGTGGCTCGCCTTCACCAGCTCGCGCGTCTCGTAGACGTAGAACTCCATGCGGTCGAGCTCGCGCAAGAGATCGTTCGGGAACTCGATGTCCGCCTTGTCGATCTCGTCGATGAGCAGCACCGTGGGCGTCTCGGCGCTGAACGCCTGCCACAGCATGCCCTTGACGATGTAGTTATGGATGTCGTGCACGCGCTTGTCGCCGAGCTGCGAGTCGCGCAGCCGGCTCACCGCGTCGTACTCGTACAGGCCCTGCTGCGCCTTGGTGGTCGACTTGATGTGCCATTCGAGCAGCGGCAGGCCGAGGGCCTTCGCCACCTCGATGGCGAGCATGGTTTTTCCGGTGCCGGGCTCGCCCTTGACGAGCAGCGGCCGCTGCAGCGTGATCGCCGCGTTGACCGCGAGCGTCAGATCATCGGTAGAAACGTAATTGGACGAGCCTTTGAAGCGCATATCGGGACTTTCCGGACGGAAAGTCCCGATTCTAGCAAGCGTCAGGGGCTGTAGCCCGGCGCCGCGCCGGCACCGTTGTAGATCACCGTGTAGTTTTGCGAGGTCCCTCGGTTGGGAAGCGCGGGGACGTTGTATGTCCTGCCGGTCGCACCGCCGTCGCCGGTTACGGTGAGCACGGAGGTCGTCGTGTCTCCGCGGCTGAACGCATGCACGTAGAAGTTGTAATGGCCCACTGGCGGTGTGCCGCCCGTCACGCGAATGTTCTCGATCCTCTGGTTCGGCTGGACGTTGATCGTACCGCCGAGGTTGTCGGCGTCGAGCGCCGCGGTGGCGCCGCCGGGCAACGTGACGCTCGTGTTGCCATAGTAGATGTGCGCGCCGTTCGGAGCGTTGAGGTGCAGGTCCATGTCGGCGTTGGTGAGCCAGACCAGCTGACCCCGGATCTCGCCGGAGCCGCCTACCGGCTGGAAGCTAACCGGTACTTGTGCGCTATTGACGGTAAGCGCTGCCGAGAGCCCTCCCGCTTGAAGCGTTTGCGCCGCCACGAATTGCGTCTGCACCGTAGTGAGGTTGGTCTGTGTAATGGGCTCGGGGAGAGTGCTTACGCGGCTTTCGGCCGAGGCGCCGGAGCCCGAGACCGGCGCCGCCGCCGGCGCGCTGGCGGTCGGTTTCATGCTGCCCAGGCGCGCTAGGAGGAACGAAGGCGGCTCGAGCAGCCGCATCGGCAGGCTGTTCGCGTCGGCGATATGGAAATGCTCGTTTAAGCCGATGAGCGCTTCGCCGGCGTTGTTGGTCGTCGTGATCTTGTCGGTTCCGTAGGAGGATCCGCGCACGGTGCCGTAAAGGCCGTCCGCAGCGACGCTGCCGTCGGGGTTGCGGCAGTCCCCTTCGCAGTGGGCGAGCGAGTAGTTGGTGCCGCGGATGCCGACGGTGGCGGTCGGCGTTCTCACCGCGTAATCGCGGTGATTGACGCGTCCGATCAGACCGGTGAGGGCGCGAAAGCCGCCTTTGAGCAGCCGGAAAAAGGCCCGCTCTTCGCTGGGTGCGAAGCGATACTCGTCGATGCGCAGGCGGCTGTCCGCGCGCAACGCGATGATGCTCTCGTCGGTCATGCGCACCTGCAGGTTGCTCGCAGGCCCGGTGACGAGCGTATCGCGGTCGTGCACCGCGTCGCCGGCCGAGAGCCGCAGCTCCGCGCCATCGCGGATGGCGATCGCTTCGCCGGAAGCCAGGAGCACCCTGCCGGCGACCTGTGCGAGGGCCGGCTGCGCCGCCACTAGGGCGCCGATCCAGAGGATCACGCACAGAGATTTGCCGTATGTCATGCTGCCTCCTACTTGAATTCGTAGCGCAGTTTCAGCGCCGCGGTATTGCGGTCGTACTCGTAGATCGCGTTGTTGGACTTGTTCTGCGACCAGACCAGCTCGCCCCGCACGCTCAGGGCGCGCGTCAGGGCATAGCTCAAGCCGGCGTCCAGGGCCCAGTATTTGTCGCGCCTCGGGGGCAGCGGCGCAAATCCGGCGGGCAGCGGGTCGCCTCCGTCGAAATCGCTTCGCTGGTAGGTGAGCCCGACTCCAAGCGCCCATCGCTCGGCGGGGGTGAGGCTCGCAGTGAGCCGGGTACCGTAGAGGTCGCGGGTAAGATCGGCGCGCTCCGTCGATTTCACCGCTTCCTTGCCGCCGTACAGGCTCGCGCGCAGAAGCGGCCGCCAGCGATGGATCAAGGCGCGCTGGTAGCCGCCTCCGGCGGTATAGAAATAGGAGTTGCGCAGCTCGTTGATGCCGGTGTAGCTGAGCTCTGCCACCTGGACGAAGGCGTTCACCGCCTGCAGCTCATCCAGCTGGTGCTGCCATTCTCCGGAAAGGCTCGAGACGTCGCGGTAGCGGTCGTTCTCGACATAAAGCCGATTGATGGACAGCGTGCCGCGGTAGATGTCCTTCTCCCGGATGAGCGTCACGCCGCCCGAACCGGCGAGATTGTGCTGATCGAAGCGCCGCTCCGTGTCGTAGCGCCGCGTATCAAAGCTGGCGACGCCAAAAAGCAGTATGCCGGGCGATACCGGCCGGCTGCCGCTCGCCGAGGCGAGCAGGTGAGTGAATGTGTCGTGCGCCTGCACGAAGCGCTCGCTGATCGTCACACCGACGCCGTTTGGCAGAATCAGGCTCGAGCCGGCCGGGCCGCCGTTCGCGTTGCTGTCGTAGCCGTAGCCGGCTTCGAGGGCGAATGCAGCCGAAGGACGGTACTGCGACTCCCGGGCGCGTATCGCATCCAGAAAGCGCTGGATCTGCGCTTCTACAGCCGCCGGCGGCTTGGCCGCGAGCACGATGCCGAATTCCTCGCGCGCCCGCGCATCCTCGCCAAGCACGAAATAGCCGCGCGCAAGCTCGAGGCGGCCGTTGAGGTCGTCGGGCCTGTTGAGGACGTAGCGCTCGAGCGCGAGCACGCCTTCGCCGGCGTGGCCGCTGTCCACGGCGGCGATGCCGTAGTAGAAATCGAAGTCCGGCTTGCCGAGCTCTTCCGGGTGCCTGCGGCCGAGGGCGTACGCTTCCGCGGAACGCCCGCCCTCGAGAAACGCGCGCAGCTCATCGGCCGGCGCGGCACGCGCGGCGCCGCCGAAGAGCATGAGCGCGGCAGCGCACGCGGCCACGATCAGCCTGCTCATTCTTCTTTTCCCCCTTGCCGGCAGTATGCCTGAAACGCGTGCTTGAGACGGCAGGGGCGTTTCGTTAGAATTTGCGGCTTCGTCGAATTCTCGATTCAACAATTCCTAGAAAAAACACCGGATGTCTCAACTCGTCCTCAAGTCGTTCCTGAAGTCATGGCTCGGCGCGGCGCTCGCCCTCGGCGCGCCGGCGGCGCTCGCCCAGCCCAAGCCGCCCGCCGACAAGGCGCCCAAGACCCAGGAAAGCCGTCCCGCGACCGCCAACCAGGGCCCGGGGATCGAGAACGCGCACGCCATGTGCATCGGCTGCCATGGCATTCCGGGCTACAAGACCGCGTACCCGGACGTCTATCACGTGCCGAAGATCGCCGGCCAGCAGCCCGCGTACCTCCTCAACGCGCTGAAGGCGTACAAGTCCGGGGAGCGCTCGCATCCGTCGATGCGCGGCATCGCCGCTTCGCTCAGCGAAGAGACCATGAAGCAGCTCGCGGACTACTACGGGGGCGGCAAGAAATGAGAAAGCTCCTTCTTCTTGCGGCCCTCGCGGCCGTGCCGGTTGCGGGCATTGCGAAGGGCAACGCGGAAGCGGGCAAGGCCAAGGCGGCTCAGGTCTGCGCCGCCTGCCACGGCGCCGACGGCAACAAGCCTTCGGCGCCCGATCAACCGATCCTCGCCGGGCAGCATTACGACTACCTCGTGCGCGCGCTCACCGACTACAAGATCGGCCGGCGCAACAACCCGATCATGAAGGGCTTCGCCGGCCAGCTCTCGAAGCAGGACATCGAGGATCTGGCCGCCTGGTTCGCGAGCCAGAAGTCCGCGCTGCAGTACCAGCGCTAGCCGCGGCTAGCGGGCGAGGCTGGCGCCGGAAGCCCGGACGATCTTTCCCCACTTCTCGACCTCGGCGCGCACGTGGTCGCGCGCCTGCTCCGGCGTCGAGGGCCAGGCCTCCGCGCCCTGCTGCGCCAGCAACTGCTGCTTCACCTCCGGCCGATTCAGAACGCGGTTGAGCTCGGCATTGAGCCGGGCGGTCGCCTCGCGCGGCGTGCCGCGCGGCGCGAACAGCGTGTGCCAGTTGTCGACGTCGAAGCCGGCGAGGCCGGCTTCCGCGATGGTCGGCACCTCCGGCGCAGCCGCGGTGCGCTTCGCCGAAGTCACGCCGAGCGCGCGCAGCTTCCCGGCGCGCACGTGCGGCATGAGCGCAAGCGGCGTCAGGAACAGCAGGTGCGCCTCCTGGGCGAGCAGCGCCTGGATCGCGGCGCCGCCGCCCTTGTACGGCACGTGCACCATGCGTGCGCCGGCGAGGCTGCTCAGCAGCTCTCCCGACAGGTGATGCGCGCTGCCGTGGCCGACGGAGGCGTAGTTGAGCGCGCCGGGCCGGGCTCTCGCGTAATCGATAAGCTCGCGCACCGAATTGACCGGAACGCTGCTGCTCACCACGAGCATCAGCGGCAGCGAGGCCACCATGCTGACCGGGTCCAGGTCCTGCGTCACGTCGAACTGCGGCTTGGGCGGCAGATGCGTGCTGATCGTGAGCGACACATTGCCCATCAGCAGCGCGTAGCCGTCGGGCGGGCTTTTCGCCACGGCATCGGCGGCGACGTTGCCCGAGGCGCCCGGGCGGTTCTCGATCACGATCGGCTGCCCGAGCGATTCCTGCAGCTTCACGCCGAGCATGCGCGCGATGATGTCCGGGGCGCCGCCGGGCGAGAAGCCGACGAGCAGGCGGATCGGCTTCGACGGGTAGCCTTGCGCTGCGGCGAAACCCGATACCAGCATGAGGAACAGCAGGGCCAGTTTGTGCATCGCGGTCTCCTCCGGTGAGCTGCGAAACTATACTAACCGAATGAACCTGAATCTCGAAGGCAAGGTCGCGATCGTCACCGGGCCGGCGAAAGGCATGGGCGCGGCGATCACGCTGGCGCTCGCGCGCGAGGGCGTGGATCTCGCGCTCGCCGGCCGCGACATGGAGGCGGTTTCTCCGGTAACGGAACAGGCGAGGTCGCTGGGGCGCAAAGCTATCGAAGTGCGTTGCGACATCACCGACCCGGCGCAGGTCGACAGCCTGGTCGAGAAAACACTCGCCGCCTTCGGCGGGCGCATCGACATCCTGGTGAACGTCGCCGGCGGCCGCGGGCCGCTGGAGACTGCGGCGTGGGACACCACCCCGGAGCAGTTCGATGAGGTGGTCGAGCTCAACATGAAGGGCTGCTTCCTCACCATGCGCGCGGTGACGCCGGCGATGCGCAAGCAGCGCTCGGGCAAGATCGTGAACATCGGCGGCACGTTCGGGCTGCGGGGGCGCGCGCTGCGCATGGCCTACTCGGCCTCGAAATGGGGCCTGCGCGGCATCACCAAGGCCTTCGCCCTGGAGCTCGGCCCCTACAACGTCAACGTCAACAGCGTGTGCCCCGGGATGGTCGACGGACCGCGCTTTCGCAAGGTGTGCGACGAGATGGCGAAGCGCCTGGGCATCAGCGCAGAGGAAGCGATGCGCAGGCACGCCGAAGAGTATGCTTTGAAGCGCGTGTCCACCGATGCGGACGTGGCCAACGCGGTGCTTTTCTTCGCGAGCGACGCGTCGCGCCAGATCACGGGGCAGGACATCGCCGTCGACGGCGGCTGGGTCATCTAGAGGGCTTTATGGCAGCGGATATCGTCATTCGCGGCGGGCAAGTGGTCAGCGCCGATGCCGTGTTTGCCGCCGATGTGGCGATCGCCGGCGGCAAGATCGTCGCCGTCGGCGACGTCTTGAGCGGGAAGAAAACCATCGATGCTTCCGGCAAGTACGTCATGCCGGGCGCGATCGACAGCCATGTGCACTTCCGCACGCCCGGCTACGAGTACAAGGAGGACTGGCAGACCGGCACCGGCGCCGCCGCGCGCGGCGGCGTGACCACCGTGCTCGAGATGCCGAACACCAGCCCGCCGACCGGCACGCTGGAAGCGCTCAAGGCGAAGCAGGGCATCGCCGCGCGCCAGGCCCACGTCGACTACGGCATCTACGGCTTGCTCGACGAGCACAACATCGAGGCGCTCGAGGCGCTGATCGATGCCGGCGTTTCGGGCTTCAAGTGCTTCATGGGCAACACCTTCGGCGACCTCCCGGCCCCTTCCGACGGCGCGATGCTGGAGGGCTTCGAGGTCCTCGCGCGCCGCGGCATGCGCTGCACCGTGCACGCGGAGAACGCCTCGATCATGGCGCGCCGCCAGGCAAAGCTCGAGGCCGCCGGCCGCAATGACCCGCTCGCGCATCTCGCGGCGCGCCCGGAAGTCTGCGCCATCGAGGCGGTGTCGCGCGCAGTGGTGTTCGCGGAATGGACCGGCGCGCGGCTGCACATCGCGCACAAGAGCTCGAAGGACGCGCTCTACGTGCTGCGCGACGCCAAGCGCCGCGGCGTGGACGTCACCGTCGAGACCTGCCCGCAGTATCTCCTCCTCAGCACCAAGGATCACGAAAGGCTCGGCAACGTGCTGCGCGTGAATCCGCCGATCCGCGAGCCGGGGCACCAGGAGGCGCTGTGGCAGGCCTTGCGCGAGGGCGTGGTCGACATGATCGCCACCGACCATGCGCCGCACCTGCCGGAGGAGAAAACGCGCGCGAGCTGCTGGCAGTGCGATTGCGGCTTCCCGGGCGTCGAGACGCAGATGCCGCTCATGCTCACCGAGGTGAACCGCGGCCGCCTGTCCATCACGGACTACGTGCGCTGGGCCTGCGTCAATCCCGCCAAGGCCTGGGGCTTCTACCCGACCAAGGGGGTGATCCAGCCGGGCGCCGACGCCGACCTCGTGCTCGTGGACCTTGGGCGTGAGTGGACCATCGACCAGTCGCAGCTCTTCTCGAAGAGCAAGATCTCCCCCTGGCACGGACGCCGGGTGCGGGGCGGGCCGGTTTTGACCCTGGTCCGAGGAAAGATCGTGATGGAAGGCGGACGCATTGTGGCCGAGCCGGGATGGGGCAGGCCCGCGAAGCAGAAGATGCCGCCGCCCGCGCCGCGCAACGTGGAGAAGACCACCGCCGCGGTCACGTCCGCTCGCGAGACGATCCGGAAAGCGGGTTGATGCGCGAGGAGCTGTTCGCCCTCCTCGCCGACCTGGTCGCGATCCCTTCGGCTTACCCGCCGGGCGACACGACGAGCATCGCCGCGCACTGCGAGGCGCTGCTCCTGCCCGAATACGAGACCGAGATCGTCGGAAGCGGAAACCTCGTCGCCCGCATGGGAAGCGGCAGGCCCTCGATCGTGTTCAACGCGCATGCCGACACGGTCGATGTCGGCAACCGCGCCGCCTGGCGCACCGATCCGTTCAAGGCGACGCTCGCCGGCGGGCGCGTGTACGGGCTGGGCGCCTGCAACTGCAAGAGCTCGATGGCGGTGCACCTGTGGCTTGCGCGCGAGATCGCGCGCCGCGGCGGCCCGCAGCGCGGCGAAGTGGTGTTCACCTTCGTCGGCGACGAGGAGAGCCTCGGCCCCGGGGGCCTAGCTCATCTCAGGGAGGTCAAAGCGATCGCACCCGATACCCTGATCGTCGCGGCGCAGACGCGCAACCGCCTGGTGCTCGAGGAGCGCGGCGTCATGTGGGTGCGCGTCGCGACGCGCGGCAAGGCGGCGCACGCCGGGGCGCCGCACAGCGGCGATTCCGCCATCCTGCGGATGCAAGGCGTGATCGCGGCATTGTCCGGGATCGGCGAGCGCGCTTCGCCCACCGGCCAGAAATCCACGCTGAGCATCGGCCGCATCCGCGGCGGGGAGAGCATCAACGTGGTGCCCGAGCAGTGCCTGATCGAGCTCGACCATCGCATGCTGCCGCAGGACGACTTCGAGGCGGCTTTTTCTGAAATCAGGAGACTCTGTGAAAAGGCGGGCGCAAGCGAGGTCGAGCTGCTCACCGGCACCCCGGGCTTCAGCGCGCCGCGGGACGGGCCGGGCGCGAAGGGCTTCTCCGAGGCGATCCGCTCGGTCACCGGTAAGGCCCCCGAGCCGTTGAACGTCGTCGGGGCGAGCGACGCGCGCTATTTCGCGCGCGACGGCATCGAGATCCTCGTCACCGGGCCGGGCGACGGCGCCGACAGCCACATGCCCAACGAATTCGTGCGGCTCGACGAGCTGGTGGAGGCGGCGCGGATCCAGCTCGACGCCGCCGCGCGCCTGCTCGGCCTCAAATCCCGTTAGCGCGCAGCTCGGCGCGGCGCACCAGCTCTTCCCAGAGCCCGTCGGGCTTGCGCAGCACGAGCGCGGGGTCGGCGTCGAGCACGTACCAGGCGCCGCGCTTCACTTCCTCGCGCAGCTCGCCCGCGCGCCAGCCGACCAGCCCGGCAACGAAGCGCGCCTTGGCGGCCTCGCGCTCGATCACGTCGTCGACGATCTTCCCGTCGAACACCGCGAACATGCCGGGCATGAGCTCCACCGAGCGGCCGCCGGGGTGCTTGCTCGTCTGCACCAGCGCGAAGATCGATTCCGGGTTGATCGGCCCGCCGACGAACACCGGGTCGGGCACTTTCTGCGAAGGCGGGTGGTCGGGAAAGAGCTGGCCGAGCGTGATCTTGGTCGGCCGGTTCACGATGAAGCCGATGTGCTGGTCGTTGCCGATCGGCCGCGCCACGAGGATGGTGGCGCCGTACATCCGATCGTGAAGCTGTCGCTTCGCGACCAGGATCACCGGGTCGGCGATATCCGCCGCCGCTGCAGGCAGGGTCCGGGAGAGGACGAGGGCGAGGACGGCCAGAATGGTCTTCATTGGGGGGGCCTCCGGGGCGGGTGTTTCGGGGCATCATGCCCGGCGGCCTGGTGCCGGACAGCGGGGCGGGCGTAGTCCGGTCAGCTTAAGGCCGCGCCCGTCGCTCCAGGCACGACAGGTAAGCCGCCGCGTCGGGCGGTAATCCGTCGCGTTGGGAGCGCCACAGCATCTCGGCGAGGCACTCGATCGCCTGGTGAAGCGCGTCGTGGCGCTCGCCGCAGCGCGCGAGCAGGGCCTGCCAGCGGCTGCGGATGCCGGGCGGCTGGTCGATCGAAAGCTGCTCTTCCAGCGCCACGTGCAGGCTCATATGCAAGAAGGGATTGCCTTCATCGGCGTAGTCCTTCTCGCGGAAGCGCTCCGGATGCTCGAGCAGCGAGTGGTATTCGGGATGCTGCAGGATCACGTCGAGCGCGAGCGCCTCGATCCCGGCGATGGGAATGCCGTCGCGGTACGCGCGCCACGCGCGGAAGAACATTTCGCGCACTTCTTCGCGCGACGGGTTAAACATCTGCTATTGACGGAGGTATCTTCGGAACACTATGCAGGACTCGACGAAACCGCGCCGATATTCCGGAAACGTGGCATGGTGCGGTTTCCTGTCCTTCTGCCCGCGGGCATCCAAAACTCGCCTCTTGAGCAGCAGGCATTCCCGGTACTGACCGTAAGTGCGGCGCGCGAAAGCGATGGCCGCAGCTTTCCCGTCACGTCCCTCGATGAAGCGCAGCCGGTTTTCTTCATCCACCATTCATGTGATTAAACGTCCTTCGTCTTCTGCCGATACTCGCATAGATCCCGGATCAGGCACTGCGGGCAGCCGGGCTTGCGCGCGAGGCACACGTAGCGCCCGTGCAGGATGAGCCAGTGGTGCGCGTTCTTGAGAAATTCGGGCGGCGTGAACTTCAGCAGCCGATCCTCCACTTCACGCGGATCCTTGCCTGGCGCGAGGCCGGTGCGGTTCGCGACCCGGAAGATATGCGTGTCCACCGCTACGGTGGGCTGGCCGAAGGCGGTATTGAGCACCACGTTCGCGGTCTTGCGACCGACGCCGGGCAGGCGCTCGAGCGCCTCGCGCTCGGCGGGCACCTCGCCGCCGTGCTCGTCGAGCAGGATCTTCGCCAGCGCCACCACGTTCTTCGCCTTGGTGCGGTACAAGCCTATGCTCTTGATGCAGCTTTCCAGGCCGGAAACGCCGAGTTTCGCGATTTTCTGCGGGCTGGCCGGAAAAAGCTTGCGCGTCGCGAGGTTCACGGACTTGTCGGTGGCCTGCGCCGAAAGGACCACGGCGACGAGCAGCTCGAAGGGCGTGCCGTACTCGAGCTCGGTGGTCGGGTTCGGGTTGGCCGCCTGCAGCCGGCTGAAAATCTCGCGGCGTTTTTGCGGGTTCATCGGCGTTTGCGCGCCAGGATTTCGGCAAGTACCTGTTTTCGCGTGGCGGCGTCCGAGGGACGAAAAGCTGCCTGCTCGGCAAGTCTCGCTTTCCTGCGGCGGCCGCGCTGTCCGGCGGCGCGCTTCAGCTTCTCGGTCCACGCGCCGCGCGGCGGCGCCATGTCGATGCAGTCCACCGGGCAGGCGGGCGGGCACAGCGCGCAGCCGATGCACCAGGATTCGACCACGGTGTGCATGAAGTTCTGCGCGCCGACGATCGCGTCCACCGGGCAGGCGTCGATGCAGCGCGTGCAGCCGATGCAGCGGCGCTCGTCGATCAGCGTGACGACAGTGCGATTCATGGCGGCGAATAGGCGCGCCCGGTGTCGCGCGCGAGGTGAGCGTGGGTGACCCGGCCGGCGCGCACCTGGATGCCGCTCGCCAGCGCCGCGTCGATCTCGTTGCGGATTATTTTTCTGATGAACGGCAGGACCGCCTGCTCCAGCGCGAGGCTGGCCGTGCGCGCGCAGGCCGCCGGCATGTTCGGCACGCAGTAATGCACCACGCCTTCTTCCACGAAGATCGGCTCGCTGTGCGAGGTGGGACGCGAGGTCTCCGCGATGCCGCCCTGGTCGATGCCGACATCGACGAGCGCCGAGCCGCGGCGCATGCCGCGCAGCAGCTCGCGGCTGACGAGCTTGGGCGACATCCGGCCCGGCGTGAGCACGCCGCCGATCACGAGGTCGGCGTCGGCGACGATGTCGGCATCGAAGCCGACGCGGTAGCGCGCTCTCGGGTACCTGCGCTTGAGGTCGAAGAAGCGGTTGTCGGACCTCGCGAACACCGTGACCTCGGCGCCGATGCCGTGCGCGATCGCGAGCGCGTTGCCGCCGACGTTACCGGCGCCGAGGATCGCGACTTTCCCGGGCGGCACGCCGTCGAGGCCGGATAACAGCACGCCCGAGCCGCCGTTGTGCTTCTGCAGGCACCAGGCGCCCGCCTGCACCGCGAGCCGGCCGGCGATCGCCGACATCGGCGCGAGGATCGGCAGCCCGCTTTCCTGCCCGACGGTCTCGAAAGCGATGAAGGTGGCGCCCGAGGCGAGCGCGGCATCGAGAAGCCGCGGTTCGGGCGCGAAATGCTGGAACGAGAACACGGCCTGGCCGGGCCGCGGCCTCGCGTATTCCGACGCCTGCAGCTCCTTCACCTTCACGACCAGCTCGCAGCCCCAGGGGTCGCCGAGCGTCGCGCCGGCGCGCAAGTAATCTTCGTCGCTGAATCCAACGCCGGCGCCCGCCCCGGATTCCACGATTACACCGTTCAACGAAGCGACGGCAGCGGGCGAAAGCGCCACCCGGAACTCGCCGTCCTTTACTTCCTTCGGTAGGCCGACACGCATTCGGGAATGAGCTGCGGCCCGCGGAACACCAGGCCGGAATAGATTTGCACCAGCGACGCCCCCGCGTCGAACTTCGCGCGCGCATCCGCGCCGCTCATGATGCCGCCGCCGCCGATCAGCGGAATTTCGCCCTGCACCAGCTCGGCAAGCCGCCGCAGCACCTCGGTGGAGCGGCGGAAAAGCGGCGCGCCCGAAAGCCCGCCTTCCTCCTTCGCCTGGGGCAGGCCGGTCACGCCCTCGCGCGACACCGTGGTATTGGTGGCGATGATGCCGTCGGCGCGCTCGCGCCGCGTCACGTCGGCGATGATGCGCAGCCCGTCGTCGTCCCCGTCGGGGGAGATCTTCACGACCAGCGCGACGTTGCGCCCGTGCCGTTCGCGCAGCCTCTCGCGCCTTTGCGTCATCGCCTTGAGAATCGCGGTGAGCATCTCGTTGGATTGCAAGTCTCTCAGTCCCTTGGTGTTGGGCGAGGACACGTTGATGGTCATGTAATGCACGTGCGGGTAGAGCACCTCGAGGCAGCGCTCGTAATCCTGCGCCGCGCGCTCGTTCGGCGTGTCGTGGTTCTTGCCGACGTTCACGCCGATCACCGCGCGGGTACGCGCGCGCAGCAGGTTGTGCACGAACGCGTCGACGCCGATGCTGTTCAGGCCGAAGCGGTTGATGATGCCGCGCGCCTCGCGCAGGCGAAACAGGCGCGGACGCGGATTGCCCGGCTGCGGCCGCGGCGTGACGCCGCCGAGCTCGATGAAGCCGAAGCCCATCGCCGCGACCGCGTCGACATGCTCGGCATGCTTGTCGATGCCGGCGGCGGCGCCCACGGGATTGGGGAAGTCGATGCCCATGACGCGCACCGGCGCCGACGGCGCTTTTCGGCGGAATGAAAAGCGCGCGAGGCCCAGCGCGACGTTATGGGCAGTTTCCGGATCTAACGAGAAGAGGAGCGGGCGCGCCAGGGAATAAAACATCCCTACGCGGCTTCCCGCCTCCCGAGGCGACGCCACGAGCCGCCGATGAATCCCTCGATCGGCTCGAACTTCGACTTGTACGCCATCTTCGGGCTTTCCCGGATCCAGTACCCGAGGTACAGGTAGGGAAGACCGAGATTGCGGCAGGATTCGATCTGCCACAGGACGTTGTAGGTGCCGAAGCTCGCGCCGCGGCGCTCGGGCTCGTAGAAAGTGTAGACCGAGGACAGGCCATCGGGAAGGTAGTCGACGATCGACACCATGACCAGCTGCCCGTTCTCGCGGAATTCCACGAGCCGGGTGTCCACGCGGCTTTGCAGGAGGAAATGCGAATACTGGTCGCGGCTGTCGTTGTCCATGCCGCCGCCCGAATGGCGCTTGGACTGGTAGCGCAGGTAGAGCGCGTAGTGCTCCAGACGGAACTTGAGCGGCTGCGCCTGCGCGGTGAGCGCGCCGTGCTGCTTCCAGGCGCGGCGCTGGGAGCGGTTGGCGGTGAACTCCTCGACGGGGATGCGCACCGGCACGCAGGCGCGGCAGGCGTCGCAATGCGGCCGGTACGTGAAGATCCCGCTGCGGCGGAAGCCGGCCTTCACGAGGTCGCCGTAGAGCTCGGTGTTGATGAGGTGGCTCGGCGTGGCCACCTGCGAGCGCGCCATGCGGTCGGGCAGGTAGCTGCACGGATACGGCGCCGTCACGTAGAACTGCAGGACGGCATGCGGCAGGTCGTTAAGTCGTGACACTGATTTTCACGCGGACTCTTGCGTCCTATTCCTTTACGCGGACTCCGGCGTCCTTTTCATCCACTTCGAAGGAGGCTCGGGGTAGTTTACCAAGCCTGCGAGGGCGCGCAAAAACTCCCGGCGCGGAATTTCGCGCGCGCCGAGCGATTCGAGCAGCGGCGTGTGCATCTGGCAGTCGATCAAGGGGAAGCCTTTTTGCTTCAAATGCTGCACCAGCGCGACGAGCGCGACTTTCGAGGCGTCCGTGGCGCGCGAAAACATCGATTCCCCGTAGAACATGCGCCCGAGCGCGACTCCGTAGAGGCCGCCCACGAGCTCGCCGTCGCGCCAGGTCTCGAAGGAATGGGCGTAGCCGTCCTGGTGCAGCCGGGCGTAGGCGACGCGCATGTCCGGCCCGAGCCAGGTTCCCGGCTCGTTACTGCGCGGCTCGGCGCAGCCCTTCAGCACCTCCGGAAAGGCGCTGTCGACGCGCACCTCGTAGCCCTTGTTGCGGATGCTCTTGGCGAGCGAGCGCGGCACCTTCAGCTCCGCGCAAAAGAGCACCATGCGCGGATCCGGAGACCACCACAGCGGCGGCTGGCCCTTCGAGTACCAGGGGAACACGCCGCGCCGGTAGGCCTCCAGCAGCCGCTCGACCGACAGGTCGGCGCCCGCGGCGAGCAGGCCGTTCGGGTTCTTCAGCGCCCGCTCGACCGGCGGGAAGGGATCACCGCGCTCGAGCCACGCTAGCACTTCACCTGCTGGCGGCAGTAGTTGTCGAGGCTCTCGACGACGCAGGAGCCCGACACCGCTGCGCGCGGCGCGCCGCCGTGCTCCATCGCGAGCCGGAACTCGAATTTGCCGAAGAACTCGTTGAACATCTCGCCGCCCAGCGTGCCCACGGCGTGGATTTCATCGGTGGCCGAATCGTGTTCGAGCAGAATGGCCGCGAGCGGCTGCGGCGCCGGCCCGGCGAGCACCTTGGCGCCCTCGGCCGGGTCGTATTGGCTGTGCTCCGAGCAGCAGTGGATCACCGAGGCGAGCTTGTTGCGCGCGCTTTTCTCGGCGCGGAAGCTGATGAAGCTGATGTCCCGGGTCGGGTAGCTCATCTTGTGGGCGCAGATCGCCGAGTACGCGACGATCGAGCGCCCCGGGCCGACGCCGCCCTTCCACTCGTAGGTTTCCTTGGCCGCGGTCTTGAGCGTCGCCGAGCCCTTCGCCGGCCGCCCGAGATTCAGCAGGAAGCAGGGGGTCGCGGCGAACGGGTAGTGAAAGATGAGGTTGGTGCTGGCTGGAATCGCCTTGGCATGCAGCGGCGCGCCTTTCGGATCGACCAGCCTGGCCCTCGAGTAGAAGCGAGGCTGGGCGTCGGCCGCCACCGCGGGAGCAGCGAAGGCCGACGCGGCGCAGAACTTGATGAAATCGCGGCGCTCCATCGCCGCAATTCTAGCCTTTAGAGGTTGTACCCCTTTTCGTTATGCAGAACGGTGTCTAGTCCTTCCGTCTCTTCGTCGGCGGCGAGGCGCAGCCCGGCGAGCGCGTCGACGAGCTTGAGCAGGATCCAGGTGAGGATTCCAGACCAGGCGGCCACCGCGGCGATGCCGATCAGCTGCGTGAGGACCTGGCCGCCCATGGTCACGTTTTCCGGGTAGCCCGCGCCGCCGAACATCCCGGCAACGAATACGCCCGTGAGCAGCGTGCCGAGGCTGCCGCCGACCCCGTGCACCGGGAAGACGTCGAGCGAGTCGTCGACATGGAGCGCGCGCTTCATGTAGTTGGTGGCGAAGAAGCACAGCACTCCGGCCGCGCCGCCGATGACGAGCGCGCCGATCGGCCCGACGAAGCCCGAGGCCGGGGTAATGGTGCCCAGCCCCGCCACCATTCCGGTGACGATGCCTAGGACCGAGGGCTTGCCGTAGCGCAGCCATTCGCAAGCGAGCCAGGCGATCGATCCGGTGGCCGCGCCGATGTGCGTCACGAGCATGGCCATGCCGGCGGAGCCGTCGGCGGCCAGCGCGCTGCCGGCGTTGAAGCCGAACCAGCCGACCCACAGCATGCAGGCGCCGGTCACCGCCATGGTCATGTTGTGCGGCGCCATCGCGGTTTCCGGGAAGCCGCGCCGGCGGCCGAGCACCAGGGCGGCGACGAGCGAGGCGATGCCGGCGTTGAGGTGCACCACCGTGCCGCCGGCGAAATCCATGAGCCCCATCTTCTGCAGCCAGCCGTCGCCCCACACCCAGTGCGCGACCGGGCAATACACGAGCAGCAGCCACAGCAGGCTGAAAACGAGCATCCCGGCGAAGCGCACGCGCTCGGCATACGCGCCGATCACGAGCGCCGGGGTGATGATGGCGAAGGTGAGCTGGTACATCGCGAACACCGTCTCCGGGATGCTGCCCTTCACCGTCTTCACGTCGATGCCGGCGAGGAAGGCCTTGCCGAAGCCGCCGTACCAGGCGTTGCCTTCGCCGAAGGCGAGGCTGTAGCCGACCACCACCCAGGCGAGCGTCACGATGCAGGTGATCGAGAAGCACTGCATCAGCACCGAGAGCACGTTCTTGGTGCGCACCAGGCCCGCGTAGAAGAGCGCGAGGCCGGGCAGGGTCATGAACAGCACCAGCACCGCCGCCGTCAGCATCCAGGCGGTGTTCGCAGGGTCCAGCTTCGGGGGTTCGGCGGCGGCAGCGAGCGGGGCGTACGCGAGCAACAGCGCCAGCAGTGCTTTTCTCATTGGGACCTCCTCCCGCCGCGAAATCTAAACCAAAAATCAGGGACGGACCACGTTTTCTAGCGGTGGAGGATGTCCTCGGCGTGAAACGAGAAGGCGCCGCGCCCCCGGTCGGCGAACCAGTGGCGCAGCGTGGCGGCCACGGTGCGGAAGGCGATCTCTTTCCAGGGAATGCGCGCTTCCTCGTAGAGCGCCACCTCGAGCGACTCGTCGCCCGGGCGGAACTGCAGGTCGAGCAGCCGCGCCCGGTAGAAAAAGTGCACCTGGTTCACGTAGGGCACCGAGATCATGGAGAACGGCTCTCTCAGCTCGATGCGCGCGCCGGCCTCCTCGAGCGTCTCGCGCAGCGCCGCCTGGCCGGTCGTCTCGTCGTTCTCCATGAAGCCTGCCGGCAGGGTCCAATAGCCGTAGCGCGGCTCGATCGCCCGGCGGCACAGGAGAATCTTGCCGTCGTGCTCCGGGATGGCGCCGATCACCATGCGCGGGTTCTGGTAATGGATCTCGCCGCATTGGTCGCAGACCCAGCGCGGCAGCGTGTCGCCCGGCGGCACGCGGCGCGCGACCGGCGCGGCGCAGTTGGAGCAGAACTTCATGCGCCCGATTGTAGTTCGGCCGCGCCTGCGGCGGATTTACCGCAGGTCGCCCAGGCTGCTCAGTATCCCGTCGGGCTTGAACCCGAGCCGGTCGAGCGGCGCGCCGGCGCGGTTGATCCAGTAGACCGCGAAGCCGTAGGACTTCGCGCCGAGCGCGTCCCAGCAGTTCGACGACACGAAGCCGACGCGTTCCTTCGGGACGCTCAGCTTGGAAACGGCGAGCGCATAGACTTCCGGCGCCGGCTTGTAGACCTTGAGCTCGTCCACGCTGATCACCGCGTCGAAGGGCAGGCCGGAATTCTTCACCAGCGGCCCCAGCATGTCGGGCGAGCCGTTGGAAAGAATGGCCATTTTCCTGCCCTGGAACCTGTTGAAGGTCGACGCCACGTCGTCGTAGGTCGACAGCATGAGGTACTCGGACATGAGCGCTTCCATGCGCTCGGCGGTGAGCTCGAGGCCGAGCGCCTGGCAGGCGTACGCCAACGCCTCCCGCGTCACGGTGGAGAAGGGGACGTAGCGCTGCATGAGGCTGCGCTGCCAGGTGTACTCGAGCTGCTTCGTGCGCCAGAGCTGCGAGAGCTGCGGGCCTTTGCCGGTAAAGAAGCTTTCGCAGCGCCGCATCACCGAGTGCACGTCATACAGCGTGCCGTAGGCGTCGAATACCAGGGCGTCGTGGCTCATGTAAACTGAATTAAACCATGCTGGACCGCTACCAGGAGCTGTATAACGCGTTCCGCTGGCAGGTGCCGGAGCGCTACAACATCGCGCACGCCTGCTGCGGTCAGTGGGCCGGCGACCGGTCGCGCTTCGCGCTGTACTGGGAAGACGAGTCCGGCGCCAGCGCCGCGTACTCCTTCTGGGACATCCAGCGCGCGGCGAACCGGCTGTCGAACGCGCTCGCCGGGCTCGGCGTGAAACGCGGCGAGCGCGTCGCGATCATCCTGCCGCAGCGCCCCGAGACCGCGATCGCCTACATCGCGATCTTCCAGATGGGCGCGATTGCGCTGCCGCTGTCGCACCTCTTCGGCCCGGACGCGCTCGAGTACCGCATGCAGCACGCCGAGGCTTCGGTGGCGCTGGTCGAGCCGACCACGATCGCGAACCTCTGGGCCGTGAAGGGCCGGCTGCCCGGCCTGCGCCACGTCATCGGCGTTGGCGGCGCGCGCGAGACCGCCGTTCATCCGTGGGAGGCATTGATAGAAAAAGCCTCGCCCGATTTTTCGCCGGCGGATACGAAAGCGGATGACCCGGCGCTCATCATCTACACGAGCGGCACCACCGGCACGCCGAAGGGCGCGCTCGAGGCGCATCGCCTCATCATCGGCAACATTTCGGGCTTCGTGCACTCGCACGACTTCTTTCCGCAGAAGGGCGACATGTTCTGGTCGCCCGCCGACTGGGCCTGGGCGGGGGGCTTGTTCGACGCGCTTCTGCCGAGCTGGTACTTCGGCATCCCGATCCTCGGCTACCGCGGGCGCTTCGACCCCGAGAAGGCCTACTACCTCATCGAGAAATACGGCATCCGCAACTCTTTCCTGTTTCCGACCGCGTTGAAGCTCATGATGAAGGCGGTCGCCGAGCCGAAAAACAGATACAAGCTGGATCTGCGCTCGATCATGAGCGCGGGCGAATCGGTGGGCGCCGCGGTGATCGAATGGGCGCGCGAGCACCTCGGCGTGACGATCAACGAGATGTTCGGCCAGACCGAGATCAATTACGTGGTCGGCAACTGCCAGTCGGCCTGGCCGGTCAAGCCCGGCTCGATCGGCCGGCCCTATCCGGGGCATCGCGTCGCGGTGATCGACGACCGGGGCAACGAGCTTCCTCCCAACGAGCTGGGCGAGATCGCGGTAAAGAGGGACCACGATCCGGTGTTCTTTCTCGAGTACTGGAAGAACCCGCAAGCGACGAAGGACAAGTTCATCGGCGACTGGGGCTGCACCGGCGACCAGGCGAAGATGGACGAGGACGGCTACCTCTGGTACCAGGGACGCTCCGACGACCTCATCAAGAGCGCGGGCTACCGCATCGGCCCGGCCGAGATCGAGAGCTGCCTGGTGAAGCATCCCGCGGTCGCCAACGCCGCGGTGATCGGCAAGCCCGACGAGGCGCGCGGGTCGATCGTCAAGGCGTTCGTCGTGCTGCAGCCCGGCCAAACGGCTTCCCAGGCGCTCATCGACGACATCCAGAGCCACGTGCGCGGCCGGCTCGCGCCCTACGAGTACCCGCGCGAGATCGAGTTCATCGACGTCCTGCCGATGACGACCACCGGCAAGGTGCAGCGCAAGGAGCTGCGCAAGCGCGAAGAGGCGAAGCGCCGGGCGTGAAGCGCATCCTGCTGGTCGGCGCGGGGCACGCGCACCTCGTCGTCCTCAGAGCGCTCAAGCAGACCCCGCTCTACGGCGTGCGCCTCACCATCGTCTCGCCGTACCCGAAGCAGATCTATTCGGGAATGCTGCCGGGGCTGATCGCCGGGCATTACCGCCTCGACGAGGTTCGGGTCGACGTCGCGACCCTCGCCGCGCGGGCTTACGCCGAGTGGGTGCGTGGCACGGTGGAGGGGCTGGATCTCGAGCGGCGGCTCGCCAGGCTCGACCGCGGCCGCGAGATGGCCTTCGACCATGTTTCGCTCAATGCCGGCTCGCTCGTGGACGTTTCCACGCCCGGCAGCGAGCAGGCGCTGCCGGTCAAGCCCTTCGAGAGCTTCGTGCGCAACCTGCACGCCCCGCGCCAGGTGGCAGTGGCCGGCGCGGGCGCAGCCGGCGCCGAGGTGGCGATGGCGCTGCGCCATGCCGGCGCCCAGGTGACGCTGTACTCCGATAAACCGTCGATGCCGCCCCGGCTGGCGAAGCGCGTGGCGCGCGCGCTGCGCCGCACGGGCGTGGACTTCCGGCCCGGCATGCCGGTCGAGGACATCGAGCCCGGCCCGGTGGTGATCGCGGGCGCCTCGCGGCAGGAATTCGACCAGGTGGTCCTCACCACGGGGGCGCGCCCGCTTCCCTGGCTCGCGCGCTCGGGCCTCGCGACCGATGAGCGCGGCTTCGCTTTGGTGCACCGCACGCTGCAGAGCGTTTCGCACCCCGAGGTGCTCGCCGCGGGCGACTGCGCCACGTTGCGCGACGCGCCGCATCCGAAGTCCGGCCTGTATTCGGTGCGCCACGGCGAGGTGCTCGAGCGCAATCTGCGCCTGCTCGCGCAGGCGCAGCCGCTCGTCGAATACCGGCCGCAGCGCCGCGCGCTTTCGCTGCTCAGCTGCGGGGCGCGCTACGCCATCGCGGAGTGGGGCGGCTGGACTGCCGAGGGCCGCTGGGTATGGTGGTGGAAGAACCGCATAGACCGGGGCTGGATCAGGAGTTTTTCGCGCTGAGCTGAAACATGACTTATCATCCGGCTTCCTTGGAGGAGGAGATCTCATGAAGAAGTTGCTTGCTGGGCTGGTTGCGGCGGTGCTGCCGCTTGCGGCAACGGCCGCGTATCCCGATCGTCCGATCAAGCTGGTCGTGCCCTGGGCGGCCGGCGGCGATACCGACAACATCTTCCGGCCGTTCTCGCCGGGCCTGCAGAAAGCGCTCGGCCAGACGGTCGTCATCGCGAATGTCGGCGGCGCGTCGGGCACGCGCGGCGCGAAGGAAGGGAAGGATTCCCCGGCCGACGGCTACACGCTGTACGCGGTGCACGACTACATCCATTCGACGTACTGGGCGGGCGTCGCAGACGTGAAGTACACGGACTTCGAGCCGGTCTGCATGATCTCCTCGACGCCCTCGGTGCTCACCGCGAGCCCGAAGACGCCGTGGAAATCGATGCAGGATCTTCTCGGCGACGCGAAGAAGCGCCCCGGGCAGATCACGGTCGGCGCGACGCTTGCCTCGACCAGCCATTTCTTCCCCGCGCTCGTCGAGAAAGCGACCGGCGCCAAGTTCAAGTACGTGTCCTACGAGGGCCTCGCGCCGCGCATGAACGCGATCCTCGGCGGCCACATCGACCTCACCGACTCGAACCTCACGCAGAAGGGCAAGGTGGAGGCCGGGCAGCTCAAGTTCCTCGCCATCGCCACCGAGAAGCGCCACCCCGAAATGCCCGGCGTGCCGACGCTCAAGGAGCTCGGCATCAACGTGGTGTTCGACGTGAACCGCGGCCTCATGGTGCCGAAGGGCACGCCGGCCGACGTGGTCGCGAAGCTCGGCTCGGCCTGCGCGGCGGCGGCGAAGGAGCCCGAGTTCGCGAAGGCGATGCGCCTGCAGGGCACCGACGTGCGCTACATGGACCGCGCCACGTACGCGAAGTGGCTCGCTGAAGCCGACGACCTCAACCGCACCATCGCCAAAGACCTCGGCCTTCTGAAGCGTTGAAGCTGTCGCGAGACGGCTGGGCAGGGCTCGCGGTGCTCGCCGCGAGCCTTTTTCTTTTCGCGCTCACGCTCGAGCTGAAGCCGAGCCCGCTGGTGCCGATCGGGCCGGGGTTCTACCCGCGCCTGGTTCTCGGCCTAACCGCGGTGCTGGCCGCGGCGCTGGTCGCCTTCGATTCTTTTGGCAAGAAAGCAATCAAGGCCGAAGGCAAGGGCAACTATGCCGCGGTGGTGCTTCACTTCGCCGTCTTCGGGGTGTACGTGGTCGCGCTTCCCTGGCTCGGATTCCGCATCGCCACGCTCGCCTATATCGCCGCGGCCAACGCGCTGCTCGATTTTCCGACCGGCCTGAAGGGCTGGGCGCGGGTCGGTGCCGTGTCGCTGATCGCCACCGCGCTGGTGTATGTCGTGTTCGAGCGCTACCTCTCGGTGCTGCTGCCGCGCGGGCGCTGGACGGGCTTCTAGGGCATGTACCCGCTGCTCGCCGACGGCCTGGTCAACATCGTGCAGGCGAAATACCTGCTGCCGCTGGTTCTCGGCACGCTCGCGGGCGTGGTGGGCGGCGCGCTGCCAGGCGTCACCATCACCATGACGATCATCGTGGTGTTGCCGTTCACGTTCGGGCTCGACCCGCTGCAGGGCCTCGCCGCCATGACCGGCGTCTACGTCGGCGGCTCGGCCGGGGGCCTGGTGACCGCCGTTCTGCTCGGCTTGCCGGGCACGCCCTCTGCGATTGCGACGACCTTCGACGGGCACACGATGGCGAAGAAGGGCGAGCCGGGACGCGCGCTATGGATCGGCGTGTGGGCGTCGTTCTTCGGCGGGCTGCTGGGCGGCCTGTTCCTCATCGGCGCCACCGGGCCGCTCGCGAAGTTCGCGCTGCAGTTCGGGCCGTGGGAGTTCTTCTCGCTCTTCGTGCTCGCGCTCTCGATGGTGGCCGGCCTGGTCGAAGCGTCGCTGCTGAAGGGCCTGGTCGCGGGCGCGATGGGGCTCATCGTCACGGTGCTCGGCAACGACCCGGTGATGGGCCAGGAGCGCCTGACCCTCGGCATTCCCTTCCTCAAGGGCGGGATCGATTTTCTGCCGGTGCTGATCGGCGTGTTCGCCTTCGCGCAGATCATGGGCGAGATCGAGCGGCGCGGCGTGCACGCGCTCTCGGCCGACGTCAATCGCAGCGTGAGCCTCGCGGTTTCGCACGCCAAAGTGATCTGGGAGGTGCTCTCGCGCCCCTTCCAGCTTCTGTGGTGCTCGTTCGTCGGCGTGCTGATCGGCGTGCTGCCGGCGATCGGCGGCAGCGCCGCGAGCATGATGGCCTACGACCAGGCGAAGAAGTTCTCCCGCCGCCCGGAGGCGTTCGGCACCGGCACGCCGGAGGGCATCGTCGCCTCCGAGGCGTCGAACAACGCCAACGTCGGCGGCTCGCTCGTGACCATCATGGCGTTCGGCATTCCGGGCGACGCGGTGACCGCCGTGATGCTGGGCGCGCTCACCATCCACGGCATCCAGTCGGGGCCGCTGTTCATCTCGCAGAACGCGCAGCTCGCCTATGGCATGTTCGCCGCGTACCTCCTCGCGCACCCCATCATGGTGCTGATCCTCGCGCTCGGCGCGCGCTGGATGCTGCGCGCCGTCACCGTGCCGAAGGCGGCGCTCTTCCCGATCGTGCTCGTGCTGTGCGTGATCGGCGCCTACGCGCTCAACAACACGATGGCGAACGTCTACGTGCTGCTGGCCTTCGGCGTGCTGGGCTACCTGATGGTCAAGTTCGGCTTTCCGCTCGCGCCTTTCATTCTCGGCGTGATCCTCGGCGACCAGATCGAGATCAACCTGGTGCGCTCGATCATGACCGACGCCGACTTGTGGCTTTTCGTGACGCGCCCGATCTCGGGCGCGCTGCTCGCCGCCTCGGTGCTGTCGCTCGCCGCGGCGATCTGGCAGCACCGCCGGATGCGGAAGAGGGCGGCTGCCAACGCGGATTTTTGAGGAGGAGGAGGAGGACATGAAAACAAGGACGGCACTCTTTGTCGCGATGCTCCTGTTCGCGCCGCTCGCATGGGCGCAGGCCTATCCCGCCAAGCCCATCCGCGTGGTGGTCGCCTTCGCCGCCGGCGGCTTCGCAGACAGCATCGCGCGCCTGGTGGGCCAGAAAGTCTCCGAGCGCGTGGGCCAGCCCGTGCTGGTGGAGAACCGCGGCGGCGCCGGCGGCAACATCGCCGCGCGTGCGGTGGTCGCCGCGGCGCCCGACGGCTACACGCTGCTCGTGCACACGGCGGCCATCGCGATCAACCCGAGCCTCTACAGGAGCCCGGGGTTCGATTTGATGAGCGACCTCGTGCCGGTGGCGAATACCGGCTCGACGCCGGGCGTCTTCGCGGTCAGCGCTTCGAACGGCGCGAGCACGCTGCAGGAGCTCGTCAAGGCGCACAAGGGCAAGCGCCTCACTTTTTCGAGCGCGGGCGTCGGCACCTCGTCCCACCTCGCCGGCGAGTATTTCTTCAAGGTGATCGCCGGGATCGATGCCGAGCACGTTCCGTTCCAGGGCGGCGCGCCGGCGCTCACGGCGGTGCTCTCCAACAACGTCGACGTCCTCAGCACCTCCATGCCGCCCGTGGTGCCGCACGTGAAGAAGGGCAGCCTCAAGGTGCTCGGCATCTCGAGCCTTGCCCGCGTCGCCAGCCTGCCCGCGGTGCCGACGCTCGCCGAGGCCGGCTTCAGGGAGTTCGAGGAGCGCTCGTGGGTCGGGTTCTTCGCTCCGGCGAAGACCCCCGCGGAGGTCGTCGCGCGGCTGAACAGCGAGATCAATCAGGCGCTCGCGCTGCCCGAGATCCGCGAGCGCTTCGCCAATCTCGGCATGGACCCGCATCCCGGCACGGCGGCGCAATTCGCCGACTACGTGCGCAAAGAGGTCGCGAAGTGGGCCGCGGTGGTAAAGACCACAGGCATAGCGCAGGTACAGTAGGCTAGACGCGCTGCAACATCGGGGTATACCCTCGGCGGGCGATGCACAAGCCGACCGGACCGGACCAGGATCCCGTCGAAACCACCGAGCGCATGCGCTCGGTGGTGGACCACGTCCTCGACGGCATCATCACGATCGACGAGCGCGGCAACATCGCGTCGTTCAACCCGGCGGCGGAGAAGATCTTCGGCTACCAGGGCGCCGAGGTGCTCGGGCGCAACGTCAAGCTCCTGATGCCCGAGCCGTATTACAGCGAGCACGACGGCTACCTCGGCAATTACATGACCACCGGCCGCCCGAAGATCATCGGCATCGGCCGCGAGGTGGTCGGGCGGCGCAAGGACGGCGGCACCTTCGCGATGGAGCTCGCGGTGAGCGAGTTCCGCATCGGGGCGCGGCGCTACTTCACCGGCATCGTGCGCGACATCACCGAGCGCAAGCGCCTCGAGGCGCAGCTGCACGAGCGCGTGAAGGAGCTCGCCGACGCCGACCGCCAGAAGGACGAGTTCCTCGCCGTGCTGTCGCACGAGCTGCGCAACCCGCTCGCGCCGATGCGCAACGCGCTTTACCTGCTGAAGCGCGCGCACCAGGACCCGGACATGATGCAGACCGCGTGCGACGTGATGGACCGGCAGATGCACCAGCTGGTCCGGCTGGTCGACGATCTGCTCGACGTGTCGCGCATCATCCGCGGCAAGATCGACCTGCGCCGCGACCGCGTGGACGTCGGCGCCGTGGTGGCGCGCGCGGTGGAGACCGCCCAGCCGGTGGTGGACGCGCACGGGCACGCGGTCAAGGTCTCGCTTCCCGAAGGGCCGCTGCGGGTGGACGGCGACCTGGTGCGCCTCGCCCAGGTCGTGTCCAACCTCCTGACCAACGCGGCGAAATACTCCGGCAGCGCCAGCCGCATCGATGTCGCGGCGGGGCGCGACGGCGACCACGCGCTGATCACGGTGCGCGACCAGGGCGTTGGCATTCCGCCGCAGCTCTTGCCGCGCGTGTTCGATCTCTTCGTGCAGGGCGAGCACACGCTTGCGCGCTCGCAGGGCGGCCTCGGCATCGGCCTCCCGCTGGTGAAGCGGCTGGTGGAAATGCACGGTGGCAGCGTCGCCGCATCGAGCGGCGGAGCCGGCCAGGGAAGCGAGTTCAGCGTGCGGCTGCCGCTCGCTCGGGGCAGCGCCGACAGCGCCGATCCGCAGCCGCAGCAGCCGGAGACGCCCGTGCGCGCCGCGCGCAAGCGCCTGCTCGTGGTGGACGATAACGTCGACGCGGCCGAGACGATCGCGCGGCTGCTGCGCCTGGCCGGCTACGAGGCCGAGTGCGTCTACGACGGTCCCTCGGCGCTTCAGGCGGTGGAGCGCAACAAGCCCGACATCGTGGTGCTCGACATCGGCCTGCCGGGCATGGACGGCTACGAGGTCGCGCGGCGGCTGCGCGCCCGGTTTCGGCGCCTGCCCCTGATCGCGGTCACCGGTTACGGTCAGGACAGCGACCGCAAGCGCTCCGAGCAGGCCGGCTTCGACCACCACTTCACCAAGCCCGTCGATCCGCTCGAGCTCGAAAGCTTCATCGCGAAGCTCTCCGCAACCGGTTCTGTTCACTAGCCGGCAGCATGCAAGTGCGCACCGGGGTAAACGCGCTAGGCGATGCGCGCGTAGCCGCCGCTCTTGCCGTTGAAGCGCTCCGGCTTGGCCCAGCTCAGGCGCTGCGTCTCGATGCAGTTGATGCGCACGCGTCCGTTGGCGAGGTCGTGGCGCACCACTTCGAGGGTCCTCGAGACGCGCAGGTCGCGCTCTTTCCATTTCGAGCCGATGGGCGGATAGGATGGGTTCAGTTGCGAGCGTTTTGCAGTAGATGCCATATCTTGGGAGGAGGGGGAGCCGGTCAAATCAGGGACGGACCACGTTTTCTTGGACAGACAAGCGGTGCAGTTTATCCGTTCATCCGTCCACCGCACCACGGTTTCGCGCGTTGCAAGGAAAACCATGCCTTCCGTCGCACCCCGGCTGGAGAACCTCACTTCTCTGATCTATTTGATCCGAGGCGAAAAAGTCATGCTCGACGCCGATCTTGCCGGGCTTTCGGATATGGCGTTCAAGGTCACAATCGGGTGACCTTAATGCGGGGTCGGAATCTCAAGTACCTCCCGCACGCCTTCACCGAGCAGGGTGTGGCGATGCTCTCCAGAGTCCTGCGTTCGCCGCGAGCGATTGAGGTGAACATCGCCATCATGCGCACGTTCGTACAGCTGCGAAGGCTCATGGCGTTCAAAGAAACAATGACCGCCACCCATGAGGGTGGCGCCTTCTTCCGCAGTGTCAATAGAGCTTTTCTTGCGGAAATCTTACGCCTACGAGAAGGGTACCTATGGCGTCGCCTAGCCGGGATACGGCGGGGCGATAGAATGCGCCTGCGATGATGCCAGACTCAATAGTACTTTGCCCGTATTTGGCACCCCGGAGACGAATCGAACGTCCGACCTGCCCCTTAGGAGGGGGCTGCTCTATCCACTGAGCTACCGGGGCGTGGAGCGCAATTTTACCGCTTGAGGATTTTCTTCTTGATTTCATTGAAACGTTTGCTGGTGCTGATGTTCCTTGCCGTGCCCGCGCACGCGCACGCGCAGACGCAGACCTGGGGCTGGGACGACGGCACGGTGCCGTACGTGCAGACGCCGATGGAGATCGTCGAGCGCATGCTGCGCATGGCGGAGGTGAAGAAGGGCGACCACGTCATCGACCTCGGCTCGGGTGACGGGCGCATCGTCATCGAGGCGGCGAAGCGCGGCGCGACCGGGCTCGGCGTGGACCTCGACGGAAGCCTCGTGAAGCTGGCGACGGAAAACGCGCAGGCGGCGGGTGTGGCGTCGCAGGTGCGCTTCCAGGTGATGGATCTGTTCGACGCCGACCTCATGCCGGCGAGCGTGGTGACGATGTACCTGCTGCCGGATTTCAACGCCAAGCTGCTGCCGCGGCTGCTCAAGCTCAGGCCCGGCACGCGCATCGTGTCCCACGACGGCAGCATCGGCGACTGGCCGCCCGACGAGAGGCTGGAGATGCGCGCGCCCGAGAAGCCGGTCGGCGTGGGCGGCGTCTCGACGGTGGAGCTGTGGATCGTGCCGGCCGACGCGGCGGGCACATGGACGAGCGAAATCCCCGGGCACGGCGGCAGCTGGCGCTTCCGGATCAAGCAAAAATTCCAGCTGCTCGACATCGACACCTCGGCGCAGGGCCGCGATCTGCTGGTGCGCAACTCGCGGCTGCGCGGCGAGGAGCTCAAGATCGTGGTGACCGGGGTGGTGAACGGCCGCGCCTGGCACCATTACTTCGTCGGCCAGCTCAACGGCAACCGCATCAGCGGCGACGTGACCGTTTCCGACGGCAACCAGAGAAAGGCCTTTCCTTGGACGGCGACCAGAGCGCGGTGAAGCCCAGGCAGCTGCTGTCGGTCGGCGACGGCATCGTTCTCATCTGCGGCATGGTGATCGGCGCCGGCATCTTCAAGGCGCCTTCCATCGTCGCCGGCAACACCTCGAGCGGCACGGAGTTCATTCTCGCCTGGGTATTCGGCGGCCTGGTATCGCTGTGCGGCGCGCTGGTGTATGCGGAGCTCTCGTCGCGCTACCCGGAAACCGGCGGCGAGTACGCGTTTCTTTCGCGCGGCCTGGGCCGCGGCGTCGGCTTCGTGTTCGCCTGGTCGCGCATGAGCGTCATCCAGACGGGCGCGATCGCGGCGGTGGCCTTCGTCTTCGGCGATTACGCCTCCGAGATGCTGCGGCTGGGCGACAAGAGCCCGGCGATCTACGCCGCCATCGCGGTCGTCGCGCTCACCGCGCTCAACGTCGTGGGCACGCTCGAGTCGAAGACGCTGCAAAAGGGAATGCAGTACCTGCTTTTCGCCGGGCTTGCGTTCATCGCCGTAGCGGGCCTGGTGGCGGGCTCGCCGGGCAAACCCGCTACGCCAAGCCCGCAAGCCTCCTTCGGTCTCGCGATGATCTTCGTGCTGCTGACCTACGGCGGCTGGAACGAGGCCGCGTACCTCGGCGGCGAAGTGCGCGACGCGCGGCGCAACATGATGCGCATCCTGATCGGCGGCATCCTCACCGTCACCGTGCTCTACATCCTCGTCAACCTCGGCTATCTCGCCGCGCTCGGCTTGGGCGGAATGAAGGAGTCGAAAGCGGTGGCCGCGGACGTGATGCGAGTGGTGGTCGGCGAGAAAGCAGTGGTATTGCTTTCGCTCATCGTTTGCCTCGCCTCGCTCACGACGATGAACGCCGCGATCTTCACCGGCGCGCGCACCACCTATGCGATGGGACAGGACTTCCGCTTTTTCGCGCGCTTCGGCGCGTGGCGGGAGGCGGGGAGCACGCCGGCGAACGCGCTCCTTCTGCAGGGGGCGATCTGTCTGCTGCTGGTGGCCGCGAGCTCGGTCACGCCCGACGGGTTTACCGCGATGGTGGCCTATACGTCGCCGGTGTTCTGGACGTTCTTCCTGCTGACCGCGGTCACCTTGTTCATCTTCAGGACGAGAACCGGCGAGAGGCCGGCGTTCCGCGTGCCGCTCTATCCCGTGATCCCGCTCGCGTTCCTCGCCGCCTGCCTCTACATGCTCTATTCGAGCATCAACTACGTGCGCTTCGCGGTGGAGTTCGGCGTGCCCGTGCTCGCCGGCCTCGCCATCATGGCGGCCGGCATTCCGCTTTACTTTTTCGTGCGAGGCAAGTGACCCTCACGGAGCTGCGCTACATCGTTGCCGTGGCGCGCGAGCGGCACTTCGGGCGCGCCGCGGAGGCGTGCTTCGTGTCGCAGCCGACGCTTTCGGTCGCGGTGAAGAAGCTGGAAGAGGAGCTCCAGATCACGCTCTTCGAGCGCGGGCCCGGCGAGGTGACGGTCACGCCGGCGGGCCAGCGCATCATCGAGCAGGCGCAACGCGTACTCGAGGAGGCGGCCCGCATCAAGGAGATCGCGGCGGCCGGGCGCGACCCGCTGGCAGGACCGCTGCGCCTGGGCGCGATCTACACGATTGGCCCGTACCTGCTGCCGAAGCTCATTCCGATCCTGCGCCGCAACGCCCCCGCGATGCAGCTCCATATCCAGGAGAATTTCACCCACCGGCTCGCCGAGATGCTCAAGCGCGGCGAGGTCGACGTGATAGTGATCGCGCTGCCCTTCGAGGAGCCGGGCGTCGAGACGAAGGCCGTCTACGACGAGCCGTTCTTCGTCGCGGTGCCGAAAGGCCACCCCTGGCAAGCGCGCAAGCGCGTGAGCTCGGAAGAGCTCACCCGCGAGAGCCTGCTCTTGCTGGGGGAGGGCCATTGCTTCCGCGACCAGGTGCTCGAGATCTGCCACACCGTGCGCGGCAAGGAGAGGAGCAGCATCGCGCGCACCGTGGAAGGCGGCTCGCTCGAGACCATCCGCCAGATGGTGGCGGGCGGCGTCGGCATCACCGTCCTTCCGGCGACCTCGTGCTCGAGCCCTTCCGGCCCGGGAGATCTGATCCGCGTGCTGCCGTTCGCGCGCCCGGTTCCGGTGCGCCGGGTGGGCCTGGCGTGGCGCAAAAGCTTCCCGCGCCCCGAGGCGATCGAGGCGCTGCGAAAGTCCATCCTCCAGTGCAATCTGCCCCACGTCGAGAAGCTAAACTCCTGACATGAACCCGACGCTCATCCTCGTCTGCGGCGCCGCCATCCTCTGCATCTCGTTCGGCGCGCGCGCCGGCATGGGCCTTTACCTGCAGCCGATGGCGCTCGAATACGGCTGGGGGCGCGAGGTGTTCTCGCTTGCGATGGCGATCCAGAACCTCGCCTGGGGCGCGCTCGGCCCGTTCGCCGGCGGCATCGCCGACCGCTACGGCGTGTCGCGGGTGGTGGCGGTCGCAGGCGCGCTGTACGTAGTGGGCCTGGTGAGCATGTCGTTCTCCGACACCCCGCTGCTGATGTACGTCAATTCCGGTTTCCTCATCGGCCTCGCGCTCTCCGGCACGTCGTTCGCCATCGTCTTTGCGGTGATCGGGCGCGTCACGCCGCCCGAGAAGCGCAGCACCGCGCTCGGCATCGCCACCGCGGCAGGCTCTTTCGGCCAGTTCGCGCTGCTGCCGATCACCCAGTTGCTGATCTCGCGCTACGACTGGCACGTCGCGCTGATCGGGATGGCGGCGATCACCGCGCTCATCATTCCGCTCGCCCTGACATTGGGCGGACGGCCGGCGGCGCATGCCGGCCCGGCGCAGTCGGTGGGCGCCGCGCTGCGCGAGGCGGCGGGCGAGCGCGGCTTTCACCTGCTCTTCTGGGGCTATTTCGTCTGCGGCTTCCACATCGCCATGCTGACGGTGCACCTGCCGGCGTTCGTGACCGACCAGGGGCTCAAGGCCGAGCACGGCATGACGGCGCTCGCGCTCATCGGCCTGTTCAACATCGTCGGCTCGTTCGCCTCCGGGTGGCTCGGCGGACGCTTCAGCAAGAAGTACCTGCTTTCGAGCATCTACGCTGCACGCGTGGTGTTCATCGCGCTGCTCGTGCTTTTTCCATTGACTCCAGTCATCTTGTATGTTTTCGCCGCCGGCATAGGCCTGCTCTGGCTCGGCACCGTGCCGCTCACCAACGGCCTGGTCGCCCAGATCTTCGGGCTGAGGTACGCGGCGATGCTCGCCTCGATCGTGTTCTTCGGCCATCAGCTCGGCAGCTTCGTCGGCGTCTGGCTCGCCGGCCACCTCTACGACACGACCGGCTCGTACTCGGGCGCCTTCCTGGTGTCCATGGGCCTGGGGATCTTCGCCGCGCTCGTCAACCTGCCGGTCAACGAGAAGCCGCTTGCGGAACGAAGGCATGCACAAGCTCTGGCTTAAGGCGGCGCTGCTCGCGGTCCTCGCCTTCCTCACCGCGGCCGCCTTCTCCGCTTACCTCAAGCCGGGCATGCTGATCGAGTTCGCGAACCTCGTCCTCTGTCTTTGAAGCGCCCGGCCGAATAAGCCGCTCGGCTCATGGGCGGCACGCCGCTTGCATTCTATTGTTTGCACCTCAAATGAATGCCCCCGCGTTCCAGCTCGCGCGCCTGAAGGAGGGCCAGCCGTGGCCCCGCGGCGCGACATGGGACGGCAAAGGGGTCAACTTCGCGCTGTTCTCGGCCAATGCGACGAAGGTCGAGCTCTGCCTGTTCAGCAGGGACCGGGAAGTGGAGCGCATCGAGCTCCCGGAATACCGTGACGAGACCTGGCACGGCTACGTCGCGGACCTGCTCCCGGGGCAGGTGTACGGCTACCGCGTGCACGGACCGTACGCGCCCGCGGAGGGGCACCGCTTCAACCCAAACAAGCTGGTCCTCGACCCGTACGCGCGCGCCCACATCGGCGAGCTGAAGTGGGACCCTGCGGTATTCGGTTACCGGGTCGGCGACCGGGAGGCGGATCTCTCGTTCGACGAGCGCGACAGCGCGCCCTTCGTGCCCAAGTGCGTGGTGGTCGATCCGGATTTCGACTGGCGGCGCGAGGCGCGCTGGCACAAGGTGCCCTGGGACCGCACGATCGTCTACGAGACCCACGTGCGCGGCTACACCAAGCTGCACCCGAAACTGCCGGAGCACCAGCGCGGCACATTCCGCGGCCTCGCCCATCCCGAGGTCGTCGAGTACATCCGCTCGCTCGGCGTCACCACGGTCGAGCTGCTGCCGGTGCACACCTTCATCAACGACAGCTTCCTGCTCGAAAGGGGCCTCACCAATTACTGGGGCTACAACTCGATCGGCTTCTTCGCGCCCGACCCGCGCTACGCCGCCGACCCGGCGAAGACGCTGCAGGAGTTCAAGGAAATGGTCGAGCGCTTCCACGACGCCGGGCTGGAAGTGGTGATCGACGTGGTCTACAACCACACCGCGGAAGGCAACCAGCTCGGGCCGACGCTCTCGTTCAAGGGCATCGACAACAGCTCCTACTACCGCCTCATGCCGGAGGAAAAGCGCTACTACATCAACGATACCGGCACCGGCAACACGTTCAATCTGTCGCATCCGGTGGTGATCCAGATGGTGTGCGACAGCCTGCGCTACTGGGCGCAGGAGATGCACGTCGACGGCTTCCGCTTCGACCTGGGCACCATCCTGGCGCGCGAGCCGGGCGGCTTCGACACGCACAACGGGTTCATGAAGGCGGTGATGCAGGACCCGGTGCTCGCCAAGGTGAAGCTGATCGCCGAGCCCTGGGACTGCGGGCCGGGCGGCTACCAGGTCGGCGGCTTCCCGCCGGGCTGGGCGGAATGGAACGACAAGTTCCGCGACACGGTGCGCGACTACTGGCGCGGCGAGGCGCGGCCCAGCGACCTGGCGCCGCGGCTGTGCGGCTCGCCGGACGTCTTCCGCCGCCGCGGCCGGCAGCCATGGGCGAGCGTCAACTTCATCACCGCGCACGACGGCTTCACGCTGAACGATCTCGTGAGCTACAACGAAAGACACAACGAGGCGAACGGCGAGGAGAACCGCGACGGCCACGAGCACAACCGCTCCTGGAACCACGGCGCCGAAGGCCCCGACGTGCCCGAGCCGATCCGCGCGCTGCGCAAGCGGCAGATGAAGAACATACTGGCGACGCTGCTGCTCTCGCAAGGCACGCCGATGCTGCTCGCCGGCGACGAGTTCGGCCGCACGCAGCGCGGCAACAACAACGCCTACTGCCAGGACAACGAGGTCTCGTGGGCCGACTGGAGCCACGACGACCGCGCCCGGCGCCTCATCGACTTCGTGCGCAAGCTCACGGGCTTGCGCCACAAGTACCCGATCCTGCGCCGCGCGCGCTGGCTCACCGGCGAGTACAGCGAAGCGCTCGAGGTGCGCGACGTCACCTGGATCAACGCGAACGGCGAGCCGATGCGGCAGGAGCACTGGGAGGATGCGAACGTGCGCTGCTTCGGCATGCTGCTCGACGGGCGCGCGCAGGAGACCGGGATTCCGCGGCGCGGCGAGCTGGCGACGCTGCTCATCATCTTCAACCCGTGGCAGGACGTGGTGAAGTTCACGCTGCCGCCCGCCAACGGCGGCGGCACCTGGACGCTGCGCGCCGACACCAATTTCCCCGACAGCACCGAAGAACCGCAGTTCCCGATCGGCCACGTGTACGAAGTCACCGCGCGCTCGCTGCTGCTCTTCCAGCTGACCTAGGCCATGCGCAACGCGTCGCTCGTCGCCCTGCTGATGGTGACGGCGGTGCTGTACTTCGCGCGCGACGTGCTGATCCCGCTCGCGCTTGCCGTCCTCCTGGCCTTCCTTCTCGCAGGCCGAGGAGCTGGCCGAGGCGCACGCCAACGAGAACGGCCTGCTCGCGCTTCACGCGGAGGTGGTCATCCCTGCGCTCGGCTTCGCCGAGCACGATCGGCACGCCGGGGCGCTCGATGAGAGGCACGTGCGCTTCATCTTCGACACCACGCGCCGCATCGTCGAATACGTCGAAGATCGAAGAGAGCCTCCGGAGGAAGCCAGCAAGCCGGCGGGCAAGGCCGTTTCGCCGGTATGCATCGTCGCGGCGCACGACGAGGCCGACCATATCGCCGGCCTGGTGCTCGCCCGCATGCTTCCCGCGCCCGAATTCAACCCCCACGTCATCGCGTTCCCGCTCCTCGCCGCCGAGACCCTGGACCGCATCGCCGAGCACGCCTCGGCGCGCCTGCGCGCCGCTGGCGTCGACGTCGTCGTCACCAAGCTCGCCGACGCCATCGACCAGTTGCATCAGCTTACCGTCCCCCTCAGCCTCGAGCTCCAGCAAGAAAATCAGGGACGGACCACGATTTCCCGCCGCCGCTAGTTCGGGGGGCAGAGCCCTAACTCCGCGAGAGAGAGGGTAAGCTTTGCGTAATGAAGAGCATGTATCTATTTCTGCTCGCAGCGGTCCTGGGAGCAGCGCTTCCTCCACAAAGCCGGGCGGCCGACCTCTCGGTTCACGGCGTGGACTTCGGGATCTACCGTATCGAGGGCGACGGGCCGAGCCGAGAGGCCAGGCTGCTCCAGAAAACCGACCGCATCCCTCTCCAGCGAGGCACTACCTTCGGCATTATGGTCGACATCCACGGCGCAAAAGATGGCCGCGAGCGGATGCTGCGCAAAATCACGCGCTTCCCGGCGCCGGGCCTGAAGAACTCCCAGACTGGCAAGACGCGGCCGTATAGCGAGACGCTCGTGACCGTGCGCGACGGGGACCTGTTGCACGGCCTGTTTACCTTCGACCACGCGTGGGAGATGGTGCCCGGCACATGGAGCATCGAGTACTGGCTGGGCGATGAAAAGCTCATTGGAAAACAGTTCACCGTCGTGAAGCCCTGAGTGATTCGGGTCGTACGCCTGGGAACGCCGCGCGCGAAGAACGAGGGCTTGCGGCTCGGCACCGTGCGGCGGCCGCCGCGCGGCGTGCGCAAGCAGGATTACGCGAAGCGCGACTACTACGACTTGTGGCTGCCGCTTCTCTCGCCGAGCCAGAAGCTCGTCAGCGCCGGGCTATCGACGCCGTGGACCGACGCACGCTGGAAGAAGTTCGCCGCCGCCTATCGCCGCGAGATGAAGGCGCCGGCGGCGCAGCAGCTCATCGCGCTGCTCGCGCAACTCTCGCACCACGCCAATTTTTCCGTGGGCTGCTATTGCGAGAACGAGGCGCGCTGCCACCGCAGTCTCCTCAAACACCTGCTGCTCGAGCACGGCGCCAAGCTCGCCGGAAAATAATCGTGGTCCGTCCCTGATTTCGTGGCCCTGCTCAGCGCGGAACCGGATTGCAGTGGAAGCCATGATCGAGACTCCCAGTGATTGACTCGCCGTCCGAATGGGTCGTGCGCTGGGCGCACCTCGTGGAGCGCGGGCCGGTGCTCGACGTGGCCTGCGGCGCGGGGCGGCATGCCGCGCTCTTCGCCCAGCGCGGCTTCGAAGTCGTGGCGCTGGATCGGGAGCGCCAGCACATCGAAGGCGTGCGCTTCATCCGGGCGGATCTCGAGGACGGCAGCCCCTGGCCGCTGCGCGGCGAGCGCTTCGCCGCGATCGTGGTCGCTAACTACCTGCACCGGCCGCTGTTTCCCCTTCTCATCGAGAGCCTGGAGGAGGGCGGCGTACTTATATATGAGACGTTCATGGTCGGCAACGAGCGCTACGGCAAGCCCTCGAACCCGCGGTTCCTCTTGCGTCCCGGGGAGCTGCTGCAGGCTTTCGCCGCCCTGACGCCGGTCGGCTTCGAGCAGGGCATTGTCGAGCGCCCGAAAAAGGCGCGGGTCCAGCGCCTCTGCGCCGTCCGGGGCGAGGCGGGAGGCGTTAGAATCCCCGCATGATTACCGGCAGCCTGGTCGCAATCGTCACGCCGATGCACGAGGACGGGCGCCTCGACCTCGGCACCTTCAAGAAGCTGATCGACTGGCACGTGGCCGAGGGCACCGGCGGCATCGTGGTCGTCGGCACCACCGGCGAGTCGCCGACGGTGGACTTCGACGAGCACAAGGAGCTGATCCGCGTCGCGGTCCAGCACTCGCGCGGGCGCATCCCGATCATCGCCGGCACCGGCGGCAACTCGACCGCCGAGGCGATCGAGCTCACCGCGTCGGCCAAGGAAAACGGCGCGACCGCCTGCCTCTCGGTCGTGCCTTACTACAACAAGCCCACGCAGGAAGGGCTGTACCGCCATTTCCGCAAGATCGCCGAGACGGTCGATCTGCCGATGATCGTCTACAACGTGCCCGGCCGCACCGTCGCCGACCTGCAGAACGACACGGTGCTGCGCCTCTCGCAGGTGCCGGGCATCATCGGCATCAAGGACGCCACCGCGAACATCGAGCGCGGCTCGGACCTCATCCGGCGCGCGCCGCGCAACTTCGCCATCTACAGCGGCGAGGACGCGACCGCGCTCGCGCTCATCCTGCTCGGCGGCCACGGCGTCATCTCGGTGACCGCCAACGTCGCCCCGAAGCTCATGCACCAGATGTGCGCCGCGGCGCTCGTGGGCGACGTGAAGAACTCGCGCGAGCTCAACCTCAGGCTGCTGCCGCTGCACCAGCGCCTGTTCGTCGAGGCGAACCCGATCCCGGTCAAGTGGGCGCTCGCCGAGATGGGCATGATCGAGCACGGCCTGCGCCTGCCGCTGTCGCCGCTCTCGGAGAAATTCCACCAGGCGGTGCGCGAAGCGCTCCACGAGGCGGGCATCCCGCTCATCGGCCTGCGCGTCGTCGAAGGCCGCGGCTAGATGCGCAGACTCGCAGTCCTGGCCGCGGCGCTCCTCGCCGGCTGCAGCGGCGTGGGAGAGATGTTCGACAGCAAGGTCGATTACAAGTCGGCCGGCCAGTTGCCGCCGCTCGAGGTTCCGCCGGACCTCACCGCGCCGGCGCGCGACAGCCGCTATGTCGTTCCCGAAGGCCGGCAGTCGGCCACGCTCTCGGGCTACCAGCAGGAGCGCAAGGAACAGGGGCGCGTCACCGGCACGCAGGTCCTGCCGCAGATCGAGCAGGCGCGCGTCGAGCGCAGCGGCAACCAGCGCTGGCTCGTGGTACAGGAGCCGGCCGAGAAGCTCTGGCCGGTGGTGCGCGATTTCTGGCAGGAGCGCGGCTTCCTCCTCAAGTACGAGGTCGCCGAGGCCGGAGTCATGGAGACCGATTGGGCGGAGAACCGCGCCAATCTGCCGCAGGACTTCCTCCGCGGCGTGCTGGGCAAGTTCGCCGACCAGGTGTATTCGACCTCCGAGCGCGACAAGTTCCGCACGCGCCTGGAGCGCACCGCGGACGGCAAGGCGACCGAGATCTACATCAGCCATCGCGGCATGCAGGAGGTGTACACGACCAACGACCGCGGCCACGAAGGCCAGACCATCTGGCAGCCGCGCGAACCCGATCCCGAGCTCGAGGCGGAGTTCCTGCGCCTTCTCATGGTGCGCCTGGGCGTGCAGGACGAGCGCGCGAAGCTCGCCGCCGCCGCCCCGGTCCAGCAGCTGCGCGCCGAGCTGAAGAAATCGAGCGACGGCACCGAGCAGCTGCAGGTGAACGAGCCCTTCGACCGCGCCTGGCGCCGGGTCGGCCTGGCGCTGGACCGCGTCGGCTTCACGGTCGAGGACCGCGACCGGCAGAAGGGCTTGTACTTCGTGCGCTACGCCGACCCCGAGGCCGGCATGCAGCGCAAGGACTCGGAGCGCGGCCTCCTCGCGCGCATCTTCTCCTGGGGCGACGACGCCAAGGTGAAGGCCGAGCAGTACCGGGTCCAGGTGCGGCCCGAGCGCGACGCCAGCCTGGTCGACGTGCTGAACAAGGATGGCGGGCGCGACAGCTCGCGCACCGCGCAACGCATCCTCACGCTGCTGCACGAGCAGCTCAAGTAGCGTTGCTGCGCTTCGCCTCGCTCGCCAGCGGCAGCAGCGGAAACTGCCTCGTTGCCGACGCGAGCGGCACGCGCGTGCTGGTGGACTGCGGTCTCAATCTTACGGACACCGAGCGCCGTCTTGCGCGGCTCGGGCTGCAGCCTTCGGATATCGCCGCGCTTCTCGTCACGCACGAGCATAGCGACCATGCCGGCGGGGTATTCGACTTCGCCGCCGCGCACAACGTCCCCGTCTACCTGACCTACGGGACGATGACGGCGTTAAAAGGCGAAGGTAAGGTCACCGAAGGCGTCAAAACCGTTTTTATCGACGCAAGGCAGGTGTTTGCCGTCGGCGGCATGCAAGTCATTCCTTTCACGGTGCCGCACGACGCGCGCGAGCCGGTGCAGTACGTGCTCTCCGACGGCGACAAGCGGCTCGGCGTGCTCACCGACATCGGCGCGCCGACGCCGCACGTCGAGCAGATGCTGAACGGGCTGCACGCGCTCGTCCTCGAGTGCAACTACGACCGCGACATGCTGTGGAACGGCGCCTATCCGAAATGGCTGAAGCAGCGCATCGCCGGCCCCTTCGGGCATCTCGACAACCTGGATTCGGGAAAGCTGCTCGAGGCGCTCGACTGCACGAAGCTTCAGCACCTGGTCGGCGCGCACCTTTCGGAGCAGAACAACCGTCCGCAGCTCGCGCTCGCCGCGCTCGCCGCTGCGTTGCGATGCGACGAGAGCTGGATCGGTCTCGCCACGCAGGCAGAAGGCTGCGGGTGGCGCGATCTGCTTTGACCCCCTGACAAGGGGGTCGCG
>Ga0156283_1083_pt2 | contig 41477 bp, 48 predicted proteins | sample RifCSPlowO2_12_FD_107932 | JGI IMG/M metagenome (GOLD analysis project Ga0156283, IMG submission 107932) | Betaproteobacteria bacterium RIFCSPLOWO2_12_FULL_65_14 | reverse complement strand
CGCCGGCGTCGATGCGCCAGCCGCCCTTGCGCAGGCGCGCGAGCGGCTGGGGAATCAGGCGCCGGCCCGCCTCGCGCAGGATCCACTTGGTGGTCAGCCCGCGCACGCGCTGGCCGTCGGGCAGCGCGGAAACGTACTCGGCGACGCGGTGATCGAGGAACGGCATGCGCGCGTCGAGCGACGCGGCCGCGGCGGCGCGGTCGTTGCGCTCGAGGAGCTGGTCGGGCAGCCAGCCGGTCTGGTCGGCGTACAGCGCCTGGCGCAGCCGGCTCGCGCCGTGCTCCTGAACCGGGGTCTGGGCTTTCGTTCCCATTTGCTTTGGGTTTGTAAAAAGTCTGTAGCGCCAGCCGTCGAGCTTCAGCTCCGCGGCCGCGCGGTCGAACCTGCCGGCGCTCACCAGCGGCGCGAGCAGGCGGGCGGGAAAGGCGTCGACCCCGCCGCAGATGCAATCGGCCAGGTAGCGCCGGTAGCCGCCGACGATCTCGTCGCAGCCGTCTCCGGTGAGCACCGTCTTTGCGCCGCGCGCGGCCTCGCGGGCGAGCCGGTGCACGGCGAGATCGGAGGCGCGCGCCAGCGGCGCGTCCCTCGCGGCGACCAGCTTCGGCAGCAGCGCGGCGAGCTCGCGCGGCGCGACGACGATCTCCTCGTGCGCCGCGCCGAAATGCTTCGCCAGCGCCCGCGCGTGCGGCAGCTCGCTCGCGCGCTCGCCTTCCAGGCCGAGGGAGAACGTCCTGGGCGCCGGGCCGCCGTTCGCGCACGTCAGCGCGAGCAGCACCGCTGAATCGAGCCCGCCCGAGAGCAGCACGCCGCCCGCGCGCTGGAGCTTGACGGCGTCCTCAAGGCAGGCGAGTAGCCCGGCGACCGCGTCCGCCGGCGCGCCTTTGTCGACGTACGCGTGGCGGTCGGGCGGGGTCCAGTAGCGCGCTTCGTGGAGCTTGCCGGACTGCCACAGCGCGTAGCTCGCCGGCGCGAGCTTGCGGATGCCGGCGAACAGCGTGCGCGGCCCGGGCACGTAGCGGTACGCGAGGCAGTCCCAGAGCGCGCAGAGATCGACTTTCGCCGGCACGCCCGCCTCGAGCAGCGCCTTCGCCTCGGAGCCGAAGTACAGCGCGCCCTTGTCTTCGTGCAGGTAGAGCGGCTTCTCGCCGAAGCGGTCGCGCGCGAGCAGCAGCCGGTCCTTGCGCGCGTCCCAGAGCGCAAGCGCAAAGGCGCCGCGCAGGTGCTTGAGCGCGTCCTTGTCCCAGTACTGGTAGGCGCGCAGCAGCACTTCCTCGTCGCTCTGGCCGCTGAACCTGAAGCCGTGCCTGGCGAGCTGCGCGCGCAGCTCGGCCGCATTGACCAGCGCCCCGTCGAGGACGAGCGCGATGCGGGCGGGCCGATCGCAGAGCGCGGCGCCGAGCACCGCCTGGCGCCGCTCGCTCTGGTCGACGTAGCCGCACAGGCCCTGCATGCCGCGGTGCTCGAGCGCGCCGAGCATCGACGCGAGCGCGCCCTCGTCGCCGCCGCGCCGCGCGGGCGCTACCCAGCCTGCGATGCCGGCCATGGAGAGAGGCTCGCGTACACCCCGTCGAGGTCCCGCGCCAGGCGCTCGAGCGAATAGGAGCGCGCGATGCGCCTGCGGCAGGCCTGGCTCATGCTCGCGAGGCCCGCGCGATCCGCGGCGAGCGCCGCGATGGCGCGCGCGATCGCCGGCGCGTCGCCCACCGGGACGAAGCGCCCGTGCACGCCCTCGACCACCACTTCGGGGATCGCGCCGACCGGCGTGACCACCGGCACGACGCCCGCCGCCATGCCCTCGAGCAGCGAATAGGGCAGCCCTTCGCTGTAGCTCGGCAGCAGCAGCACGTCCGCCTCGCACAGCAGCCTCGCTTTTTCATCGCCCGAGGCGGCACCGGCGAAGACGACGTCCTCGGCGATGCCCAGCGTGCCCGCCAGGCCGCGCAGCCCGGCTTCCTCGGCTCCGGTTCCGACGATCACGAGGCGCGCGGCAACTCCCTCGGCGCGCGCCAGCGCGAGCGCCTCCAGGCTCTCGGCGAGGCCCTTGCCCGGCGCGAGCCGTCCGATGTACAGCAGCCTGAGCGCGGCCGATCGCTCCGGCGGCGGGCGGCTGCGCTCGAGGTAAGGCGCGGCGTCGATGCCGTTGGGCACCGCGGCGATCGTCTGGCCGGGAAGGAACTCCTGGTAGGTCTTGAGCTCCTCCTGCGACAGCACCAGCACCGCGTCGGGCAGGCGCAATGCCAGCCGCACGAAGTCGGCGAACAGGCCGTTGCCGCAGAAGGCGCGCAGGTCGCCGCCGTGCTTCTGGAACACGACGCGCGCGCCGCAGAGCTTCGCCGCCAGCATGTGAGCGAGATCGCGCCAATACGCCTTCGCGTTGAGCGAGCAGTTGATGTGCACGATGCACGCGTCGTGGCGCAGGATGGCCGCGCCGAGCCGGAACGGGCTGGCGACCAGCCGGGCAAGCCGGCGCACCGCGGATTCGGCCCGGCCTTCGCTGCCGACCTGGAAATGCACCAGCCGGTAGGCGCAGCCGAGCTGCGAGCCGAGCAGCGAGCTGACGTGCGTGCTGACGCCGCTGATCGCGTCCAGGCTCGGCCCCAGCACCAGCGCAACCGGCCGCGCCTTCACGCCGCCTTCCTCAGGTCTCCTTCGACCGGCCGCGCGCCTTCGGCGAGGCCGCGCAGCCCGATATCCGCATAGATCTGCTCCAGGCGCGGCAGCGCGCGCTCCGGCGCGAAGCGCAGGCGCACCGTCTCGCGTCCGGCGGCGCCGATTTGCGCGCCGAGGCGCCGGTCTAGCAACAGCCTGCTGAGCAGCCGGTGCAGCGTCTGGACATCGCCCGGCGCGCAGAGAAACCCGCTCGCGCCGTCGGCCACCACCTCGGGAATGCCGCCGACCGGGGAGGCGACCACCGGCACGCCGGCCGCCATCGCCTCGAGCAGGCTCACCGGCATGCCCTCCGAGTACGACGGCAGCGCGACCGAGATGCGCTTGCCTTCGCCGGCGCACACCAGCCGCACGTCCGGCACCGAGGCGCGCAGCCTCGCCACCGCGTCGAGCAGATCGAAGATGCCCTTGGCCGCCTCGAGCTTGCCGAGGAACACGATGAGGTTGGGCGGCGAGTCGCCGCGCGGCGCGGGGATCGGCACCGGATAGGGCAGCAGCGCGGTGCGGGCCGCCGGGCTCACCGAGTGCACCCAGGTCGCCAGCCGCTGAGACGGCACGGCGACGCACGCGGCCTGCTCGAGGAAGTAGCGGATCAGCGCCCGCGCAGGAGTGCTGCAGGCGTCGTGGAAGCGGTCGAAATCGCTGCCGTGCATCTGCATGATCACCGGGTAGCGCGCGGCAAGCGCCACGAGCATGTACAGGCTGTCGCGCCAGAAGCTCGCGTGCGGGGCGGTGTGCACGTGCAGCACCACGCGCCGGTGCTCGGCGAGCAGGGCGGCGAACCTGCCGAGCGCCTTGAACGCGAGCGTCGCGCGCTGCGGCGCGAGGCCGGCGCCGTGCGTGGCGACGTATTCGATCGGCCAGCGCTTGAACAGGCCGTGCATGCGGTACGCATCGACCACTGCGGCGATGCTGCCGCGCGTCTCCGGCCCGGCGCCGAGCATGACGAGCATCGGGTACTGGCTTGAGGGCATGGTGTCCCGATTATCGAAAACGCCTGTGACTGCCCGGTTACCCGGCCTTAGGCAAAGCGGCGCCGTCGCGCGAAGGCGTCAACCACGGTGAGGCTGCCGGCGCGGTTGACGGTGTGCAGCCCGAGCAGGCCCTCGGCGGGAAGCACGCGCTCCACCTGCCTTTCGGCGTAGTCCTGCGGCGTGAGGCGCAGCACGCGGCTGATCGCCAGGCCGGCGCCGTAGCGCGGCACGCAGATCTGCGCCGGCCGGTGCAGCGCGCCGCCGCGCCAGAAGAGCTGCCCCGCCGGCCGCGAGCAGCGCGCATCGGATTTCACCGGGTTGCGCGGGTGCGCGCGCCACGGGCCGAGCAGGCTCTCCGAGTGGAAGAGGTGCAGCTCGTCGTCGAACACGTTCGAGCCGCGCACCGCGGCGTTGGCGAACATCCACCAGCGCTCGGCGCCGCGGTGGAAGGTGGCGTCGACCAGGCGCACGCCGTCGAGCAGCGTCTTCTCGCGCTTCCAGCGCAGCGGGAAGTCGACGCAGCGGTACACCTCGACCGAGCGGTTCTGCGCGCTCTCGGGAACCATGTAGAGCTCGCCGTCGAGCTCCAGCAGAAACGGGTAGGAGAGGTGGTAGTCGCGCTCGAGCACGCGCTGCGGGCTCGACCACGTGCCGTCGCGCTTCACCTCCACCATGGCGATGTGCCCCTTGGCCGCGGCGAACGGCAGCTCCTCGAAGAACACGAAATGGCGGCCGTTCTTCTCGATCGCGAACGGATCGGCCCAGATGCGGTCCTTCGGCGGCAGCATGCGCACGTAGCCCTTGAGATCGGGCGCCACGGCGAGCTTCTCGCCGAAGCGAAAGGCGATGAACCATTGCTCGACGTGCAGCGCCTTCTCCAGGCCGCGCCTGAGGGCGCGCCCTCCCACGCTCGAGGCGGTGCGCAGCAGATCCATGCCCGAGAACTCCGGCGGCCCCGCCTCGCGCGCGGACCTGCACTGCTCGAGCCAGCCCTCGCCGGAGCGCGCGAGCTCGCGCAGCGCGCGCGCGGGAAACTGCGCCGCCTTGGCGAGCAGGCGGGCGCGGTTGCGCTCCACCGAGAGCGGATAGGTGCGCGACCAGGATTCGTACGCGAGCCGCGGCGGCGTGCCCGGCCGCAGCCGCACCTTGACCCCCGAGCCGGTGGCCGGCGCGCCCTCGGCGACCTCGCGCCAGCCGGCGAGCGGCTCGGCGTGCCCGCGCCCGCTGCCGAACCAGAAGCGCCACACGCCGTAGCGCGCGATGCCGTCGAAGCGGCTGTCGTCCGCCTCGCCCAGCACGAAGGCGACGTCGAGGTCCTGCTTGAGCGCATCGCCTTCGGCGCCGGGCTCGCGGATCGTGCCGAGGTCGGCGCACTCTTCCGGCTCGCCGCCGACCAACAGCCGCTCGATGCGCCGGTAGGCGCGCCGCAGCCAGGGTTCCGCGCCGCGCTCGCCGGCCGCCGCGATCAGCACGATCTCGGCGAAGTCCGAGCGCGCCACCTGCTCGAACGCCTCCACGACCCAGCGCGGCTGCAGGCGGGCGTCCGCGAACACGCCCACGCGCAGCTTGCGCGGCTCGGGGGCGCGCGCAGCCGCTACAGCCGCCACACGCTGATCCCCTCGCGCCGGAACGGCGCCGGATCGAACGCCGCCTTGACGTCGATGAAGCAGCCGCCCTTCACGATCTTCTGCATCAGCGCCTCGGGCGCGAGCCGCGCGAGCGGCTCGTGCGCGACCGCAAGCACCGTGGCGTCGGCAGCGGGCAGCTTGTCCCATTCGGCGAGCCGCACGCCGTACTCGTGCAGCGCCTCCTCGGGCGCGGCGAGCGGGTCGTGCACGTAGGTCTGCACGCCGAACTCGTGCAGCTCGCGCAGGATGTCGACCACCTTCGAGTTGCGGATGTCGGGCACGTTCTCCTTGAACGTGAGCCCGAGCACGTTGACGCGCGCGCCCTTGATGTTGCGCCCGGCGTGGATCATCTGCTGCACGGTCTTGCGCGCGATGTGGCTGCCCATGCCGTCGTTGATGCGCCGGCCGGCGAGGATCACCTCGGGGTGGTAGCCGACGAGCTCGGCCTTGTGCGTGAGGTAGTACGGGTCCACGCCGATGCAGTGGCCACCGACCAGCCCCGGGCGGAAGGGGAGGAAATTCCACTTCGTGCCGGCGGCCTGCAGCACCTCCAGCGTGTCGAGGCCCAGCTTGTCGAAGATGATCGAAAGCTCGTTGACGAAGGCGATGTTCAGGTCGCGCTGCGTGTTCTCGATCACCTTGGCCGCCTCGGCGACGCGGATCGACGAGGCGCGGTACACGCCCGCCTCGACCACCGAGGCGTACAGGTCGGCGACCTTCTCGAGCGTTTCGGCGTCGTCGCCCGAAACGACTTTTCTTATTCTTGAAAAAGTGTGTTCTTTATCCCCAGGATTGATTCTCTCGGGCGAGTAGCCGACGTGGAAATCCTGCCTCCAGCGCATGCCCGAGTGCTTCTCGAGGATCGGCACGCACACTTCCTCGGTGGCGCCCGGGTACACGGTCGACTCGTAGATCACCGTGGCGCCGCGCTTCATGTAGCGCCCCACCGTCTCGCTCGCCGACTCGAGCGGCCCGAAATCGGGCTGGCGCGCCGCGTTGATCGGCGTCGGCACGGCGACGATGATGAAATCGGCGTGCGAGAGCTCGCCCGCGTACGCGGTGGCCTTGAATTGCCTCGCTTCCGCGAGCTCGGCGCTCGACACTTCGCCGGTCGGGTCCACCATGTGGCGCAGGTTCTCGACGCGCTTTTTCGAGAGGTCGTAGCCGATGGTCCGGCGCGCCCTGCCGAACGCCACCGCCACCGGCAGGCCGACGTAGCCGAGCCCCACTACGGCGACCGTGGGAAGGACCGTCTGTACTTCGACTTTTTCGCCGAATTTCTTTTCGAGAACTTCAGGCATGGGCCACCGTCAGGTTTTCCGCGTACCAGTCGACCGTCTGCCGCAGGCCGGACTGCAGGTTGAAGCCCGGCCGGTAGCCGAGCAGCTTCACCGCCTTGCCGATGTCGGCGAGCGAGCGCGGCAGGTCGCCGCGGCGCGGCGCGCGGTGCACCGCGCGCGCGGTGCGCAGGTGCGGCAGCCGCGGCGCGAGCAGCATGCGGATCAGTTCGAAGAGCTCGTTGAGCGTGGTCTGCTCGCCGTGCGCGACGTTGTACGCCTGGTTGAGCGCCGCCGGGTCCTCCACGGTGGCGGCGAGCAGGTTCGCCTGCACCACGTTGTCGACGTGGCAGAAGTCGCGCGAGATGCTGCCGTCGCCGTTGATGTAGGCGGTCTGGCCGCGCAGCAGAGCGCCGAGCCACGCCGGGATCACCGACGCGTACGGGTGATCCGGGTCCTGGCGCGGGCCGAACACGTTGAAGTAGCGCAGCCCGGCCGACTGGAAGCCGTAGCAGGTGGCGAAGACGCCGGCGTACTGCTCGTTCACCTGCTTCGACAGCCCGTAGGGCGACATTGCCTTGCCGGTCTTGTGCTCGACCTTGGGCATGGTGTCGTCGTCGCCGTAGACCGCGCTCGAGCTCGCGTAGACGAAGCGGCCCACGCCGGCGTCGCGCGCCGCGAGCAGCATGTTGAGGAAGCCGTTGACGTTGGACTCGTGCGTCGCGACCGGCTTGTCGATCGAGCGCGGCACGCTGCCGAGCGCCGCCTGGTGGAGCACCACGTCGGCGCCGCGGCACGCCTCGCGGCAGGTGTCGAGCGAGCGGATGTCGCCCTCGATGAGGCGCAAATCCAGGTGCGCGACGTTTTCTCGCCTGCCGGTGGAGAAGTTGTCCAGCCCGATCACCGTCTGCCCGAGCCTGAGCAGGTTCTCGGCGAGGTGCGAGCCGATGAAGCCGGCCGCCCCGGTCACCAGCCAGACGCGCCGGCCGGCTCTAATGCGCTCCTGCAGCTCTTCGTATGTTTGCACGTTTGCTCCTCTCGGTTTCAAGTTCTCGAAGCAGGACCTCGTATCGCTCGATCATCACGCGCTCGGAAAAGCGGTTCTCCACAACGAGGCGAGCGCTGCTGCCCATGCGCTGGCGCACCGTGCGGTCGGCGAGCAGGGCGAGGCAGTCGACAAGGGCGGCGGTGTCGCCCACGGGGAACAGCAGGCCGTTTTCGCGATGCCGGATCATCTCGGCGGCCCCGCCCACGTCGGCGTGCACCACGGGACGCGCCATCGCCATGGCCTCGATGGCGGCGAGCGAAAACGCTTCCGTGAAGCTGGTGAGCGCCAGCACGTCGCATGCCGCAATGAACGGCCGCACGTCGGCCTGGAGGCCGGTGATATGCACCTGCTCGCCGACCCGCAGGCGCGCCGCGAGCGCCTCGACCGCGGGCCGGGTGGCGCCGTCCCCGATCATGAGCGCGCGCGCCCGCACGCCTCTCTTGCGCAAGGCGGAGACGGCCTCGACAAGCTGCGCGTGGTTCTTTTCGGGGCGAAGCACGGCGGACATACCGATGACAAGGTCTTCGGCGGCGAAGCCGAGCATGCGGCGCAAGACCGCCGCCTCGCGCTCGGAAACCGCGCGCCAGTGCTCGGTGTCGACTCCGTTGTATATGACCTCGTTGCGCCGGCCGAATACCATCCGGCGGCGCCAGTGATCGCGCTGCCGCTCGCACACGAACACGGCGCAGTCCGCAGCCCAGAAAAGCGGCCGGTACGCGACCATCTGCAGCCGCTCCTTCGCGCCGCGGGTGAACGTCGAGTGGAACGTTACGGCGAGTGGCGCGCGGGCGCGCGGCCATCCCAGCGCGGCCGAGGCATACAGCAACGCATACTGGTTCACGGCGAGCACGGCAGACGGTTGCACGCGGCCGATCAGCTCGCCGAGCTTCCTGAGCGCCTGCAGGTCGATATAGCGGCGCGCATGGAGGCATTGCACGCTGCGTGCGCCGCGCAGCCGCTCGAGCTGGCTCGGGTCGTTCTGGACGTACGCGAGATGGCATTCGTGGCCGCGTTCGGCGAGGCGGTTGGCGAGGGTGATGGTGTGCCGCTCTGCGCCGCCATGCACCAGGGAGCCGGTGACGAAGAGCAGCTTCATCTCAGGAGCCGCCGCCAGTTGGCGGCGCCGTAGCCCGCAGCGAGAAGCGCGGCGCCCGTGACGAGACGCGCAAGCGGGCCGCGGTCCGGCAGCAGGTTCTCGACGACGATCCACGCGAACGCCGCCGAGGCGGCCGCGCTGGCGAGGCTCCAGCCGAGGCCGCGCCAGTTCTGCAGCGCGCGGAGGGGCACGCCGGTATGCTCCGATACGCGGCGCAGCATGAGCGCGCGGTCGAGATAGATGGCGAGCACGCTGCCGCAGGCCGCGCCCATTAGGCCGAGGTAATGCGCCGCGCTCCAGCTCACCGCGACCGAGGCCGCGAGCGCGGCGGCGTTGACCTTGAGCGCGAAGGGCCCCTGCCGCAGGAGAAGCACGATGCTGCCCATCTCGATCACCATCGCTGCCATGCCGACGATGTAGATGCGCATCACCGGGCCGGCTTCGACGTAGGCGGAGGTGTAGACGACGGTGACGATGTCCTCGGCGAACGCGAAGGCGAAGGCGAGCAGCGGGTAGAGGAGCGTCCCCACCATGACGTTGGCGCGCGCGTTCAGCGCCAGCATGCCGCGCACGTCGCCGCCCGCTTCCATGCGGCTCATGGTCGGCAGGAACGCTTCCATCACCGAGTGGCGGAAGATGTGCACCACCTGCCCGACGAGCGCGGCGATGGTGAAGGCGGCGAAGCTCGAGAGCGCGAAGAGGCTCGCCGCCACCCACTGGTCGAACTGTCCGCGCAGGGAAAAGAGCCCCGTCGAGACGCCGAACGGCGCCGAGTAGCGCAGCTGCTCGCAGAACGCGGCGCGCTCGAACCACGGGCGGCCGAGCCCGTGGTGGATGCGCACGTAGACGAGCAGCAGCGCAAGCTTGATCGCCACCGCGGCGAGCAGCAGCCAAAGCACCACGCCCAGGTCGCCGCTCGCCCACGCCGCCGCGGCGACGAGAGCCGCGCGCAGCCCCGACACGCTGAGCGAGGCCCGCGCCTGCCACCGGATGCGCTCCTCTATGGTCGGCAGGAAGTCGAGCAGGGTCGCCGTCACCCACAGGGCGACGAAAGCCGGCACCAGCGCCCCGTATTTCGCGAGCGGCTGCAGCGCCGCCGGCAGCAGAGGGTTCCACGGGCTCACTGCGAGGGCGCTCGCGCCGCCGGCGCGGCTCGGCGCGCGGCAGGAAGAAGAAGAGCGAGCCGCCCATGTTGAGCGTCGCCACCGCCATCACGGTGCCCACCGCGAGCCACAGCAGCCGGTACTCGCCGAAGGTGGCCGTGTCGAGGCAGCGCACCAGCACCACGGGCAGCAGGAAGTTGATCGCCTGGTCGAACACTTTCACCGTGCCGAGCGAGAGCGCGCGGCGCTTCAGGCGCTGAAGCGAGATCGCCTTGGCCGCCGTGCTCACGCCATGAGCTCCTCGAACAGCGCCGTGTAGCGCGCGAGCGCCTGCTCGCAGGAATGCACGCGCGCGAAGTACTCGCGCAACCGGGCGTTGGGGCCCTCCTCGAAGGCGCGCTCCACCTCGCGCGCGAGCTCCTCGAGCCCGGCGGCGACCCGGTGCACCGGCGCGCCGACGTCCACGGTCGCGACCGTGGGCACGCCGCGCGCCCAGGCCTGCAGGAACGTGTTCGGCATGCCCTCGTAGCACGAGGTGTTCACGAAAACGCGTGCGCGGTCGAACCAGGGCTCGACTTCGGCGAGCGGAAGAAAGCCGGTGAACTGGACGTTCGGGAGCGCGGCCGCCTGCGCGCGGATGCGCTCGTAGAACGCTTCGGCGCCGCGGCGCGGGCCACCGATCAGCACGCAGCGGCGCTGCGGAAGGCGCCGCGCGAGCTCGAGGAAAAGCTCGGGGCGCTTGTTCTCGTGCACCGTGCCGACCCACAGCACCGCGTCTTTCTTTTCCGCCGTCGTCGGCGGCGGAGGCCGGTAGCAGTTCGGGATGATCAGCGCCTCGCGCCCATAGAAGGCGCGGCAGCTTTCGGCCTGCGCCGCGTTCTGCGCGACGATGGCGTGCGCGCGCCGGAGGCCGCGGCGGTAGAGCCAGCGGTCGCGCGCATAGCGGATCTGGCCTCCCTGTCCCGGGACGAAGTCCTTGTCGGAAGCGCCGGCGTAGACGAGGCGCTTGCCGCGGCGCCGGCAGAACTCGGCGAGGACGCCTACCCACATCGAGGCGGAGCGGTAGTAGTAGATGTCGGCGTCGACCTCGCCGAGCCGGCGCCACATGGTGGTGAGCCGCGGATGCAGGAAGCGAAGCACGGGAATGCCATCGCTCATGCGAAAAGCCTTGTGCGCCTCCACTCCGTCGATGCGTGCGCGCGCCGGCTGGCCGTAGTCGAGGCAGATCATCGAAACGCGGTAGCCGCCCTCGGCGAAGACGCGCGCGAGGATCGCCTGCTGGACTTCGGCACCGCCCACGACCGGCAGGCACGCGTCGCCCGCGAAGACCGGCCATGCGTGCGGCGCGACGAAACAAAGGTGCGGCCGCCGGCCCGGGCGTTGCGCAAGCGCGCCGCCCGCGCGCTCTCTTGCCTGCAGGTACATCAGCTCGCCGGCTTGCGAGCGAACATGCCGTACATCATGCCGATGGCGATCCAGAGAAAGGACCAATCGAAACGCGGCATCAGGCTCGAGCCGGCCCAGCCGGTGACGAAGAAGGCGATGAGGCCTGCGGCCGCTCCCTGGAAGAAGCCGCGCAGCGCCGGGCTCAGGTAGGCGTGGCTGCCGAGCGAACGGAAGCCCTTCCACACCGTCCAGTAGTACGTGAGGAACAGCGCGAGCCCGATGAAGCCGGCGTCGAGCACGGCCTCCAGATACGCGTTGTGCGGGTGCAGCACCGGCGTCATCGCGTCGGTGAGCATCGGGTAGGACCACATCACCGAGCCGACGCCGTTGCCCCACAGCGGGCTCCTCCAGATCTCGGGCAGCAGCGGCAGCCAGATGCCGCCGACGCGGCCGGCGGTGAAGGTGTCCACGTCGCCGCTATCGACGCCCAGCATGATCCGGGTGTACAGGTATCCCGGCGCCAGGGCGAGCGCCACGGTCGCCGCGAGCAGCGCAAGCGACAGCGTCTTGGCGTTGAACTTCCACATCAGGAACAGCGCGTTGACGAGGAAGAAGCCGAGAAGCGCGCCGCGCGAGAAGGTGAGCACGAGCGCGATCGAGATCAGGCCCAGGGTGATGAACAGGACGAGCTTGAAGCCCGGGCTCTTGTGTTCCCACCACGCGAAGAGCAGCAGTGCGTAGGCCATGGCGAGCAGCCGCCCGATGTCGTTCGCGTGCAGGCCGATCGCCAGGAAGAACTGGCGCGCCGGACCCACTTGCGCCAGCTCGCCGATGCGTACGCCCGAGACGATGACGAACACGATCTCTACAAAGCACACCGCCCAGACGGAAATCACGATCGGAATCAGGAAGCGCTCGGGCTTTTGCGCCTTCGCCATCGCCGCCGCGACCAGCGGGGCGACCAGCACGATCAGCGCCGGCTTCACCACCAGGTCGCGGAAGTAGCCCAGGGCCTCGGTGAAGTTGATCGCTTCGGTCTCGTAGAACAGCGGCAGGATGTCATCCACGTGCCGCATGCCGAGCAGCCCGGCGGCGAAGAACGGCACGAGGTAAAGCCACACCAGCGGCTTGGGCAGGAAGGGTGCGTTGTGGCCGATGCGCCCGTGCAGCGCGTACGAGCCGAGCGTCGCGAGCACCAGCACGTTGATCGGGTTCAGGCCCTTCAGGCCCATCAGTTCGTGCGGGAAGACGTTGCTCGCCGAGATCGGCAGCAGCACGATGAGCAGCACCACGCCGGCGCGGAAGTCGTACAGCACCGCGATGGTGGCGACGATGGACAGGCACAGGTACAGCGCCTGGACCTCGCCGAACGCGAGCAGCGCGCCGGACAGGGCGCCGAGCGCGACCAGGGCGAGCGCCCCGGCGCCCAGGCCGAGCCCGGTCGCGGCGGTCGCCTTCAGGTTGGGTGAGGCGGCGGCCATGTGCTTTTCCTATTGCATGCCACGGTCCACTCTCAGAACGCGTTCACCAGCGTGCCGACGATGCGCGCGGTCGCCTCCGAGAGCTCGCGCACCGCGCGCTCGGTCTCGTCGACCCGCGTGCGGTCCTTGCGGGTCACGAGCAGCGCGTCGCCGGCGCGGTAGGCGATGGTGTGCGTGTCCGCGTACTCGTTCACCGGCGGCGTGTCGATGATGATCACGTCGTACTCGGCCTGCGCTTTCCCTAGCAGCGCGGCGAAGCTGCCGCGCGAGAGCAGCTCCAGCGGGTTCGGCGGCGTCGGCCCGGCCGGCATGACCGCGAGGCCGGTGAGCCCGGTGACCGGCGCCGCGGCCGAGAGATCCGCGCGCCCGGAGAGCGCCGACGACAGCCCGAAGCGGTCGGGGATGTTGAAGATGCTCTGCTGGCGCGGCGCGCGGAAATCGGCGTCGATGAGCAGGGTGCGGTGCCCGAGCTGCGAGAACACCACCGCGAGGTTCGCCGCGACGAAGCTGCGGCCCTCGCGCGCGTTGGCGCTCGCCACGACCAGCGTGCGCCGCCCCGCCTCGGGGTTGTACCAGCGGATGAGGAGCTGCGTTCTCACGCCGCGCAGCTCTTCCACCACCGGGTGGAACGGGTCCCAGGCGGCGATAAGCTCCTTCGCCACGCCGTCCGGTCCGGACACGAGGTAGGGGAACTCGTACTGCTTGGCGAGCGCCTGGCGCAGGTCCGCGTCGGTGATCAGGTTCAGCTCGATCGCCGCCTCGCCGAAGCGCCATCCGAGCTCGCGCTGGCGCGCGAGCACCTGCTCGGCGTCCGAGGCGGTGAGCTTGCCTTCGTCCATCAGGATGGCGCCGATGTGGCGCCCGGTGTGCCCCACCCCGCGGGCGGGCGAGCCCTCGAGCGGCAGCACGTTTTCAGTCGGTTTCAGTAGCATGGGATCTCACCAGGGGTGGGGAAGGGCTTTGGCGGCACGCATCGGCGCCGGCAGCAGCCGGCCGGCGGCCGGCTGCCAGCGCGAGAGCTGCCCGAGCGACGGCACGGCAAGCCGCGATTCGAGGTCGAAGCGCGAGCGCACCCTGCGGTCGAGGGTCTCGGCCATGTAGACCACGGCGGCGGCGAGCAGCGCGCCGATTACCGCCGCGAGGATGGAGATCAGCCCGACGCGCGGGAAGGCCGGCCGGATCGGCTCGACCGCCGGGGTAAGCAGCGCGGCGTTGGTCCTGTTCGCGGTGCTTTCGATCTTGTTGGTCATGAAGCGGGCGAGCACGGCGTCGTACGCGCGCTGCGCGTTGTCCGCGTCGCGCGTCATCACCGCGAGTTCCACGCGCGCGTCCTTCATCGACTGGATGCGCTCGTTCTGCCCGGCGAGCGCGTTCTTCAGCTCGTCCTCGCGCCGCTGCGCCTGCTGCGCGGCGTGCCCGATCGCGGCGACGACCTTCTTCATCTCGCCGGTGAGCTTGTTCCTCAGCGCCTGCGCGTCGGCCTCGGCGCGCTGGTACACCGGGTGGTTCGGGCCGAGGTCGGCGCTCGCTGCCTGCAGCGCGCCCTCGGCGCGCGCGAGATCGCCGCGCACCGCTGCGATCGCCGGGCTGGAGATGATCTCGGTCATCGCGTCGGGCGTGCCGCTCGCCAGCACCTCCTGCGCCTGCTTGAAGCGCGCTTTCGCCTCGTAGGTGGCGTTCCGCGCCGCGAGGTATTGCGTCGAGACCTCGGCGAGCCGCGCCGACTCGACGTCGGCGCGCTCCTCGGTGGACACGATGCCCTTCGCCTTCTGGTACTGCGCGACCTTGGTCTGCGCCTGGTTCACCTGCGTGCGCAGCTTGGCGAGCTGCTCGTTGAACCATTCGGCCGCCTCGCGCGTCGGCTCGGTGCGCATCTGGAGCGCGGTGTCGAGATAGGCCTTGACGAAGCCGTTGGCCACCGCCGCCGCCTTGCGCGCATCGCTCGAGGAGAACATCACCGTGATGACGTTGCTCGCCGAGACGTCGACCTTGAGCTTCTCGAGCAGCAGCTGGGCGATCCAGTCGTCGATGGAGATGGCGCCGTCGGTCTCCTGCTGCCACGCCTCGCGCCTGCCCGGCTCCTGGGCGAGCTTGAGGTCGCGCGACACGCGCGCCGCGACGCGCCCGCTCTGGATCAGGTCGAGCTGCGTCTGGATGTAGCCTGCGCGCTCGCGCGGCGACATGCGGGTGGGCGACATGGTCTGCTCGTCGCGCGCGTCGAGCAGCAGCGTGGCCGTGGCGACGTATCTCTTCGGCACGATCAGCGCCACCGCCATCGCGGCCACGATCACCGACACGAGCACCAGCACGAACGCCTTGCGGCGCGCGCGCAGTGCCAGCATGAATTGACTGAGATCCATGAATGACTCCCTCTAGAAGATCGCTTCTTTGACGTAGACCACGTCGTCGGCCTTGAGCCGGTCCTGCAGGTTCGCGTCGGTCTCGACGTACTTGCCGTCGCCGGCCGCGCGCCGCAGCTTCAGCCGCCGCTCGCTGCCGCGCGGGGTCATGCCGCCGCCGGCGGCGATCGCCTGCATCACGGTCATGTTGGGCACCAGCGGGTAGGCGCCGCCGCGCATCACTTCGCCGTAGATGTAGAACACCGGCGCGCGCTCCACCTGGATGGTGTCGCCGTTCTTGAGCGCGAAGCTCTTCGTCATGACGTCGAGCTTCTGGCTCTTGCCGTCGCGCACCAGCGTGACCATCTCGGCGCCGCCGGGGGCGATGCCGCCCGCCGCGGCGATCACGTCCTGCAGCTGCGAGCTCGACTCGTCGAGCGGGTAGCGCCCCGGGCGCGGCACCATGCCGAGCACGTTGACCTGCCGGCTGCGGATCGTCGTCACCGCTAGGCTCACCTGCGGGTTCTTGAGGAACTTGCCGTTCTTCAGCTGCGCGGCGATGTTCGCGGCGGCCGCGTTGGGGCTCATGCCGGCCACTTTCACCTCGCCCACCAGCGGCATGTTGATCGTGCCGCGCTCGCTCACCCGTGCATCGGTGGTGAGGTCGGGCTGCTGGAACACCGTAACGCGCACCGCGTCGCCGACCCCGACCTTGTCCCCGGGCGCGTTCGACGCTCCTTGCGCGTACGCCGCCGCGGCTGCTGCCCACAGGAGTAAACCCAACACCGTCCGTTTCATGTCCACCTCGCTCATTTGCCCGTTCGGAATTCGCCCACGTACTCGATCGCCGCCGCCTCGCGCAGCCGCCGCACCTCGGCGGCGGCGACCTCGAGGCGCTTGCGCCCCGCCAGGAACTCGCCGATCAGCGGCGCCGCCTGCTGCTCGCTGAGCGGCGCCTCCTGCGCGTGTACCAGCTGCACCACCGAGGCGCCGAGCGGCGAGGCAAACACCGCGATGTCGCCCTCGCCCATGCGCGCGAGCTGCGGCAGGTAGCGCAGCGGCAGCTGCTCGGCCGGCTGCGTCACGCCGACCTCGCTGAATTTCGCGTTGCGCGCGCGCAGCCAGGCCGCCACGTCGTCGAGGCTCGCGGCGCGGGAGGCCTCGGCGCGCAGCACGTCGACCATCTCGGCGGGCGACGACACCACCAGCTCCTGCAGGCGGTAGATGCGCCGGCGCGCGAACAGCGCCTCGTTCTCGGCGTAGAAGGCGCGCACTTCCTCGGCGCTGGGCGCCGCCGCCGCGCCCGCGGCGCGCTCGACCCAGGCCTGCGCGAGCACCTGGCGGCGCGCGTGATCGATGGCTTGCGCGACCAGCGGGTCGCGCTCCAGGCCGGCCGCGAGCGCCTTCTGCACCAGCAGCTCGCGGTCGATGATCTTGTCGAGCGCCTGCGCGATGCTGGCGCCGCCGGCGCTGTTCACCTGGTGCACCAGGATCTCGGCGCCGTTCACCTTGGCGGCGACCTGCGCGCCGCGGTTCGCCTCGGCGCGCTGGCAGCCGACGGGAATCGCCGCCAGCAGCGCAAGGCCCGCGATTTTCCAGGCGCCGGGCATCAGAACGAGTGGCCCAGACGCCGGCGCGCCACCCACAGGGCGAGCGCGAGCCCCGACAGCAGCAGCCATCCGCGCGGCTCGCCGACGCCGGCAATGGAGAACGCGGCGTCCGGCGCTGGCGGCGCGGCGGCGGCGGCGACGCGCACGGGCGCGTCGTTGAGCGCGAGCGCGGGCAGGTTGCTCAGCGCCGCGCCCGACACCGTGAGCCGGTAGACGTCGGCGAACGAGTACATGCCGGGTTGCAGCGCTCCGGGCTGCAGCGAAGCCTGGAACGTGTCGCTTGCCGCGGACGGCAAAGCGCAAAGGGCGAAAGCGATTGCGAGCAGGGATTTCATGAAAGCCGTGTAATGCTAGGTTCCGTCTATTACGACGCTGAGCCGCTCGGTCTTGCGGGCGATCGTCCGTACGGACTACCCGGCGTGGCACGAAAAAAACTCCCTGGGGTCAGGGCAAATGCTCTGTCCCCAATGCGGTCAACCGATGGAGAGTCGTGCGCGTTGTGCGCGCATGGCCCGGCAACCACGGCTCGTGCTACCCGGCGTTGCGATTCACGTGATCCAGCGCGGCAATAATCGCGGCTCGTGTTTTCGCGCGGCCAGCGATCGGGCTCTGTATCTTTCTTTCCTGCGCGAGTTCTCGAAGAAGTTCGGGTGCCTGGTGCACGCGTACTGCCTCATGCCGAACCATGTGCATCTGCTCATGACACCGGCGTCGGGCGAAGCGTGCGGCGCGATGATGAGAGACCTAGGGCAGCGCTACGTGCGGCACTTCAATCGCCGCTATGGCCGCACCGGCACGCTATGGGAAGGGCGATTCCGGTCCTGCGTAACCGACTCCGCCCATTACGTACTTGCCTGCTACCGCTATATCGAGCTCAATCCGGTGCGCGCTGGGATCGCCGCTCATCCCGAGGGCTACGAATGGTCGAGTCACTCGATCAACATCGGGCGAGGTACGGACGGGCTAATCACGCCTCACATCGAATTTCTCGCGCTGGGCAACGACGCCGATGCGAGGCACCGCGCGTATGCCGGGCTTTTCGAGGAAGCGCTTCAGCCGTCAATCGTCGGTGCCATTCGCAAGGCGACCAATGCCGGCCACCGGCTGGGGTCAGAGCATTTGCCCTGACCCCGGTTAGGGGTTGAGGATGCGCAGCTCCAGCGACTTGCCGATCGCCTGAGTGCGGTTGACCACGTTGAGCTTGCGCAGGATCTTCTGCACGTGGTTCTTCACGGTGAGCGGGCTGATCTTGAGGATCGCGCCGATCTCGAAGTTGCTCTTGCCGAGATAGATCCACTTGAGGATGTCCTGCTCGCGCACGGTGAGCACGCTCTGGCTCACGGCCCTGTCTCCCGAGCCGCCGGACTCGGCGCGCCGCTGCATCTGCGTGCGCACCCAGGCCGCGTGCAGCGACGGCGCGAGAAGCTGCGCGAGGTAGGCCTGGCGCGTGCCGACGCTTCCCGGACGGCAGGCGAAGGTGAACAGGCTCACCGCGCGGCCGTCCGCATCGTGCAGCCCGTGCACCAGCAGCTGCGTCGCGCCCAGGCGCTCGATCTCGCGCGTGAACGCGCCGTTCGGAATCGGGCCGTTGCCCGTCTCGAACACCACCGGCTGATAGCGGCGCTCCTCCCATGCCTTGAGGAGCGCGGGCGCCACGGCGCTGTCGCGCAGGAACACGTCGCTGAACATCGCCGGGTCGGGCGTGGTCATCGAGAAGCCGTCGGCGCGGAACGCCGGCGGCTTGCCCAGGCACAGCGTGCAGATCAGCAGCTCGTGCCGGATCAGGCTCTGCAGCAGGCCCTGCGTCCAGCTGAAGAAATGCGCGCGCGCGTGCACCCGCAGCGACGCGTCGAGGTTGAGCACGATCGATTCGATCTGCAGGAAATCGGTTGCCGCGGAACGCGCGTCGCCGTTGCCGCCGTCCTGCGGCAGGGGCAGCGGTTGCGACGCAACGGCAATCGGTGTGTCGGCGCTGGTGAGTGGCATGGTCCGCTCAATATAGTCGAGTGAGATTACGCATCCGTTAGGCCGGCGCACGGCCAAAAAGCTAGTCCGATGAGCCCATTACAGGCGGGTCGGCGCAACGCAATAAGGGAACGGCGGTGCCCTAACCTGACTTGGCCTTGGATTCGAGCAGAGAAAGCCGCGCGCACATGCTGCGCACCCCGCCCGGTCCGGGCGTGCTGGTGCGGGCAGCCATCGATCCGGTAGTCGCGATCGGCACCCTCGCGGCGGTGGTGTCGCTGTTCGGCGGCCGCTTCGACGGCGCGAGCCTGCTCCTCGCGCTCCTGGTGTTCGCGATGACCTTTCCGGGCAGCCTTGCGCGCGACACGGGAAGCGCGGGCGAGCTGGCCCTCGATATCGTGACCGGCTGGGCGGCGATCGTAGTGCTGCTGCTGTTCCTCGGCTGGTCCTCGCGCACCCTGGATTCCTTCGACGACCGCGTGCTCCTCGCCTGGGCGCTCGCCACGCCGGCGGCGCTCTTCGCGGCCCATCGCCTGCTGCCCGTGCTGTGGCCGCGCGTGCTCGCCGCCGAAGGCCTGCAGAAGACCGCGGTCATCGCGGGCGCCAACGACCTCGGCCGCAAGCTCGCGCGGCAGCTGCGCGACAACCCGCTGCTCGGCATCCGCTTCGCCGGCTATTTCGACGACCGCGCCGCGAGCCGGCTGCAGAGCGTCCAGCCGCGCGAGAACCTGGGCTCGCTCGCGGCGCTTGCCGACTACGCGCGCAGCCATGCGCTGGACGTGATTTACATCGCGCTGCCGATGGCCTCGCAACCGAGAATTCTCAAGCTGCTCGAGGACTTGCGCGACACCACGGTGTCGATCTATTTCGTGCCGGACATCTTCGTCGCCGACCTCATCCAGGCGCGCGTCGACTCGATCGGCGGGCTGCCCGTGGTGGCGGTGTGCGAGTCGCCCTTCTACGGCTTCAACGGCGTGATCAAGCGGGCAAGCGACGTCATTCTTGCAACGGCAATTCTCTTGCTGATAAGTCCGTTGCTGATCGCCATCGCCGTCGGCGTGAAGCTCTCCTCGCGCGGCCCGGTCCTCTTCAAGCAGCGCCGCTACGGCCTCGATGGCAGGCGCATCGTGGTCTACAAGTTCCGCACGATGACCGTGGCCGAGGACGGCGACGTCGTGCAGCAAGCCACCAAGAACGACCAGCGCGTCACGCGCTTCGGCGCCTTCCTGCGCCGCACCTCGCTCGACGAGCTGCCGCAGTTCATCAACGTGCTGCAGGGCCGCATGAGCGTCGTCGGGCCGCGCCCGCACGCGGTCGCGCACAACGAGCTGTACCGCAAGCTGATCCGCGGCTACATGATCCGCCACAAGGTGAAGCCCGGCATCACCGGCCTCGCCCAGGTGAGCGGCTGGCGCGGCGAGACCGACACCGTCGAGAAGATGAAAGCGCGCATCGACTGCGACCTCGCCTACCTGCGCAACTGGTCGCTGCTGCTCGACCTGCAGATCGTCCTCAAGACCATCGTCGTGGTGCTGCAGAAGGACAATGCCTACTGAGCTGAAATTCAGCCGCCTCGCCGCGCTGGTCGGCGCCATCGCGCTCGTCGCGGCCATCGTGATCGCCGCGCCGGTGCCGATTCCCGGGGGCTGGGACAAGGCGGCGCATTTCGCGGCGTTCTCGCTGCTCACCGCGCTCCTGTGGCACGCCACCGCGGGCGCGATGCCGCTCGCCGTGATCGCCGCCGTCGTCTTGCTCGGCGGCCTGGACGAATGGCGCCAGGCGTCGATCCCGGGGCGCGTGTCCGACGCGCAGGACTTTCTCGCCGACCTGTGCGCCGCAGCGGCGACCGGGTGGCTCCTCTTCATGCAAAGGAAAACCGTATGTGCGGAATCGTCGCCGCAGTAGCGCGGCGCAACGTCGTGCCGATCCTGCTCGAGGGCTTGAAGCGCCTCGAGTACCGCGGCTACGACTCGGCGGGCGTGGCCGTGATCAACGGCTCGCTCCAGCGAGTGCGCTCGTGCGGGCGCGTCGCGCAGCTCGAGCGCCTCGCTGGCGAGCGCGGCCTCGAAGGCACGATCGGCATCGGCCATACGCGCTGGGCGACGCACGGCGTGCCCTCGGAGCGCAACGCCCACCCGCACGTCTCGGGCGGCGTCTCGGTGGTGCACAACGGCATCATCGAGAACCACGAGGCGGTGCGCGCCGCCCTGCGCGGGCAGGGCTACGCTTTCTCCTCGGACACCGACACCGAGGTCATCGCCCACCTGGTGCACTCGAAGATCAAGACCGGTCTCACGCTCTTCGACGCAGTGCAGGAATCCCTGAAACAGCTGGCCGGCGCCTATGCCATCGCGGTGATCGCGGCCGACGATCCGGCGCGACTGGTCGTCGCGCGCATGGGAGCGCCGCTGCTCCTCGGCATCGGCGAAGGCGAGAACTTCGCCGCCTCGGACACCTCCGCGCTGCTGCAGGTCACGCGCCGGATGATCTACCTGGAGGAAGGCGACTGCGCCGAGGTGACGCTGCAGAACGTGCGCATCGTCGACGCGCGCGGGCATGTCGCCGAGCGCCCGCTCAAGGTGAGCCAGCTCGCGGCCGACGCCATCGAGCTCGGAGCCTACCGGCACTACATGCAGAAGGAGATCTTCGAGCAGCCCGCCGCGGTGCGCGCCACCCTCGAGAGCGCCGCCAGCGGCCACATGCTCGCGGCGCAGTTCTTCGGCACCCACGCGGAAAAGATTTTCTGCAGAAGCAATAGTGTGCTGATTCTCGCGTGCGGCACCAGCTATCACGCCGGCGTCGTGGCGCGCTACTGGCTCGAGAAGCTCGCCGGCATCCCGTGCAGCGTCGAGATCGCGAGCGAGTACCGCTACCGCGAGTCGGTGCCCGACCCGCGCGCCCTGGTGGTCGTCATCTCGCAGTCCGGCGAGACTGCCGACACCATTGCCGCCCTGCATCACGCGCACGGCCTCGGCCAGCGGCATTCGCTGGCGATCTGCAATGTGCCCGAGTCGGCCCTCACGAGAAGCTGCGCCCTGAAATTCCTCACCCGCGCCGGGCCCGAGATCGGGGTGGCTTCGACCAAGGCGTTCACCGCCCAGCTCACCGCGCTGCTGGTCCTCGCGCTCACCCTCGCGAAGCTGCGTAACCGTTTGAACAAGCAAAGCGAAAGCGAAATGCTGGCGGCGCTGCGCGCGCTGCCCGCCGCGCTCGCGAGCGCGCTGCGCGCCGAGCCGCAGATGGCCGCCTGGGCGGCGAAGTTCGCGCGCTGCGAGCATGCGCTGTTCCTCGGGCGCGGCGTGCACTACCCGATCGCCATGGAAGGCGCGTTGAAGCTGAAGGAGGTCTCGTATATCCATGCCGAGGCCTACGCGGCCGGGGAGCTGAAGCACGGGCCGCTCGCGCTCGTCGACCACAGCATGCCGGTCATCGCCATCGCTCCCAGGGACGGGCTGCTCGACAAGCTGAAGTCCAATCTGCAGGAGGTGCGCGCGCGCGGCGGCGAGCTCTACGTGCTCGCTGGCGGCGACGCCGGCTTGAGCGAGGAAGACGGCCTCCATATCGTGCGCATGCACCAGTACCCGCGCCTGCTTTCGCCGATCGTCACTACCGTGCCGCTGCAGCTACTCGCCTATCACGCCGCGCTGCTGCGCGGCAACGACGTGGACAAGCCGCGTAATCTCGCCAAATCCGTGACTGTTGAATGACTACGCGGCGAGGTTGGCGGCGTTCAGGTCCGGCTTGAAGCGGTAGCCGGTCCCGCGCACCGTCTCGATGAGCTTGTCGTGCCCGGTCGGCGCCAGCGCCTGCCGCAGCCGCCGGATGTGCACGTCCACCGTGCGCTCCTCCACAAAGACGTGCTCGCCCCACACCTCGTCGAGCAGGCGGGCACGCGAGAACACGCGCCCGGGGTGGGTCATGAAGAAATGCAGCAGCCGCAGCTCGGTCGTCCACAGGTCGATCGGCCTGTCGCCGGCGGTGACCTGGTGCGCCGCCGGATCGATGCGCAATCCCGCGATCTCGACCACGTCGTCGGCAAGCTGCGGCGCGCGCCTTCTCATGACGGCCTTGATGCGCGCGAGCAGCTCGCGCGCGGAGAAAGGCTTCGTCACGTAGTCGTCGGCGCCGCTTTCCAGCGCGGTGACCTTGTCCTGCTCCTCGGCGCGCGCGCTGAGCAGCACGATGGAAATGTCCTTCGTGCGCTGGTCCGAGCGCAGGCGCCGGGCGAAGGTGAGGCCGGGGATGCCGGGCAGGACCCAGTCGAGCAGCACCAGATCGGGCCGCGAATCGCGGACCAGGGCCTCCGCCTGCGGCACATCGCCCGCGCACATCACCTTGTAACCGGCCCGCTGCAGGTTGGCTGCCAGCAGGTCGCGGATCGCCGCCTCGTCATCGACTACCAGAATGGAACCGCCCATGGCGTCTCCCGTTGTTAGAACGCGAGAGGATGCTATGTCGCGGCCGGGCGTCGGACTATAGCTGCCGCCTTATTTAACAGTCGTGTCATATTGGCCCGCTGTCGTTATGCACCGACAGCGAGCGCGGCGCGAAACCGGGCTGCCACGAGCGTGGAAACGATGGGGTGCAGCGCAATGCGCAAGTCGCGCTTGGACACGAAGGCTTCCGCGCCCGCGGCGAGCGCCGCCGTGCGCAGAACCGTCGAGTCGCTCACCGACATCACCACCACCCGGCACGACGGATAGCGCATGCGCATGATGCGCGCGCCCTCGATGCCGTTCGGGCCGGGGAGCTCCAGGTTGATGAGCGCCAGGTCGAGCTTCGCCTGCTCCGCGAGCCGCAACGCCTCGTCCACGCTGCGCGCCTCGCGCAGCCTCAAGGGAGGGAAGGAGGTGAGGAGCCACGCGCGCAGCGCGCTGCGCATCTCATCGTGCTCCTCGACCACCAGCACCGACGGCAGCGCGGTGTTCGGGATAACGGTGAGCGGATCGGGCGGGTTGGGCACGCGAGCAGGCGAACTCGACGCAGCCATCGTAGTGCCTCCCGCGCGCTGCGGTCAGTCAGGAGCCGGAGACAAACCGGGTCGGGAAAACCCGGACACCCATGAATTCGGGGTCAGAGCCCTAATTCCGGCAACGCGTAGCTGTCGGAATTAGGGCTCTGACCCCGAATTCAGTCGAGCGAGACGATGCCGCGCTGGATGGCGAAGCGCACCAGCCCGGCGACGTCGCGGATGCCCAGTTTCTCCACCAGGCGCGCGCGGTAGGTCTCGACGGTCTTCTGCGAAAGCGAAAGGCGCTCGGCGATCTGCGCGCCGGTATGCCCTTCGGCGAGAAGCTGCAGCACCTCGCGCTCGCGCGCGCTCAGGCGCGCGAGCGGATCGTCCCGATCTTCGCCGGCATAATCGTCGAGCACGACGTCGGCGACGCGCGCGCTGAGGTAGCGCTGTCCCGAATGCACGGCGCGGATCGCGTCGACGACCTCCTTGGCCGCGGAGCGCTTCACGACGTAGCCCGCCGCACCGGCCTTCAGCGCGCGCCGCACGTATTCGCGCTCCGCGTACATGGAAAGCACGATGACGCGGCATTTCGGGTGGCGCTCGAGGATGGCGCGGGCGGCGTCGGCGCCGTTGAGCTCGGGCATCGACAGGTCCATCAGCACCACGTCGGGCTGGAGTTCGCGCGCCTGCCGCACCGCCTCGCGCCCGTCGACCGCGAGCGCCACTACTTCCATGTCCGGCTGCGCCTCGACCACATGCTTCAGGCCTTCGGCCACCACGCCGTGGTCGTCCGCGATGAGAATCCGGATCGACATGCTCAGAAGGGCACGCTAGCGCGCACCGTGGTCCCATGTCCCAAGGAGGACTGGATCGAAAGCCGCCCGCCCGCCGCCTCGGCGCGCTCGCGCATGGTGGTCATGCCCCAGCGGCCGCGCGGCGCGTGTTCGGGCGCGAAGCCTTTGCCGTCGTCCGATACGCTGAGCACGATTTCATTATCCTGGTCCTCGACGAGCACTCTAATACTCTTCGCCGCGGAGTGCTTCGCCGCGTTGTTGAGCGCCTCCTGCGCTATCCGGAACAGGGCCACCGCGGCCTCCTGACGCAGCGGGCGCCCGGCATCGTGCGCGTTGTCGACCGCGACGCGGATTCCAGTGCGCTGCGCGTACTCCTCGGCGTACCAGGCGAGCGCTGCGCCGACGCCGTACTCGTCGAGCAGCGGCGGCCTGAGATCGGCCATCACGTTCTCGATCGACTGCAGCGTGGCGTCGACGAGCGCGAGCGAGTCCTCCAGCCTGCGCCTGGAAGGCGCGTCCTCGAGCTGGCCGAGCACGATGTCGAGGTTGATGTTCAGCGCCGACAGGTTCTGTCCCACGCGGTCGTGCAGCTCGCGCGCGATGCGCCGGCGCTCGGCCTCCTCGGCTTCCACCAGCCGGCGCGTCAGCGCGCGCAGCAGCTCCTCGGCGCGCTTCTGCTCGGTGATGTCGAGGCAGGCGCCCACCACCTTGAGCACCCGCCCCTCGGCGTCGCGCAGCACCTCGGCCTTGCTGCGCAGCTGACGCACCGCACCGTCGGGCCGCACGATGCGTTCCTCGAAGCTGAACCCGCGCCGGTCCATGAGCGCGCCGGCGACGGCGTGCGCGACCGCCGCGCGATCGTCGGGATGCACGCGGTCGAGATAGCTCTCGAACGAGGGCCGGAAGCTGCCGGGGTCCACGCCGTAGATGCGGCAAAGCTCCTCCGACCACACCAGGCGGCCGCTCGAAGGACCCCATTCCCAGCAGCCCAGGCCCGCCACCTTCTGCGCCTCGGCAAGCAGCGTGCGCTGCTCGCGCAGCGCCTGCTCCGCGGCCTTGGCCTCGGTGATGTCGGTGGCGACGCCGCCGACGCCCGCCACCGCGCCTGCGGCGTCGAACACCGGGAAACTGGAAACCACGTTGTGGCGCTCGCCGTCGGCGTAGCGTACGGTCTCCTCGAACTGCAGCGGCAGGCCGCGCGAGAGCACCTCGGCGTCGCGGTCGGCGAAGGCCTGCGCCTGGTCGCGCGCGAAGAGCTCGGCGTCGCTGTGGCCGATGACCTGCTCGCGCCGCAGCCCGAAGCGCTGCAGGAACTGCTCGTTGACGAAACGGTAGCGGCCTTCGCGGTCCTTCAGATACATCACCGCCGGGCTGTGCCGCGTGAACGCCTGCAGCCGGGCCTCGCTTTCGCTCAGCGCCTCGTAGGCGCGCCGACGCTCGGTGATGTCCTCCACCATGGCCACCACGTAGCGCAGGCGGCCGTCGGCATCGGGCAGCCGCGCCACGCTGTTGCGCGCCCAGATCACCTGCCCGTTCCTGCTTAGGTAGCGCTTCTCGAATTCCGCCTGGTTGCGGCGCCCCTGCACCAGGTCTTCGAAGACGCGCCAGCTCTCCTCGGCGTCGTCGGGATGCGTCACGTCGCCGAGCGTCTTCTCGGCGAGCTCTTCAGCGCTGTAGCCGAGCATGCGCAGGAAGGCCGGATTGGCGTGCGCGTAGCGACCGGTGGCGTCGGCCATGGCGATGCCCGCCGGCGTGCGCTCGAACATCGCCACGCGCAGCAGATCGTTGTCGCGCTCGCGCTTTCGCGCCGTCATGTCGCGCGTCACCTTGGCGAAGCCCTGCAGCTCGCCGCCCGGCCCGCGCAGCGCGCTGATCACCACATCGCCCCAGAAGCGGCTGCCGTCCTTGCGCACCCGCCAGCCTTCCTGCTGGCAGCGGCCCTCGCGCTCGGCGCGCTGCAGCGCCGCCTCCGGCTTGCCGGCGGCGCGGTCCTCGGGCGGATAGAACAACGAGAAATGGCGCCCGAGGACCTCGGGCGCGGCGTAGCCCTTGATCCGCTCGGCCCCGGGGTTCCAGCTCGCTACGCGTCCGGCGGTGTCGAGCAGGAAGATCGCGTAGTCGGCGACGCTTTCGACGAGCAGGCGGAACTGCGCGTCCGCGGGATTCGCGCCGGCGACGATCTGCTCTGCGGTGCGCGCGCGGAGTTCCATCGGCCCAGGCCATTCTACCTGCGGCCGGTTTAGACTGTATGCGTGGCGGTCTCGATCGAGGACATCCGTGCGGCGGCGCAGCGCATCTCGGGAGCGGTCGAGCGCACGCCCTGCGTGCACAGCCGCACGCTCTCGCGGCTCACCGGCGCCGAAGTCTTCCTCAAGTTCGAGAATCTGCAGTTCACCGCCTCGTTCAAGGAGCGCGGCGCGCTGAACAAGCTGCTCTCGCTCTCGGAGTCCGAGCGCAAGCGCGGCGTCATCGCCATGAGCGCGGGCAACCACGCCCAGGCGGTCGCCTATCACGCGGCCCGGCTCGGCATCCCCGCGCTGATCGTCATGCCGAAGGGCTCGCCCAACACCAAGATCAAGAACACCCAGGTGCACGGCGCCACCGTGGTGCTGGAGGGCGAGAACCTCTTCGAAGCGGGCAAGCATGCGCGCGCGCTCGCGGCGCGCGACAACCTGGTCTTCGTCCACCCCTACGAAGACCCGCTGATCATCGCGGGCCAGGGCACCACCGGCCTCGAGATGCTGGAAGCCGTGCCGCAGCTCGAGATCATCGTCGTGCCGGTCGGCGGCGGCGGCCTCATTTCCGGCATTGCGACCGCGGCAAGATCACTGAATGAAAAGATTCAGGTCTACGGCGTGGAGACGCGCAACTACCCGTCGATGTACCAGCGGCTGAACAACCTGCCGGTGGAGTGCGGCGGGGACACCATCGCCGAAGGCATCGCGGTCAAGGATGTCGGCAGCATCGCGCTCGCGATCATCAAGGCGCTGGTCGAGGAAGTGCTGGTGGTGGAGGAGGAAACCATCGAGCGCGCCGTGGTCGCGCTGATCGAGATCGAGAAAACGGTGGCCGAAGGCGCCGGCGCCGCGGGCCTTGCCGCGCTGCTGCAGCACCCCGCGCGCTTCGCGGGCAAGCGCGTGGGCATTCCGATCTCGGGCGGCAACATCGACAGCCGGGTGCTCGCCTCGGTGCTGATGCGCGGCCTGGTGCGCGACGGGCGCCTCGTGCGGCTGCGCGTCACCATGCCCGACATCTCGGGCAGCCTCGCCAAGGTGGCCGCGCTGATCGCCGAGGCCGGCGGCAACATCGTCGAGATCCAGCACCAGCGCATCTTCGGCACCTCTTCCGTGCGCTCGCCCGAGGTCGAGTTCCTCATCGAGACGCGCGACCGCGCGCACACCGATGCCCTGGTGCGCGCGCTCGAAGCAAACGGGGTCAGAACGACATTTCCCTGAAATCAGGGACGGACCACGTTTATTCCAGCGGGCGCGCGAGATCAGCGCTTCTCGCGCCATGCGGCGAAGGCCATGGCGCAGCCGGTTCCCGCCGCGGTCCGGTAGAGCGGCACGTACTCGTGCCAGAGCATCTGCAGGCCCGCCGCCGCGCCGGCGGCCACGATCCAGTTGCGAATCTCGGAGTTGCCGGAATTGAGCTTCGCGAGCGGAAGCGACGAAAGCGCCTGCTCATCGGCGTTGCGGCAGGCCTCGAGCACCGCGCGGTCCAGCGCCTCGTCGATGGTGAAATGGCTCAGGCCGCCCGAGGCGAGAACGCCGATCCTCCGATCTTCGGGGAAGCTTTCGATTGCGGAACGCAGCGCCCGTCCGAGGCGGAAGCAGCGGCCCGGCCGCGGCTGGTTCGGCGGGTAGTACGTGTTCACGACGACCGGCACGATCGGAACCACGCGCCGCGCCATCAGCCGGCGGTGCACGAAGCCGAAGGCGTGGCCCTCGCCGCGCTGCTTCGGCAGCGCGCTGGCGTACGAGATATCGAAGTCGCTTTCCACCAGGGAACGAACCGCGTGCAGCGCGAGATCGGCGGCCACGGGATACTCGCGCGGCGCGTGCGGCTCGAAGTATTGCGAGCGCGCGCGCTTCCAGTACTCCGGGGCGCCGGCCGGCAGATCGAGCACCCCATTGACGATCGACTTGCCGCAGTACACGAGGAACGCCGGCAGGTTGTCCTCGAAGTACTGCTCCTTCTGGTCGTCGCCGACGATGATCAGCGCGTCGAGCCTCGCCTCCTCGATGGCCGCGGCCAGGCGATCGATGTGCCTCTCGCACGCCGCTATGCGATGGCGGGCCTTGCCATCAGGCCGGCGCGCGCTCCCGCGCCCGCACCCGCCAGATCTCGCGCGCGATGAGGACGATGCCGAGCGCGGCGCCGACTATGTCGGTCCAGACCGCTCCGGGGAAGGCGCCGGCGGGAATGAGCGCGAGGATGCCGGCGATTGCAAACAGCATGCGCAGCGGAGCGCTTATCGGCCGCATGAAGTAGCCGATCATCGCGATCGATACCAGCCAGATACCCAGCACCGCGGTGACGACGGCGAACGCGACCGCGTCGGCGGCACCCATGAGAAGCAGGGTCGGCGAAAGCACGAAGAGGAAGGGCACGACGAACGCCGACCAGCCGAAGCGGCAGGCTTCCCAGCCGGTGCGCATCGGGTCGGCGCGCGCCAGACCCGCGGCGGCGTACGCCGCGATCGCCACCGGCGGGGTGATCATCGACATCATGCCGAAGTACATGACGTACAGGTGCGCCGCCATCGGCGTGATGCCGACTTTGACCATCGCCGGCGCGACCAGCGCCGCGAGCAGCACGTAAACGCCCGCCGTGGGCAGCCCCATGCCGAGGATGATGCAAACAACCGCGGAAAGGAGCAGAAGCAGGATCATGCTCCCGGAGCCGATCTGCACCAGCGCGAGCGTGAGGTTGAATCCGAGGCCGGAAAGCGAGAGAACACCGATCACGAAGCCGGCGCCCGCGGTGATCAAAATGATCTCGATCACCGAAATACCGGTGGTGCGTACCCCATCGAGGAGCTCGCGGATGCGCGGCCGCTTGCCGCGGTAGCCGAAAGCGAGCGCGCCCACGACGAGCACCAGCGCCGCCCACAGCGCGGCGGTCTCCGGCTGCATGTTGAAGTTGAACAGCAGCACGATCAACACGATGAACGGCACCACGAAATGCAGCCCCGGCAGCACGTCGCGCGCGCGCGGGATGTCGGCCTGCGGCACGCGGGTGATGCCCATGCGCGCCGCCTCGAGATCGGCCTGGATGAAAAGCGCCGCGTAGTACAGCAGCGCCGGCACCAGCGCGGCGAGGACCACTTCGCTGTAGGGAACCTGCAGGAACTCCGCCATCAGGAACGCCGCCGCGCCCATCACCGGCGGCATGAGCTGGCCGCCGGTCGAGGCTACGGCCTCGATGGCGCCGGCCTGGTGCGGCGCATAGCCGCTCTTCTTGATCATGGGGATGGTAACCACGCCGGTCGCGACCACGTTCGCCACCGCGCTGCCCGAGATGGAGCCGAAGAGCGCGGAGGCGACCACGGCAATCTTCGCCGAACCGCCACGAAAGCGCCCCATGCCGAGCAGCGCCAGCTCGGTGAAGAAGCGCGAGCCCCCGGTCGTGCTGAGCAGGCTGCCGAACAGGATGAACATCACCACGATGGTGGTGCCGATCTTGATCGGGATGCCCAGCATGCCGTTGATATCGATCGTCAGGTAGGCGATCAGCTGGCGCCAGTCCGTGGGGCGGCCTTGCAGCCCTCCCGGAACCAGGTCGGCGAACAGCGCGTACAGGATGAAGAAGGCGATGATGACCGGGAGCGCATTCCCGGTCGCGCGCCGCAGCGCCTCGAGAAGCAGCACCGTGAGAACGGTGCCGGCGATCACCGCGTCGAGCGGCCGCAGCAGAATGATGTCCACGAGGAGCGGATAGCGCACCGCAAGGTAGGCGGCGGCGGCCGACGAAGCGAGCGCCGCGGCCATGTCGTACCACGGCACGCGCGTGCGCCCGGGCGTTTCGATGAGACCCGGCCGTCTGGCCGGCAGATGCAGGAAGGTAAGGGCGAGCGTCGCGGCGAGCATCGCCGCTGCGAACTGCTCGTTGTAAAGCTCCAGCGAAAAGATCTGGGCGACGCCGAGGGACCAGGCAACCGCACCCAGGGTGAGCGCGGTCGCCAGGATCCCCGTGACCCAGCGGGTCACTTGCCCTGCCAGATACCGATTTCCTTGTAGAACTTGATCGCGCCGGGGTGATACTGGAGCGCGCCGAGATCCTTGCCCATGTTTTTAGCGTCGAACAGACGGAACGGCGGCGCCGCCTCGCCCATCGCCTTGGCGTTCTCGTACATCACCTTGGCGGTCCGGTAGGTGACGTCGTCCGGCGTCTTGGTGCCCGCGAACACGATCGCGTCGTACGCGAGCGAGTAGCCGGGCTCGAGCACGCCGATGCTGCCGGGATTGGGTTTTTCCAGCCTCAGGTAGCCGTAAGGGAAATGCTTCTTCACCGCGGCTTCCGCCTGCGGCGTGTTGGGCAGCGAGATCATGCGGATGCCGCCCACCGAGGCGTCGACTTCGCGCGGCTTCGGCGCGCCGATGGCGAAGAAGAACATGTCCGTCTTGCCCGCGGCGAAGGCGTCGGCGCCCACGGTCACGTTCGGCACCTGCACCCCACGCAGGTCCTTGCGCGTCATCCCGACGGTGGCGTACATCGCGTCAAGCAGCGGCAGGATGATCTTCTGGCTGGTGAAGCCGTCGACCGCCGGCCGGCCCTTGAGGTCGTTGAGCGTCTTGATCGGCGAGTCCTTGCGCACGAAGATCGCCGAGCGCAGCGGGTACATCACCGCCACCGCGCGCAGCTCCTTGTTCGGCCGGCCCTTGAAATGGTCCGAGCCTTCGAGCGCATAGCTCACCTCGGCGATGTTGGCGAGGCCGAGCTGCATGTCGCCGGCGTTGACCGAAGGGATGAACACGTTGGGGCTGGCGAACGGCTGGATGGTGGTCCCCACGCCGGCCTTCTCGTTGAGAAGCTGGGCGACCACCGTCCCGGTCTGGTGGTAGATCGACCCGGGAACCGACGTACCGATGGAGACCTGCTGCGCCGAAGCGGCGAGCGACACGCTCAGGGCGCACGCCGCCCCGAGGGACTGCAACGTCATCGTTTTCATGGACATCCTCCTCCTAAGGATTGTAGACCGATATCTCGACCAGGTTGAGATCGGGGTCGCGAACGTACACCGAGCGGATCGGCCCGGCGGCCCCGGTCTTCGTCACCGGGCCCTCCACCAGCGGGATCTTGAACTCGCCCAGCCTCTCGAGGACGCGCTCGAGCGGCACGCTGGCGATGAAGCACAGATCGAGCGTGCCGGGCGCCGCCACGTGCGCGCGCGGCGTGAACTCCCGGCCCCATTCATGGAGGTTGATCTTCTGGCTGCCGAACTTGAGCGCGAGCCGCTCCTCCGTGGGCGTGCGGAAGCGCTCGAGCTTCATGCCGAGCACCTCGGTGTAGAACCAGATGCAGGCGTCCTTGTCACGCGTCGTGAGGACGATATGGTCGATATGATCAATCATTGGCCCCTCACTGATTTTGGGTCAGATGATTTTCTGCTTCCTCAATCGTGAAATTTCGTCAGCCGGATAACCGAGGCCCCGGAGGATCTCGTCGGTGTGCTCGCCGAGCTTTGGCGCGGGCGAGCGGATGGCGCCGGGCGTTTGCGAGAGCTTGGGGACGATGCCGGGGACCTTGAGCGGCTCGCCGTCGCCGGCGATCACTTCCTCGATCATGCCGCGCGCGGCGTAGTGCGGATCGGCGGCGATGTCCGCGGCGGTGTAGATGCGCCCAGCGGGGACTTCGGCCTGGTCCATCTCGTCCAGCACCTCTTGCTGCGTTCTCTTCGCAGTCCACTGCGCGATCGCCTCGTCGATGCGCTCCATCTGCATGGCGCGGCCGTCGTTCTTCGCGAGCGCCGGGTCGTCGCGCAGGTCCTCGCGCCCGATCGCCGTCATGAGACGCCGGTAGAGGCTGTCGGCGTTGCCGGCGATAAGCACGTACGAGCCATCGCTGCAGGGATAGAGGTTCGAGGGCGCGATGCCGGGCAGCGCGCTGCCCGAGCGCTGCCGGATCACGCCCTGCGCGTCGTACTCGGGCAGCAGGCTCTCGGTCACGTTGAACACCGACTCGTAGAGCGCGACGTCGACGACCTGGCCCTTATTCCCCTTCTGCACGTGATGCAGCGCGAGCAGCGCGCCGATCACGCCGTGCAGCGACGCGAGCGTGTCGCCCACCGAGAGGTTCGGGCGCACCGGCGGGCGGTCGGGGAACCCGGTGATGAAACGCAGGCCGCCCATCGCCTCGCCGATCGCCGCGAACCCCGGGCGCTCGCGGTACGGGCCGGTCTGCCCGTAACCCGAGATGCGCACCAGGATGAGGTTCGGGTTCTCGCTGGCGAGCGCCTCCCAGCCGAGATTCCAGCGCTCCAGCGCTCCCGGGCGGAAGTTCTCGATGACGATCTGGCAGTCGCGCGCGAGGCGCCGCACGATAGCCTGGCCTTCGCCCTGGCGCATGTCGACGGTGATGGATTTCTTGTTGCGCGACTGCACGTGCCACCACAGCGATACGCCGTTGCGCATGCGGCGCCAGCGGCGCAGCGGATCGCCGTCGCCCGGCGGCTCGACCTTGATCACCTCGGCGCCGAAGTCGGCGAGCGTCTTGGCGCAGAACGGCCCGGCGATGAGCGTGCCCAGCTCGAGCACTTTGACGCCGGCAAGCGGTCCCGCCACCGGTTACTTTCGTTTCAGCAGCCGGAGCGGGTTGTACTCGAGCACCGTCTCGCCGCGCTGGTTCACCACCTTGTTGGCGCAGCGCACCAGGCCGCGGTCGCCCTTCGAGGTGAGCCGGTGCTCGATGACTTCGCATTCCACGTGGATGGTGTCGCCGACCGCCGTGGGCGCCTTCACGTCGAGCGTGCAGTTGAGGAACGCAAGACCGGTGTCCTGCATGGTGGGCAGCAGCAGCCCCTCGGCGAACGAATAGACCAGCGCGCCGGGCACCGGACGGCCCTCGATGGCGCGCCCGGATTCGTCGGCGACGGCGAAAAGCTCCTCGGTCAGCCAGGTGAGATTGATGAACGCCGCGAGGTCGGCTTCGACGATGGTGCGGCGGTGGGTGCGGAAGCGCGCTCCCAGCTTGAGATCCTCGAACGTGAAGCCGCGCCCGATGACGGGAATCATTTCCCGGCAGTCTATGCCGAAAGGACGACGGATTCCTGGATCTGGCGCTCCGGCACGGTCCAGTAGCGCCTGAGCAGCCGGTTCTTTTCCGCGTCGCTCACCACGCGAAAGCCGCGGCGCTCGTAGAAGCGGATCGCCCAGGTCGCCGCCTTCCAGGTGCCGATGAGGAGCCGCCGGTCGGAGCGGCGCCTGAGATGCTCGAGCAGCGCGCTGCCGAGGCCGCTTCCCTGCTCCTCGGTGCGCGTGTAGGCGTGCCGGATGAGGAAAACGTCGCGCACCTGCTGTAGTCCCATCACTCCGGCAAGGCGCCCGCCGCGGCGGATTCCCCAGAATTGCACGCCCGCGTCAATTTCGGCACGCAGCTCGTCCATCGGCATGTAAGGTTCATGCCAGCAATCGGCAGGAATCGCGCCGCGATACACCACCGCGGCGTCGTTGATGACCTCGGCGATCTCCGCGAGGTCGTGGGTTTGTTCGATCGGATGCACCCGGACGGGCACATCCTACAACGCGGGCCGCCGGATTACGGCGACCCGCATCGCTGCAAGCAACTACTACTTGGTGCTGCCGGGGGTGCTGGGGCTGCTGCTGGGGCTGCTGGGGCTGCTGGGGCTGGTCGTGCTGCTGCCCGAGCCGCTGCTCGGCGAGGTCGTGCTGCCGGAGCTCGGTGTGCTAGGGCTGCTGCTGCCGGTCGCGCCGCCGCTGCTGCTGCTGCCGCTGGTCGAGGAGTCGGTCTTGAAATGCGCGTCCCACTCCGAGCGCGAGATCTGACCGTCGCTGTTCGTGTCGACCATCGAGAAGCTCGGCGCCGTGCTGCTCGCGCCGCTGGCGGCGCTGCCGCCGGCCGACGAGCTGCCGGTCGCGCTCGGCGACGACTTGTCGGCGCTGCCCGAAGCGCCGGTCGAAGACGAGCCGGAGCTTTGCGCCATGGATACGCTAGCTATCGCGAAAAGCGCGGCAGCTGTCGCTGTGCTCACTAGTTTCAACATCTGGAGGTTCCTCCTTCACAAGGATAAAGGTTGAGACTGCGGCGAGGGAGGTGCAAGGAGCATGCCGGGCACGAGACTTCCTTCCGGGGTGCCCTCATGCGCTCCACCACGCAGCTGCAGATCGGCGCCGCCGCCACGCTGGCCGCCGCCGCTTTTGTTCATACCCGCGCCTGGCAGGCGCAGCGCGCCAACCCGCCCGCCGGCAAGTCCATCGAAGTCGACGGCGTGCGGCTCCACTACCTCGACCGCGGCGAGGGCCCGCCGCTGCCTCCGTGCGCGGGGTGGTGCTCGCCTCCGGCTACTACTTTCCGACAGCGAGGCTCGAGGTCCCGATCATGGCCGCGCCCGCGATCCCGGTGATCGGCGACCTGATGCGCCACACGATCTCGCCGCTCATCGGCCGGCTGATTTGGCCGGGCATGCTGAAGCTCATGTTCAGCCCGGCGCCGGTGCCGCGCTATTTCGAGAGCTTCCCGGTGTGGATGACGCTTCGGCCCTCGCAACTGCGCGCCGCCGCCGCCGAGTCGGCGCTGCGCATCCCTTCGGCGCTGGCGCTGCGACACAAATACGCCGAGCTGGAGACGCCGGCGGTCATCGTCGCCGGCGCGCAGGATCGCTATGTCGACCACCGGCGCCATTCGGTGAGGCTGCACGCCGTTCTGCCGGGGAGCGAGCTGCTGCTCTCGCCGCGCGCCGGCCACATGGTGCACCACGTCGACCCCCGGCGCGTGCTGCAGGCCATAGAAGCCGTGGCTCGTTAATTTGGACAAGGCGAAGCGCGTGCGGGAACGCAACTTGCGTGTCGGGTTTCATCTAACCCAGCGAGGAAAACCATGGAACGGGTCGAGAAATCCATCGAAGTGAAATGCCCTGTGCGCACGGTGTACAACCAGTGGACGCAGTTCGAGGAGTTCCCGCAATTCATGACCGGCGTGAAGGAAGTGAAGCAGCTCGACGACACGCACATGCACTGGCACGCCGAGATCTGGGGCAAGGACAAGCACTGGGACGCCGAGATCGTGGAGCAGGTCCCCGACCAGCGCATCGCCTGGCGCAGCACCTCGGGCGACGCGCCGAACGCCGGCGCGGTGCGCTTCGAGCCGCTCGGGCCCGACCGCACGCGCGTGCACCTCACGATGGCCTACGAGCCGCAGGGCGTGGTCGAAAATGTGGGCGACGCGCTCGGCGTCATGACCGCGCGCGTGCAGAACACGGTCGAGGACTTCAAGAAGTTCATCGAGAAGCGCGGCGGCGAGACCGGCGCCTGGCGCGGCGAAGTGCACGGCGGCCAGCGCACGAGCTAGAGCGGCAGCAGCTCGAAGCGCACCCGCTTCCCGGCAATTTGCAGCCTCGCGACCGCGACGGGCAGCTTGAAGCGCCGCGGTCCGGCGCTGCCCGGATTGACGAACAGCACCCCGTCGCGCCGCTCCTCGCGCGGCCGATGCGAGTGCCCCGCCACCACCACGTCGAATCCTTTCGGAGCGCCTTCGAGCGCCGCAACGTCGTGAACCACGAAAATCCTGGTGTTGCCGACTTCCAGGATCTCCGTTTCTCTTAGCGCCGAAGCCCACTGTCCGGCATCGTTGTTCCCGCGCACCGCGGTGACCGGCGCGATGCGCGCGAGCTGCTCGAGCACCGCGGGGTCGCCGATGTCGCCCGCGTGCACGATGTAGCGGCTGCCGGCGAGCGCCGTGAGCGCCTCCGGCCGCATCAGGCCGTGGGTGTCGGAAATCAGCCCTACGCTAAGCGCGCTTGAGCTTGAGAGCATGCGCGACCATGCCGGCCGCGCAGAGAAGCAGCCCGAGCATGCCGACCGCCTCGACGGTGGCGATCTGCTGGTGCCATTGCTCGTCGAACGGCCTGCCGATGAACGGCCGCAGCACGATGGTTCCGTAGACCTCGGCGCCGAGGAAGAGGAGCGCGCCGACGCTGACGACCACGCCGCCCGAGGCCGAGCGCTTGAGGAGCACGATCCCCGCGACCAGCAGCGCGAGCCCTACGATGACGCCAGCGACCAGTCCCGCATTCGTAACCATGGCGGACTTTTAATCCCCCGCGGTCAATCGCGCAAGCCCCCACGCCGCGAGCCAGAGCACGAGCAGCCAGAACGCGACGACGAACACGTAGCCGAAGGGCGTCGAGTCGCAAAGCCCCCAGCCGCATCTCCCGCCGTGCTCGAGCAGGCCCGGGATCCCGAGCTTGTGAAAGAGATGCAGCGACATGAAAGGAACGAAGACCACGTAGGCGCTGACCGGCTCCAGGAACGCCGGGCCCACGTACGCGGGAAGACCGAGCAGCACGGCCGCGGCGACGAGCAGCGCGAAAAACTTGAGCGTGCGCGCCTGCAGCATCTCAGCCCGGATGCTCCAACAACGTGAGCACGGCGAGCGGTATCGCGCAGATCGCACCCGCCGCGAGGAATCGCAAACCAGCGTTGCGCTGGTAGAAGAACGCCAGCAGTCCGGCCAAGCCAAGGGCAGGCGCCGCATAGAGCGTCCCCACGCCGATCAGCGCCGTCAGAAACGCGAAGGAAAGCGCCACGCCCATGTCCCGCGCGCCGAGACCGCCGACCGCCCAGTGGGAAAACAGCGCCGCCGCTGCGGCCAGCAGCGCGAGCCCGAGGCTGAGCCAGCTCGCCCAGCGCAGAAGCCCGGCGAGCCTGTTCGGCGGATCAGCGTTCACGAATGCTGGCGGCAAAGCGCTCCCAGATCTCTTCGTTCAACTTCGTCGGCGGCCGGGGCATCCAGTACGTGATCGCCACATACGCGTCGTCCGGCAGTACCAGGCTCGCCGAGTACACGGAAGCCGTCCCGAGCATCGCCTTGACGAGCAGAACCGGAACGCTTCGCGTATCGGCGCGGCGCATCTCCTGGATCTTGAACAGACTGTTCACTTCGTCGAGCGGCTGCGTCTCGACCGCGAAGCGGTTGGCGGCTCGATCGAACACGCGCATCTCGCCGGGCCGCGCGCGAACCACGTCCATGATCTGGAAGACGCCCTTCGCCAGCTTCGGCTCGCCGACCTGACGGCGCAGCGCTTCGATTTCTTCCCGGCGGCCAAAGAACGGTCCGCCGTTCCCGGTGCGGTAGTCCACCACCTCGAAATCCGACGGGAACATCACCTGCAGGCGCGGACCCGGTTTGGGCAGGGCAGCGCGCTCCATGTAGACGGGAAAGGAGAACTCGAACGGCTTGAAAGCCTCTTCGGCGAGCGCCGCGCCGCATTGCGCTGCAACCAGCAGGGCGACAAACAGCGCGCGCCGCACCACTCAGATCACTTCGATCTCGAGGGCACAGGCCGACGCGTCTCTCACCGTGCAGCCGACGGGCGAATGCGCGTCGGCCCACCCCACGACCTCGCGAAGGGTCTGCGATCCGGCGTTTCCCGCGATTCTTACCTTCATGCAAACCGCACCAAGCCCGGCGGAGACGCTTTCCTCCAGCCCGAGGATCCCGCGGCTGTCGGACTCGCTCTCGGCGGTGACCTCCAGCGCGCTCAGCTCGATCCCGAGCTTGGCTGCACGCATGGCAATGACGGTGGCGATGCACGAAGCCAACGCCGCCCGTACCAGCCACCCGGGATTCGGGCCCGACGCCGCGCCGCCCATTGCCGGGGGCATGTCGGTGACGACGCGCTCCTGATGCGGTCCGGTGACTTCGCACTGGAGACCTTCGGTGAGCCGCGCGGTCGCCGGCGCGTTCTTGACGCGCGCCTTTGCCGGCTCGGCGGTGATGCGCGCGCTCAGGCGCTCAATCGCTTCGCGTACCTGGGGACCGCTCATCCTCGACCTCCTCTCCTCTTTAGCCCTCGCCACGATTCTAAGGGGCTCTTGAGGCCAGGCGCACGATGCCGCGCCAGAAGACGGGCGGATACAGCGGCCGCTCATCCTTGCTCCCGTGCCAATCACTGAAGGAGCAAAGGTCATGGGGCGAGGCATCTCGGATGTGGTAGTGCATGTCGGCCGGCCGTTCGCGACCGGCGAGCGCGAATCGCTCGAGCAGGCGCTGAACGCGGCGCCGGGCATCAAGCGCGTGCGCCGCAGCCCGGGCGCCGAGCAGCTGATCCTCATCGATTTCGATCCGGGCACGATTACCGCCACGGAGACCCGCCCGGCAGCAGAGGAGCGGGCCGCCTCCCGTCGAGCAGATGCAGCATGCCGAGCACAGGATGCCGGAACAGCATGCGCGGGCCCGCCCAGCGCATCATTTCCCGCACCCGTTCACGCATGTCCGCCCGGTAGCAGTGCACGACGCAGTTCGCACAGGTCGGCTTGGCGTCGCCGAACACGCAGCGCTGCAGGCGGCGCCGCGCATACTCGGCCAACGCGGTGCACTCGGCGCACAGCGGCCCGCCGCCGTGGTGGTGGCGGCAGTACATGCGCATCATTGTTTCCAGGGTCTTCAGCTCGCGCGCGCGCCGCGCGAACCGCGGGTCGGTCCTGAATTCGACGACTTTCTTTGCCATGCCCGTTCCTTCGGCTCTCACTGGAATTGTGGAAGCCGGAAGGAAAAGCGCCTTAATCCAGGACAAGTCTTATCGACTAAGCGCGCCCCAAGTGGCGCCGCATGAGCCAGAAGACGAAGCCGACCCAGATGAGAAAGCCCGCGAGAAAAGAAACGACTGCGTATTCGGGGCGCCACATACCGAGCACGATGGCGAAGGCCCCCAGGATCACCAGACCGAGCAGCGCTCGCGAAGCCACCCTTGCCTTGCCGCGCTCCTCGCGCTCCCACGAGGAAACGACCGCCCTCAGCTTCTGGTAGATCGCGCGCGAGAACATTCGCGCCGACTTGGTCCGAACGTACTCTGTTGCTTCCACCTCTTCGCGGTTCATCATCTGGTGCTCAACGGGCCAGAAAGCATTGCAATGTCCTTCCACTTCTCATACCGCTTGAGGACATCGCGTGTCAAGGCTGGCTACGTGAAGCGGCTGCGCCGCGTGTTGCGCGCGGCGCAGGGATGCTCAGCGGGAGTGCTTCGTCTTCTTAACGCGCGGGTCGTGCGAGCGCTCGCGGTCGCTGTCGTGGCGGTCGTGGCGGTCGCGGGCGCGCCGGTCGGCGCTTGAGCCGGCCGCGGCGGAATCCGCTTTCGCGGTCACGATGGCCGGACGTGCGCCCGGGAGGTCGGCGCCGAGCCCTTGCGAGAGCTCGCGCGCGAGGTTCTCCTGCGCGATGTCCCAGTGGGTAACTGCGATCGTATTGGCTGCGGGCGCCGCCGCTGCAATGCCGGTGACGCCCAACGCCTGGCGATGCCGAGCCAGCCGTCGCGCGCCATCGCCTGGTGGAAGTCGGCCGGGAAGCCGCCCTCGCGGTCGCGCTTGAGCCAGTAGTCGTCGCCGAAGCGCGTGCAGAGCTTCGCGATCGCCTCGCGGATCCTCTGCTGCTCGTCGGAGAAGCCGAACTCCATCGCCCTACTTCTTGCGCTGCATGAGCCCCGCGATGCCGAGCGCGATCAGGATCGCCGGCCACCAGGTGCCGATGATCTCTTTCAGCTGCGAGAACTGCAGGTAGCCGAGGTTGTAGGCGAGGAACAGCACGCCGACGACGATGAGCGTGACCGGCCAGACGACGTTGTTGTCTTTCATGAGGTTCCGACCGCTCCTGATTTGATGAAGGCGGCGATGGCCGCGTCGTCGAAGCCGAGCTCGACGAGGATCTCGCGCGAGTGCTCGCCGAGCTTCGGCGTGCGCGCGCGGATGGCGCCGCCGCGCCGGGCGTTCGCCCACACCGGGAACTTGGCGTAGCCGCGCTCCACCGCCTGGCGCTCGACGAGCTGCGGGTGCTGCGCCGCCTCGCCGGGCGTGACGCACAAGTCGACCGGCACGTCGTTCTCCTCGAGAAGCCGCAGCCATTCCGCGGCTGTCCGGGAGCGCATCACGTCAGAGATTTTTTTTGAAAGCAAGTCGCCGTTCCGCCTGCGCTTCTCGTCCGAGGAAAAGCGCTCGTCGTCCAGCTCCGGCGCGAGCTGCACGAAGTTGTTCCAGAAGTGCTCTTCCATGATCCCGAGCGTGAGGCGCTTGCCGTCGGCGGTTTCGAAGACGTCGTTCGCCGGGAAGATGTGCGCGCGCGGGTCGACGTCCGGATCGAGGCTATGGCGCATCGCCGCCCAGAAGAACGCGGTCTCGAAGAGCGACAGGTCGAGATAGGCGCCCTTGCCTTCCTTCAGCGCGGCGAGCACCGCGATCGCGGCGAAGGCGCCGCCGCCCATGTCGGCGACCGGCAGCGAGGAGCGCGTCGGCGGCTCGAGCCATTGTCCGGGGAAGGCCAGCCCGCCCGCGGCGGCGACGTAGTTCACATCGTGCCCGGGGCGCTCCCGCCAGGGGCCGGTCTGCCCGTAACCCGAGATCGAGCAGTACACGAGCTTGCCGTTCACCCTTTTCAGGGTGTCGTAATCCATGCCGAGGCGCTTGGCCACGCCGGGCCGGAAGCCCTCGAGCATCACGTGCGCCGCGGCGGCGAGCTTCTCGACGACGCGGCGGCTCTCGGTCTTCTTGAGGTCGAGGGCGATGCTCCTCTTGTTGCGGTTCGCGGTCTGGAACTGCACCGCGATGTAGGCGCGGCCCGGGTCGCCGCGCAACGCTTCGACCTTGATCACCTCGGCGCCGAGGTCGGCAAGGATCGCCGAGGCGAACGGCCCGGGGACGAACATCGAGAAATCCACCACGCGCACCCCGCGCAGCGGCAGCCACGGCTCAGCCAGGTCGTTCAAGATAGGGCGGAGAGTAAATCACCAGCACCCTGGCGCGCGCGCTGGTGACGGTGAAGACGTGGGTCACCCCGGCGGGAAAGAAGCACGCCTCGCCGGGCTGCATTTCGAAGCTTTCGCCGCCGATCTCCACGTGCGCGCTTCCCTCGAGCAGGTAGCAGACCTGCTCGATGCCGCTGTGCAGGTGCGGATGCGCGCCCTTGCCCGCCTCGATCTCGCCGA
>Ga0156283_1141_pt1 | contig 43674 bp, 47 predicted proteins | sample RifCSPlowO2_12_FD_107932 | JGI IMG/M metagenome (GOLD analysis project Ga0156283, IMG submission 107932) | Betaproteobacteria bacterium RIFCSPLOWO2_12_FULL_65_14 | reverse complement strand
TACTCGATGCGGATGTCGCCCTCGGAGTACCCCGAGAGCCGGATGAGCTCTCTCGCCAGCTCGGCGATCTTCACCGGTTCGCCCATGTCGAGCACGAAGATCTCGCCCTCCTTGCCCATCATCGCGGCCTGCAGGACCAGCTGCGCGGCCTCGGGAATCGACATGAAATAGCGCTTGATGTCCGGGTGCGTGACGGTAAGCGGGCCGCCGCGCGCGATCTGCTCGCGAAAGCGCGGCACGACGCTCCCCGTCGAGCCGAGCACGTTGCCGAAGCGCACGATCACGAACTGGGTGCCGCCCGCCGGCTGCAGCGCCTGGCACACGATCTCGGCGAGGCGCTTGGACGCGCCCATGACGTTCGCGGGGTTGACGGCCTTGTCGGTCGAAACGAGGACGAATTTTTCGGCGCCGTTCGCCTGGGCGGCGCGCGCGACGACGGCGGTCGAGAGCACGTTGTTCGCGACCGCCTGGAAGGCGTTCTCATCCTCCATGAGCGGCACGTGCTTGTAGGCGGCGGCATGAAATACGACCGCGGGCCGGTAACTCGCGAAGACTTGCTGCACCCGGCGCGCTTCCTTCGCGTCACCGATCGCCGCGACGACGGCCGGGCCGCCTTGCCGGTCGCGGAATTCCTGCTCGATGGAGTAGAGCGCGAACTCCGAGCTGTCGAAAAGCACGATGCGCGCCGGCGCGAAGCGCGCGATCTGGCGGCAGAGCTCCGAGCCGATCGAGCCGCCGGCGCCGGTGACCAGCACCGTCTTCGCCTGCAGGAAGGCATGCAGGCCCGCCTCGTCGAGTTGCACCGGGTCGCGCCCGAGCAGGTCGTCGAGCTCGATGGCGCGCAATGCCGAGATGCTCACCTTGCCGGCGACGATGTCGGTGAGCGCGGGCACGGTCATGACCGAGAGGCCCGCGCCTTTGCAGAGATCGACCGCGCGCTTGCGCTGCTGATGCGTGGCGCTCGGCATGGCAATCACCGCCTGCTTGACGCCAAGGCGCTCTGCCACTTCCCCCACCCGCTCGACTCCGCCGTAAACCTTGACGCCCATGACTTCGGCGCCGTGCTTACGCGCGTCGTCGTCGAGGAGACCGATGACCGCCCATTGCGGGCTCGCCGCCAGGTCCTTTAACAGCCCGGCGGCCGCGTCGCCCGCGCCGATGACGAGCACCGGAGTGGCGTGCGGCTTTGTGACCAAGGGAAGCAGCCGGCCCTCTCTCCACGCACGGTACGCAAGCCGGTTGCCGCCCATCACCGCTGCTAGAAGCAGCGGAGTAAGCACGTAGACGGTGCGTGGCACCGGAATGCCGATTCGCAGGAAAGCGAGGACTGCCGGCACCGCGAGCGCAGCGAGCCCCACCGCGAGGACGATACGCTGCAGATCGGGAAGGCTCGCATAACGCCAAAGGCCGCGGTACAGGCCGAGGGCGAGGAAAACGGCCACGTGGATCGCGAGCACCCACGGCAGCAGGTCGAACATCAGCGCCTGGTATTCGGGCGGGATGTCGAAGTTGAAGCGCAGCCAGAATGCCGCCAGCCAAGCGAGGACCGCCGCGGCCGCGTCGTGGGCAAATACGAGGAACCGGCGAATCACGTCTTCTCGAGCGGCTGGTGGCGCCGCCAGCGCACATCGACCCACAGCGCGAGCACGCCGAGCGCCGCGCTCGCGCCAAAAAAAGCGCTCCACTGGATGATAGGGGCTTGCGTGCGCGCGAGCAGCGCAATCGCCGCGCAGGCCGCCATGAGCGCGTAGCCGATGTAGGCCGTGCCGCGATGCCCGAAGCCCATGCGCACCAGGCGCTGATAGTAGTGGTCGCGATGCGCTTGCCACACCCGCTCCCGGCGCGCGAGGCGCTTGCAAAGCGTCACCGTGGCATCGCCGATGAAGGGCGCAAAGACGAGGAGCGGAAACCAGAGCGGCCAGACGTCGTCGCGCCAGCCGACGAGGCCGAGCCCTCCGGCGAGGAAACCGAGCGGTATCGATCCCACGTCGCCGAGAAAGATGCGCGCCGGGTGGAAGTTGTGCGCCAGGAAGGCGGCCGCCGCCATCGAGAGCGTCGTGCACAGCAACGCGAGCGGCACGTCGCTCGCCAGCGCGGCGGCGAGCGCGTATGCGCCGAAACCGATGAAGGCCATGCCCCCCGCGAGACCGTCGGAGCCATCCATGAAGTTGTACAGGTTGGTGATCCAGGCGACGGCCACGACGAGCAAGGCGAGCTCGAGCGGGTGCATCGGCGAGAGGACGTACCACGCGAGCAGTGCCGCGGCGGCGAGGTGGAAAGCCAGGCGCACGGCGGTGGGCATGCCGCGCAGGTCGTCGACAAGCGAAACGGCGGCGAGCGCGACAGCCAGCAAAAGAGGCAGCCAGAGCGCCGCTGCAACGAAAGGGATCGCGACGGCGGCACCCGCAAGGACCGCGATTCCGCCCGTGCGCGGCACCGGGCGCTCGTGCAGCGAGCGCGCATTAGGGTGGTCGAGCGCAAAGCGGGCGAAGCGCGCGAGAAGCAGCCGCGACGCGACGAAGGCGACGACGAACGAAAGGACCCCTAGTCCCCCGAGCATCGGTCGGATTCTAACGGCCCAGGTACCACTGCGCCGTAGCGCGCAGGCCTTCGAAGCGGGTAAAGGGCGGCTTCCAGCCGAGCGTTCGCCTGATCAAGGAATCTTCCACTTCAAGAGAGCCGGAAAGCTTTTCCGACAAGAAGAAGGTTGGAAAAGGGAAAAGGCGAGCCCGCCTGCCGAGGGCCTCGCCGATCTCCCGGCAAAGCTGCGGCGTGGCCACCGGCTCGCCGTCCGAGACGAGGAACGTCCCCTCCTTCCCGAGGCAACCGATGATCGCGTCGGCAAGGTTGCCGACGTAGACCAGGCTTCTTCGATTGCGGATCGAGGCAAGCGGCAGCGGCACACCGCGCGCCACGGCGTTCATCAGCGCGAGAAAGTTCGCCTTGACGCCCGGCCCGTACACGAGCGGCGGGCGCAAAACCGTAAGGCGCAGGCCGGCGATGGCGCGTAGCCGTTCTTCCGCGCGCGCCTTGGATTCCGCATAAACGTCGCGCGGCGAAAACGGCGAGTCTTCGCGAAACGGCGATGCGGACGATTCGCCGTGGACCTTGACCGAGCTGAGAAAGACAAACGACGCTCGGGCCGCCGCCGCCTTTTCCGCCGTCCTGACCGCGAGATCGACGTTCACGCGTCGGATCTCGTCACGCTCGGCGCGCCGGTGCGCGATCGCAGCGAGATGAACCACTGAACTTGCACTATCCACCGGAACCAATTCATGGCCCGCGGTGGAGAGGGCTGCGCAGAGCGTGCGCCCGACGAAGCCCGACGCGCCGGTTACAGCGACCTTCAAGCGGCTACAATCCGGCTCTTCATGGGCGTGGGATTCTATCCGGTCATTCTCTCGGGCGGCTCGGGCACGCGGCTTTGGCCCATGTCGCGCAAGCTCCTGCCGAAGCAATTCCTCGCGCTGCTCTCGCAGCACACGCTGTTCCAGGAAACGGCGCTGCGCGTAAAGCCCATGGAAGCCTGCGGCGCGCCGATCGTAGTGTGCAACGACGAGCAGCGCTTCCTCGCCGCGGGCCAGTTGCGCGAGATCGGCGTCGAGCCGGCGACCACGATTCTCGAGCCGGTCGGGCGCAATACCGCGCCCGCCATTGCGGTGGCGGCCCTCGCCGCCCGGGAACGCGAGCCGGATGCGCTGCTCCTAGTGCTGCCCTCCGACCATACGGTGACGAAGCCCGAAGCCTTCCTCAAGGACGCGGCAAGGGCGCTCGGCCTCGCCCGCCGGGGACATCTCGCGACGTTCGGCATCGTTCCCCAGGCGCCGGAAACCGGCTACGGCTACATCGAGCGCGGGACGCCTTTGGAGGGCTCGGAGAGCGCCTGGAAGGTGAAGAGCTTCCGCGAAAAGCCCGACCGCGCCACCGCCGAGTCGTTCATCGCGAGCGGCCGCTTCTTCTGGAATAGCGGCATGTTCGCTTTTTCGGCCGCCCGGTATTTGGAGGAGCTCGAGCGCCTGCGGCCCGAGATGCTCGCGGCGGCGAGACAGGCGTATGCCAGCAGCGTCCGCGACCTGGACTTCGTGCGGCTCGATCGCGAGGCGTTCGCCAGGTGTCCTTCCGACTCGATCGACTACGCGGTGATGGAAAAGACCGCCGACGCGGTCGTGGTGCAAACCGATCCGGGCTGGAGCGACGTGGGGACCTGGCAGGCGCTGTGGGCGGTGAGCCCGCAGGACAAGGCCGGCAACGTCACCGCGGGCGACGTGCACCTGCACGACGCGAATGGCTGCTACGTGAGGGCCGAGAAGCGGCACGTTTCGGCGATCGGCGTGCAGGACCTGGTGATCGTGGAGACCGACGACGCGCTGCTCGTGGTGCCCAAGGAGCGCAGCCAGGACGTCAAGGAGGCGGTCGGCCGCCTCGATGCCCTTTCGCGCACCGAGCACGTTTCGCATACCCGGGTGTACCGGCCGTGGGGCTACTACGAAAGCATCGACGCCGGCGAGCGCTTCCAGGTGAAGCGCATCATGGTGAAGCCGGGCGAGGCGCTATCGCTGCAGATGCATCACCACCGCGCCGAGCACTGGGTCGTCGTGTCGGGCACCGCGAAGGTCACGCGCGGCGAAGAGCAGCTCCTCGTCTCCGAGAACGAGTCCACCTACATCCCGGTAGGCGTCAAGCACCGCCTCGAGAACCCCGGCAAGGTGGCCCTCTACCTCATCGAGGTGCAGTCCGGCGGCTACCTCGGCGAGGACGACATCGTGCGCCTGGAGGACCGCTACAAGCGCGCCTGAAGCACCTTGCGGTATACCGCCAGGGTGCCGTCACGCATGTTCTGAAGGCTGAACTCTCCCAGCGCACGCCGCCGCGCTTGTTCGCCCAGCCGGGCGCGCAGGGCTGGGTCGGCGTACAAGCTCTGCAGCGCCGCCGCAAGCGCGGCCGGGTCCTTGGGAGGCACGACGAGCCCCGTTTCCCCGTGCCGGTTGACATAAGTGACGCCATTACCGAGTTCGCAGCACACCACAGGTTTGCCCGCTGCCATGGCCTCGAGCTGCACGATGCCAAAGGCCTCGGCCTTCTCCACGGAAGGCATGCAGAACACGTCGCAGGCATGGTAGTAGTCGGTCAAGCGCTCCTCGGGAATCCGTCCGACGAGGTCGATGCGCTTATCGACACCGAGACTGCGCGCAAGTGCGACGAGCTCGGCGGTGAGCGGCCCACGCCCTCCGAGCACAACGCGCGCGTCCGGTGCTTGCTGCAGCGCTCGGATCAGGTACTCGAATCCCTTGTAGTAGACGTGCCGCCCCAGTGCGAAGACCAGCAGCTTGCCTCCGTGTCTAGCGCGGATCGCCTCAGCGCCGGCCGGACGCTCGGCAAGGCGTGAGAAGTCGAAGCCGTAGGGCACGATGTTGAACTTGGACGGATCGAGCACTGCGCCCAGTTGTTCCGACGCGCTGCGGTGGGCAGGCGTCGGCAGGATGATCGCATCGGCCGTGCGAACCAGCCGGTCGAGGAACGGGCGGTAGAGCCTGAGAAGATTTTTTTGCCGGACGATGTCGCTGTGCCATGTGATCACACGGCGCACCGTACGCGGCAAGCTGGCGGCGGCGAGATGCGCCATCGGGTCGGCCGGGAACTGCAGGTGCACGATGTCGAAGGGCGACCGGGCATGCAGCCGGCGCGCATGAAGCAGCATGCTGGGGCACACCGGCGTGCCGCCAATCTCGAATGCCGGTCGCGCGTAGACCGTCTTGCCGGCGACCTCGAGGTCGGGGGGGCCGCCCCGCGATGCGACGATGTTGACGAACGTCGCCTCGCCGCGCAGTGCCCGCGCGAGCTCGAAGACGTAGCGCTCCAGGCCGCCGAAATTCTCATCCGCGTAGCGGCCGAAGGTCAGGACCTGGATGCTCACGCCTTGAGTGGCCCGGTCCGGCCGAGCAGTCCATGCCACAAACCGAGCAGCATGTAGCGCAACCGCTCGGCGCGCGGCGGGACGAACAGGGAAAAAAAGATGAGCCGGGATAGCAGCCGCTTAATCTCGTTCACCTTCCACGGCAGCACGGCGTAACGCTCCCGCCACAGAAGCACTGAGTTCCGGAAAAGGTAGTAGTGGCGATAAGGGCGGTAGAGTTGGACTCGACGACCAGTCAGCGGCACCCCGACCGTATCGTCGCCGAGATGATGATTCATGCGTGCATCGCAGACGCCATACAGTGCGTAGCCGGCGAACCGCGCGCGGAGCGACCATTCGGTATCGATATGCTCGAGGAAATACGCGTCGTTCATCGGCCCTACGTCATCCAGCACCACTGTTCGTATGAGCGTTCCCGAAGTAATCAGAAAGTCGCAAGGCACCACGTCGCTTCCTGTGCAGGCATGGCCCCGCACGCCGAAGCGCCACATCCGATAGAAGGGCCAGGACTTCGCAAGCCGGGGGTCGTGATAGACCGGCCCTACAGCTCCTATCTTTTCACCGCGCGCCAGGAGCGCTTGTTCGGCCGCAAGCAGCCTCTCCACCATATCCGGCTGCGGAAGGCTGTCCTGATCCATGAGGAGGACGTGCGATGCACCGAGATCGCGCGCCCGTTCGATCCCTATGTTGTGGGCGGCGCCGATTCCGGCATTCTTGGCGAGCGCGATTAACTCCGTCGACGACCGTCCGGCTCGATCAACCAGGCCGCACAGTTCATTCGCTTCGCATCCGTTGTCCACGACAAGAATTCGCGCAGTCTGCCCCTCAAGACGCGCCAATTCCTCGACCAGGACCTCACTCGGGTGGTACGTAACGATTATCGCAATGACCTTCATCGCAGCAGCCGGCGGCCGAACTGTACTGCAGCGTTGATGCCCGGAACCATCAGCGGCAGGCGCAGTAAGGCTGCCGACTTCCGCTCGGCGTCGCGCAATCCTTCAAGGTAAAGCGGCCAGCCTTCGGCCCGCTTTCCTTCCCGCATCAAGGTCAGTCCCAGCCGCCACTTGGTTTCGGCGATACGCGCGCCATTCTCTTGCTGCAGCAATGGAGGCAGCAGTTTATGAACCCGAGCGCGAAGCTTTATCGCGCTTCGCAGCATGCCGGCCTTGGCTGCGCTAATACTCGCCTCATGGAGCCTGACCATGGCGCAATCATTTCCTTGTCCCGTGAATCCAAAGCGCTTGCCGCGCAATAGGCTGCGCAGCCAGAAGTCCCAGTCTTCGTGCGCAGGAAGGGACTCGTCGAAGAATCCGACCGATTCAAACAGCGCGCGCCTCGCGAGAACGGCATTCACCGGACACACGTTGTACCCGATGAATGCGGCGAGCCCCACGTCACCCTGCGAACGCCACGGCACCAACGTGTAAGGCGGCAGCCCTTCGAAGTAGGCCGCGGGTCCAACCACGGCGTCGAATTCGCTGTGGCGCCGCAGAAACTCCGCCTGCACTGTCAGCTTGTCCGGCTGCAAAAGGTCATCCGCATCCAGGAGCTGCACGAACGTCCCACGCGCTTCCCGCAGCCCGGCGTTTCGCGCAGCGCTAAGCCCCGCATTGTGCTGGCGCATATACCGGATGCGCGGGTCCGCCCCGCAAAGGCGCGCGCCTAGCGCCGGAGTATTGTCACTTGAGCCGTCGTCGACAATGATGCATTCCCAGTCCCGATATGACTGGCGGAAAAGGCTTTCCATACATTCTGCAAGAAAATGCGCATAGTTGAAGCACGGTATGACGACGCTCACCAGCTCGGACATAGTGGCTAATGCGCAAATACACGTCTGGCGAGCACAAAGTGCCGCCGGAGGTTCTCGAGGCCGAGCGCGGAATACTGTCTGCTTATAAAGACCCTGAACACTTCACGTGAGGAAAATCGGGCGCGCTGGCAACAATGCGCCCAGGTGCTGGCGAGCGCTTCGCCGAACGCTTTCCGCGAGAACATGGCCACCTTGCGATTCGCTTGCTCCAGATGATCAAGCCAGGCGCGTGCATGCAGCAGATCGGCCACTTCTTCAAAAAGATGTCCGCCGCAGGTGCGCAAATGCAGCTGTTGCTCATCGTCCGTAGCACCGGGAAGCAGATTATCGAGCTGCCGTAACCGGATGCGCGCCGCCGCGTCGGACTGCGCCAGGAGATGCTCGGCACTCGATTGCCCGGCGTGCAGACGATATTCAAGGAGATATTCGGGAATATTCGACAAGCGCGTGCACGCGCGCGCCCTCACCCAGAGATCAAAATCCTCTGCATGTCGCGCAGCGGCGGCGTAGCGCAGTCGGCTTTGCGCCAAGAAGGAACGTCGAAACATCACCGTTGGATGGCCGAAGGCCGAGCGAAAGAACAAGGTCGCTGCAATCTCGTCATGTCCGGTGGGGGTACGTACCTTGCTAGGCCGCTGGCCGCCACGGACGCGAAACCACGTGCCACAAATGCCGACTGCCGAACGCGCCTCGAGAAAAGCGACCTGGTGCGCTAGGCGCAGCGGGTGGGCGACATCGTCAGCGTCCATTCTCGCAATGTACTTCCCCCGGGCGAGGTCTAGACCGTGGTTCAGGACCTCGACCAGACCCCTATTCGCCTGGCGAACAACGCGCAGGCGAGCATCTGCGTAGCGGCCGAGAAGTTCTGCTGTGCTGTCGGTCGAGCCGTCGTCCATGACAAGAAGCTCGAAATCCGAAAGGGACTGAGCAAGCACGCTGTCCACCGCGGCCGAGAGCCAGCTAGCCGCATTGAACGCCGGCAGGAGAACAGTAACGAGCGGAGCAGTGAGCACTACAACGTCGGTTCTGCCATATACAGCAACGTCATCCCCGGCAGACCAATGCCCGAGTCGATGCGCTTGAAGCGCGATGGATGCTCCTTTAGCACGCGCTCGATTGCCTGGTAAGGCCCCATGTTGTAGCCCGATTGAGAGGATTGATAGAAGGCATCATGCAGCAGGAGGACTGGGCGCGGCACGTGCGCCACGACGCCGGACAACTCCCGGTACACAGACGTCTCGGAATGGTCGCCATCCACGAAAAAAAGCACGTCGTCCGGTCGACCGGCTTTCGTCCACGTCGCGAGCGACGTGTCCAACCCGTCGCCCTGGTGGAGGTGCACTCGGTCCAGGCCGCGCACCATGCGGCCGCGCTCGCTGGACGGGTGTTCAACATGGTGGGCGTGGTCGGGAAGATCTATGGAGTGAATCTCGCTAGGAATGCCGTAGTGGCCGCTCACCTCGTAGAACGCACGTGCAGACTTTCCTATATGCGTGCCCCATTCGAAAATGTACGACGGCCTGAACCGGCATACCGCAGCCGACAACAGCATCAACTCGTGCACGGGGAACGGATGCACTCCCACCACAGGCACTAGGCGCTCCACCACGAAGGATGAAAGCTGCCATGCGTCGACTTCCAGCTCGCTGCAGTTGCGGTTTCGGCTCGGATCCGTTGTCGGAACATCCGTCCGCGGCGATCGACCTCTAAGTTTTTCGAGCAGTCTCATACGGCCGTTTCTTCCAGGCATTCTTCGAGGATCTTTTCATAACTGCGAAAAATAGTGCTCCATGAAAAGCGCTGTAACCAAGCGTGCCGGCCGTGGGCGGAAAGACGGGCGAGCATCTCCGGCTGCCCCGCAAGCGTCTCGATTTGGCGCGCAAGCTTCTCAGGATTCACCTGCGTATACCCCACTGCATCGACTTCGGCTTCGCAGATGACGCCGCCGCCGGTCCACGCAGCGATTTCTGATGCATTGCCCACAGGGACACTGAGAAACGGCAGCCCGGCCGCCGCCGCCTCGAAGAGCACCAATGGCGAATATTCGATCTTGGAAGCGAACACGAAAAGGTCGCAGTTGAAGTAGGCCTGAATCACCTCTGCGCGCGGAAGGTCAACGAGCATCGCTTTTCGGCCTCTTACGGTATTTACACGTACAAGAATTTCCTCTACCGCGTCCTCAGCGGGCAACCCGCGTTTCGGCAGCATTGCGCCCGGCGTGTGGCCGAGCGCAATCAAGAGCCATTCCAGACCGATCTTCTCCAGCGCGGGCCGCAGCATCCATTTTGCGACTCGCACCGAGCCGCCGAACCGATACATCTCCCTTGCCATATCATGCCACCTCGTCCGCTTGCCAGTCCTGTTTCCGATCAGCAACAAGCAAGCAGGACGAGGTCCAAAATCGCAGCTCTCAAATGCGGCTGCGAGTTCAGCATGACCTTTGTACCCTGTCACTGAGCCGACCGTCATAACGACGAAGGCGTTGTCCGGGATTGCATGCCGGGAACGAAATGCACGGTCCCGCTCAACGTTGAACTCCCGCTCATCTGCGCCATTGGGCACGATGCGGATATTGGATAGGCCGTGTTTACGCGCCATATCGATATCCCGGTAGTGCGATGCATAAAAGATGAGTCGATCGAACTGTTGCAACCAACCCGGCATCGCGCGGAAATAATCGGCGTACATTGGATCGTACATTCCGGAAAAGCCGCACGGAATAAAAATCTTTGGCTTACGGATGTCCTGCAGAACGGGGGTGAGGGCATCGAACGTCCATTGTTGCGCCGCCTTGATCAATAGGACGTCGTAGTCTTGTTGAAGTACGAAATCTCTGTAGCGCTTTACGTCGCCTTGCATGCCTCGGACGAGGTTACCCGCCACTTTGAATTCCCTTACGATAACGCCGTGTATCGATCGGGTTTTCCTTTCCGGCAGGTACATCGTCGCTACGGTGACTTCGTGCCCTACAGCGGCGAGCCGCTCACCGAGCTGTCGCATTACTTCTTGCACACCGCCTACCGAGGGATAAAAAAACTCGCAGGCAAGGAGGATGCGCAAGGTTTCCCGCTCAATTCTGAGTCAGTACGGCGTGCCAAAGGCGCTCCACTCCCTCCTCGAGGGGTATTTGAGCATGCCACCCAGACACTGATTGAAGGAGCGTGCAGTCGAGATAGTTGTCTGGAACATCGAACTTGCGCGCCGGCGAGTACCTCGTGTGAATAGGGAGGCGCAGTTTTGAGGCGAGTGGTTCGATTGCCCTTAGTATCTCGAGATTGCTGAGGCCCCTTCCCGTACCGATGTTGTAGGCGCTACCCGGCTCACCCCGTTGAAGCGCGGCCAGGATGCCGGACGCGACATCATCGACATGAATATAGTCCCGCACCGTCCCTTGTTCTCCATATATCTCCACTTCCTGCCGGTGCTTGATGCGCTCCATTGCGGCGGCGATGAAGCCTTGGCCTGACAGCCGCCTCTGTCCTTCGCCATAAGCATTTGCGGGGCGAACGATAATGACCGGGAGATTGAACAGGCTCGTGAACATCCGCCCGTAGTTTTCGATCGCAAGCTTTGTGATCCCATAGGGCGAAATCGGCTGCGTGGGATGGTCTTCGCGAATGGGCAGTTGCCGTGCAACGCCGTATACAGTGCCGCCGGACGACACCAGCACTACCCTGTGCACGCTCGCAGCAACCGCTTCCTGCAGAAGGCGCACGCTCGGTGGGACATTGGATACCAGATCAAAAACGGGATCGGCGTAGCTGGTTTGCGGGGCCGTGGCATAGGCCAGATCGATCACTTCCTCCGCGCCCGCTAGAAAAGTCTTCAACTTCTCTACGTCGCCGTAGTCGGCTTGTTCGTAATGAACCGCGCTGGGCAATTTGCTGGATGGCCGAGGACTCCGTCCCATTACCCGGACTTCGCGCCCGGAATCGACGAGTAGCCTAGTCAGCCGGCTTCCGATGAATCCGGCTCCGCCTATCACGCAAGATTTCAACCCGAACCCTTCAGCAGTGCTGCAGTACGCCGTACCAATGACGCTAAGACCCTCGCTACGGGGTTCATGCCGAAGAGCCGCGGGTAGCTGTACCTCAAGGCCGAGATTTTCCGTTCAGCCTCGCGCCCGTAGCGCGCCCGCTCCTCCTCCGGGACGACGGCCCGCGCTGCGCGGCGAAAGATTTCCATCATCGCGCGCAGGTCCGGCTTGCCTTTCACCCTGTGTAGGGCCCCGTGTACCAGGCTGGCGATATTGATAACGTGGCGATTAGAAGCTTCGACTTTCGCCGCGTAGGCGATGTTTTCGGCGCAGATCGTTACCAATCGCTCAACAAAAGGCGCCTGCCCGTCCCTGGACATGCTGCCCTGCACCTCGCGGTAGACGTGCAGGATCTCGGGGATGTTGGCCACTTCATATTTTCGTGCAATGCGCGACCATAGCTCGTAGTCCTCTGGAGGCTGCCTACGAGGATCCACACTGTAACCGCCCACGTCATCCAGCGCGGACTTGCGCATCATGACCGAGCTGTGCACGAATGGATTGTTCAGGAGGAGCTCGAACTGCAGCTCCGTATTGGAAGCCGCGTGACGGTGCTGGCGCCCGGTGCTCTCGCTATCGCGCCAGATTTCGGCCCACGTGCCTACGAGACCGCATCGCGGACTCGATTCGAAGAGGAGGACCTGTTTTGCCAGTCGTTCTGGCAAGGAGACGTCGTCCTGGTCCTGACGCGCTATGAAGCGGCCGCGCGCAAGTTCGATACCCCTATTCAAGGTTGCGGAAAGGCCGCGATTTGGCTGGCTTAGCAGGATCAGCCGTGAATCGTTATAGCGTTGTAGGACTGCTGGTGTCTCGTCAGTTGATCCGTCATCAATGACAATGAGCTCGAAGTCCGTCCAGGTCTGCCCAAGGATGCTTTCTATCGCGCCGCCGACAAACGTTGGACAGTTGTAAACGGGAAGCAAAACGCTTACGGCCGGTGTCACATTCTTATCCACGTACTAGGGATGAGATCCTGGGTGCCGTGACCCGCCCCTGCGAACCATGCCTTTGGCGCAATGACCATCTTGTCTTGGTTGTCACTTAGCCAAGCCCCCCACCAACTAAACGTGCTGTTGGCGATGATGTGATGGCGGCATATTGCCATCAGCCGCAAATCCTCGTGGCCTTGGTCGGGAGGGTTATTGTCTACGATGGTAGCGGATGAAGAGAAGTGCAAATTCTCTCGCACCCACTGCGGATCGTCGGAAAAGACGAGCAACCGTATCTCTCCAACCCGGCTCCGGACTAGGCGTTCGGCGGCATAGTAGTACTCACGGTCGCAAGTTCCGTGATACTGACTGGTTTGCGGGTTGTTCGCGTAGTCGCTGCGGCGGACATGCAATGCCACGGACTCGTTCGACGCTATTTCCCGTGCAAGATCAATATTGCGACCACGCAAAGGCGTAGCAACCTGCAATTCGCGGCGTATTAGCGGCTCGATAGCTTCGAAATACTTTGGACTTTGCCAATACCCCTTGAGATAGCAAGGTGCATGAAGGTTAAGGACAGTGGGGTCAAAATCGAATGAAGATTCCACCACAGTCTTAATATGGCACCGTCGCATAAACGCCCGCGCCCTTTCCAGGAAGCTGTTTCGCCCTTTGTTGATTCCCAGTCGCTTTGCTTCATCGTCGGTCAAAACATCGGCCTGAATGCAAAAAGGCTGCAGAGCATACGGACGGAATCGGTTATCCGCGATCGCGGAGATGTCGAGCTTTAGGCGCGTTGCATTTTTTTCAGCCAGGGCCCGTCCGAGCGAATACTGAAAGAGTTGATTGCCAAGACCCCCGAGCAGATGCGCCACGATCATGTGGCAGTCAAGCTTTCAAGCCGCCGCGATAGCCTTTCTCGGTAAAAACGGTAGTTCATGATAAGACGCGTTGCAGCGCCAAAACCGGTTCCAGTGACGGCCGACAATAGGCCGGCTTTGTAGCTCTCAAACTGGTCTAACGGGAAAATTCCGCCATTCGCAGGTGGCGAGAGTTCCACTTGCCCACCAGAATTAATCATTTCCGCATCACTCCAGCGCTTTTGAAAGAGCACGCGCGCGTCGATGCTCACTCCGCCGCGCGCGATCGCGCCTAGAACGAAGGCCATATCAGCCCCCCAGCAGTTCGGAAATCCAACGTGGTCCGCAACACGTCGGCAGAGTTCTAGCTGGTAAACGCTATAAATCAGGTTTGCCTTCCCGCAAATCTCGCGGGAAAGCAGATATCGAGCTACGGTTCGCAATTGTGCAGGACCCGCCAGCTTGGGCAGGTCCGGGTACCGCCGAACAATGCGACCCTCGCGGTCAATGTTTTCCAGCCCTGTAAAAGCCATCCCCAAGGAGGGATTAGAAGCCAACGCATTCACGCATGTGTCCAGAAACTGTGGGCGCCACTGATCATCAGCCGCCGCCCACATAAAGTAGTTGCCTTCCGCCCGTCGTAGAACTTTGCTGAAGTTCTCTCCCGCCCCGATGTTTGTCCGCTCCGCCACGACCTTTATTCTTGGATCTAGAGCGGCAACATCTCGACATATTTCAAACGTTTCGTCTGTCGAGGCGTTATCCGAAATTAGGAGATTCCAGTCTTCAAACGTTTGACCTCGCAAGGAGTCGATCGCCTGCCTGATAAAGACGCTCCCATTCCGAACAGGCATGCCGATGAACACGCGCGACATTACGTAGGTTTTTGCCCTATGACGAGTCGGAAGAAATGCCGCCGCAGGTTGCGAGCGGCTTGCGCTTTAAGCTGCCGCTTTTCTGCTCTCGCAATAGGCAGACACTCGATGGAGTGCTTTATTTCGGCCAACGCTTCGGCGTGATACTTGTACAGCGAGAACGCAGAGCGTACAGATGCGACGCGGCACTCCTTCGGCAGAATTCCGCCAAGCTTCTCCCATCGCGCCTGGAGATATGTTGCGAAGCGCGTTTGCTTTTCAATACCCACTTCTGGAAGAACAATCCAGTCACCCCGCGCCGCTACTTGCATGAGGATCGGAATTTCATTCAGGCTCTGAAATCCAAGCGCAGAGATCAAGGGTTCTCCATTGATCAGCAGCGCATTGCGGCGGAAAAGGCTATAGAAAAGATTTCCGTAATTATGATCTAGCAGAAGTTGCAGACGTTCAAACGTTCCGAGCCCGAAGCGACCGTAGAACCCTTTACCCTCGGGGAAGAAGTCACAGAGTCCATCGTCGGTGAAATATTGCACCTCAGTGATAGCGGCGACGGCGGCCGGTCCCCGGTTCTCGAGCTCGTCTACACATCGTTCTATGAACCAACCCTTCCAGCGGTCGTCGTCCGCCGCCCACATGAAGTAAGTGCCGGAAGCTTTTCTTAGGAGAAAATTAAAGTTCTTAACCGCACCGAGGTTCCGCTCCTGCCCGAAAACGACGACCCGCGGATCGCTTTCAGCAAACTCCCGCACCGTTCGTAGATTTTCGGGTTCGGTGGATGCATTGTCCGAGACCAGTATTTCTAAGTTCTTGTAGGTCTGGTTTGAGATGTCCGTGAGCGTCTGCAACAACCCGCGCGGCCTATTCAACGTCGGAATACCGACTGATACCAAAGGCGCGGTAAAAGCACGTGGATTCAAAGTATTCAGGAGTTATAATAACGATGGATTATGCGTTAGATGCTAACCGCGCAACGCGAACTAACCACAGCGCGACATCACTACCCAACCAAAAGACCTTACGAATCTTGTCTCGAAGTAGTCTTCCCCACCACCACAGCTCGCAGGGGCGGAAGTCGTGCTCGTTTAGCCGTTCTTCGGGTGGGACGCAATTTTAATTAGTCTTCGACAGTCATAACGGACCAGTCAAGCTTAGGTCGGATAACGCCAGGAATTGCTCGCACGTAGTCTCCGCGGTCCGGGTCATTCAAGTCATCGACGACGCTGAAGATGATTCCGTCGGGAATATAGAAATGAGCGCGGACCGGATTCATATTGGACGCTGCGATACCTGCGACGTACACACCTTCGTTCAAGAAATTCTTGGGGATCCACATGCTAGCGAGGTATGACCCCTTCGCTGTTGCGCTATCGGAGGGGGCCACACTCACGAAGACATATTGCCCTTGAGCAAACAGATGGATGTTCGGGACGGGACAATGACCATCTTCGAGCACGTCGTAGCGCATTTGTACTCCGACCTGCTCACCTCGCCGTACGAGATCAATCGGCTTACCTTGGCTGTCAACCAGCCGCGCCCAGCGTAGTCGCGCAACCTCATCGCCAGCTTCTTTTGCGTCCGGCGGCAGCACGAGCATCGGACCCTTACCCGAGAACCCGCCTTGGTAGTACAACGAGGTGACCTCGCCTGGGTCTCCGTTCGCCCGGACAGAACCTTTCTCCAGTAGAAGGCAGCGGGTGCATAAGCTTGTTACGGCCGTCATGTTGTGGCTGACGAAAATGACAGTGCGACCTTCACGTCTGTTCACATCCTGCATTTTCCCTAAGCACTTACGCTGGAATTGCGCATCGCCAACGGCAAGTACTTCATCAACAATGAGTATCTCCGGCTCCAGATGTGCAGCCACCGAGAATGCCAACCGCACATACATGCCCGAGGAATAACGCTTGACCGGTGTATCAAGGAATTTCTCGATCTCTGCAAAATCGACGATCTCATCGAATTTGCGTTTGATTTCGCGCGAAGCCATTCCCAGAATTGTGCCGTTCAGAAAAATATTCTCCCTGCCGGTCAACTCAGGATGGAACCCTGTTCCAACCTCAAGCAGGCTTGATACGCGTCCCCGTATTTCAATTCTGCCTTCCGTCGGCTCGGTAATCCGACTCAGGAGCTTGAGCAACGTCGACTTGCCGGCGCCATTGCGTCCGATTATTCCTAGGCGTTCGCCCTGCTCGACATCGAAGGTAACGCTCTTTAGAGCCCAGAACTCTTCGTCCGAGTGAAGGCGGGTGCGGTAACCGCTGAGGCCGCCCTTCAGGAGACTTCGAGCCCCTTCCACCAGTGTTTCGCGAAAAGATCCATAACCAGGTCTGTTCAGGTGATGAATCTGATATCTCTTGGAGATGCCCGCTGCCGTAATCGCCAGCACCATATTTCAGATCACGTCAGCCAGCGAACGTTCCGTCCGCCGGAAATATTGAAGACCACCCAACAATACGACAACTGTTGTAGCAACCGAAACCATCAAACCATCTGCACGAACCCTGAAAGGCTCGCCAAGAAACGCCCAACGAAACCCATCGATCACGGAAACCATTGGGTTAAGCGAATATATAAGCCGCCAAGCCTCTGGGATCAGAGTGCTATTGAAACCTATAGGAGAGGCATACAAGCCGATTTGCAGCACGAAGGGAACGACAAACTGGAAATCCCGGTATTTCACATTGAGGGCTGCGAACCACAGCCCGAGGCCGAGAGCTGCCGACAAGGCAAGCAGGATGAAAACCGGAAGTGCAAGCGCACGGAAGGTCGGCGGATAGCCGAGCCACGCCATATACAAAAGTAGAAGAACCATTCCTATGATGAGATCCACTAACGCCGTGGCGACCGCGCTCATAGGCACTAGAAGCCGCGGGAAATATACTTTGGTTAGAAGGTTCGCGTTGGTGACGAGGCTACTGCTCGTGTCGGCGAGCGCAACGGCAAAGAGAAACCACGGCACCATGCCGGTGAACACGAGCAGGCTGTAAGGCGCGCCATCGGCTGGCAACTTCGCAAGCTTGCCGAATATAAAAGTAAAAATCACCATCGTAAAGAGCGGTCGGATTACCGCCCATGCGATCCCGAGAAACGCCTGCTTGTATCGGACGGCGACGTCGCGACGCGCAAGAAAGTAAAGCAGTTCTCTATATGCCAACAAATCCAGCCAATAGTGCCGGTCGGAGTGGCCAGCTTCGATAACGACGACGTCTTCGCGAAGAGCGCTCAATGCTGTTCTCAAGAAAGCCGCTTCAAAAAACCGCCCGGGGCAACGGTAATCAGCAGCTTATCGTCGAACTCGTGATCAACCTCAAAATTGTTGTGCCTTGCGAGGAACTCGCGAACCGCAGTCTTTGGATTATTGCCAGGTCCCCATGGTCTGTCTGGAAATGAGTCCGCTGGCATGTCGTCAATGACTGTGTCGAAGACAACGCAATAACTCCCCGCCGAAACCAACGGAGCGTAGGCCTCTAACTCCGCAAAGACATGGGCGTGTGTATGCATGGAGTCGAGAAAAACCAAAACGCGGTCATGTCCCTTTGCAGCTTGGGTTACTTCTGACAACACCCGGGCATCAATGGACGAGCCTTCAACCATTTGAATCCGGCTTGACATCGGATGGCTTTGGATGGCCTTACGGCTATGTGCTCGAATTTCTATGTCAACGCCGACCACCTTTCGGTTCGATGTTACGGGGTTCATCGTAGCCCGCGATTCGATGGCGTCGCACAAATCAAGTAGCGCAAGCATGGATGCGCTCATGATCAACGACCCGCCATGCGCAACTCCGGTTTCGATGATTAGATCCGGACGAACTGTCCAGATTAGTTCCTGGACCGCCACAATGTCCTGAGGGTACTGAATGATCGGACGACCCATCCATTCAAAGTGATACGAATATTTCAATCCATTGGCGCGGTCCATCCACTCACGAGTAGCTTTTTGGAGCGCGCCATCGGCACCCAAGGCGGCAATTTCCGCCCGGCATTCTTGTTTGAATTCTTCATACGAGCTCATTTGGAGTTCCCGTATTAAGGCGACGCGTGCCGGATGACGCGCGCCGGGTTTCCGACGGCGACGACACCGGCGGGGACGTCGCGTGTAACTACTGCTCCTGCGCCGACGATCGTGTTTTCGCCTACTCGTATTCGCGGGAGAACCACGGACCCCGCGCCAATCATTACGTTGCTACCCAACGCAACGCACCCGCATAGCGTTGATCCCGGTGCAACGTGAACGCCATCAGCAATATTGCATTCGTGGTCGATAGTGACGCTATGGTTGATGATGCATGCCTTTCCAATCACCGCATCCGCCGCAATAACGGATCCTGCTAGTACATGACTACCGTCTCCCACCCGCGCGCTTCTGCACACGCTCGCTTGTGGATGAATAATTGCCTCGATGATTAACCCGCGACTACCCAGGAACTCCTGGATAGATAAGCGATCGCTTCCGCGCGCCCCGCCAATGGCGACCAGCCCTCGATAAACGGCCTTTCGGGCATCACTCTCGTACCAGCGTTCAAATCCTTCTTTTCCGATGAAGAGAGGCGCATCTTTGACCGCCGGAACTGCCGCCGGGTTGTTATCAAATAGCGCCACAACGGAACCGCCCTGAAGGCTAATAAGGTTCGCCAAGACTTTTGCATGACCTGCGCTACCCCAGATTACATACTGAGTCATCATTCGCCTAGGCATTTCCGAATCACGGCAATTACGCGATCCTGCGCACTACGTGTCATGTCGTGATAGCTGGGTAAGTTAATCGCACGCGAGGGGATGTCCCACGCGTTCCTGTTCTCGGGTCTCGGCTTAAAGGCCGGCAAGCTCGAGAGCGGCGAAAAAAAGACCCGGGCATCAATATTGTCTTCAGCGAAGGCTTTTTGGAGGCCGTCAACCGTCACGCCAGTTTGACGGTCAAACACCACGGTTGGCATCCAGGCGCCAAGGATGACGCCTTCCGGCTCCGGGTTAATGGCTATGCTTGGAAGACCGCCAAGCTGTTCTCGGTAGTAACACAGGATGGCTTGCTTCCGTTCAATCAGCTCGTGAGCATGCTGCATCTGCGCAAGCCCTATTGCCGCTTGCACATTGGATATCTTGTACTTGTAACCGACTACGTCAGGCCAGAACTGACGCTTCTCGGTTCGCTTGCGACCATGGTTACTTAATGTAAGCACAGCTTCGTACAGCTCTGAATCGTTAGTAACAAACATGCCACCCTCCCCGGTCGTTATTGTCTTAGACCCGTGGAAGGAGAAGGCACCGAACCGCCCCATAGAGCCAGCCCGGCGCCCGTGATAAATGGATCCGATGGCTTCCGCGGCGTCCTCGATTACTGCCACGCCGCACTCCCGGCCGATCGATAGTAATGCGTCCATGTCGCAAAGATTGCCGTACAGATGCACGGCCAGAATTGCTTTCGTTTTGGTTGTTATGGCCTGCCGAACTTTCGACGGATCAAGACACCATGTATCTGACTGTATGTCCACAAAAACCGGAGTCGCACCCAGATAGGTAATGGGTGCAGCGCTCGCAATCCAATTCGTATCAGCGAGGATCACCTCATCGCCCGGCCGGATGCCGAGTGCGGCCAATCCCATGTGTAATGCACCGGTGCAACTCGACGTCGCGATTGCGTACTTAACACCTAGGTGCTGCTTGAATGCATCTTCAAAGCGTCCAATGTATTCATAGCAGCGCTCCCCCCATCCATTGCGTGCGGCATCCGTCGCATATTCGACCTCGAGGTCTGCGATGTGCGGCTTGGTGTAGTAGATCCTTTCCTTACTCATCTTGGTGCTCCACCTGCGTACGGTTAGGGCACTCGGCGAGCTGCAAACAACGGCAGGTTCGCGTCCCGGCTCGAGATCCTTGAAGGCGGTATTGGCCATTCGATTGCCACCTCGGGATCGTCCCACCTAAAGCCCGCTTGATCGTCGGGTTGATAAGCCGTGCTCATGGTGTAGATCACCTCTGCGTCGTCGGTCAACGTGATGAATCCGTGCGCCACACCTTCCGGCGCGTAAAGCATCACAGGGTCGTCTTGCGTCAGCTGCAACCCAAAAAACTTGCCTTCGGTCGCCGAGCCACGGCGCGCATCTACGATGACGTCGTAGATAGCGCCCCGGCTGCACCGTATCAGCTTTGCTTCGAGGCTCGGAGAAACTTGGTAATGCATGCCGCGCAAGGTGCCCCGTACCCTATTAAATGAGATGCTGCACTGGGCCATGCTTGCCTTGAGGCCGTGCGCCGCGAACTCCTCGGTACACCATGTCCTCGCGAAATACCCCCTGTCGTCTTCTAAGCGCTCCATCTCCACGACCAGCGCGCCCCCGATGAGCGTTGGCTTGAACTTCATGGATGAATCTGAACTCGCGGTACAGGGGTTACGCAGCGCCCGCCCCACGTTCGAACGCATTGCAGTTGTCTCATGATCTCGTCCTTTATGTTCCACGGCAGGATGAGCACGTAATCAGGCTTCGTGCGCTCGATGTGCTCGGGCGCAAAAATAGGAATGTGGCTGCCCGGCAGATAGCGGCCCTGCTTATAGGGGTTGCGGTCCACCGTGTAGTCCACGAGGTCGCGCCTGACGCCGCAGTAATTAAGCAGGGTATTCCCCTTCGCCGGAGCACCGTACGCCGCGACGCGCTCGCCTTTTTCCCTTGCCTCGATAAGGAATCGAAGAAGACTTCGTTTGGCCGCCTGCGCTCTCGTGTCGAATGAAAGATACGTGGACATGGTGTGCAAGCCATAGAGCTTCTCCCGCTCGAGGAGCTCGGTAGGCCGCCCGGTCATGCGCTGGCGGGCGCCTTGAGCATGGGAGGCGAAGAGCCGCAGCGAACCACCATGCGTCGGAATTTCCTCGACGTCAAACACCGCAAGCCCGTGCCGGCGAAGTGCCGCCGAAGCGGCAAAGAACGAAAAGTAAGAGAAGTGCTCGTGGTAAATCGTGTCGAACTGGCATTCCTCGACGAGCTTCTGAAGATGCGGAAACTCCAGGGTCAGAACGCCTTCCGTCTTCAGTAGCGTGGCCAGCCCGGCGATGAAGTCATTCAGGTCTGGCACGTGGGCCAGTACATTGTTGGCGATCAGCAGGTCTGCGCGATAGCCGCGCTTGACAATCGCCGTTGCCGTCTCCTTGCCCAAAAACTCCACCATCGTGGTAATGCCGCGGCTTTCCGCAACTTTCGCTACGTTGGCGGCCGGCTCGATTCCGAGCACTGGAATGCCTGACTGACTGAAGTACTTCAGCAGATAACCGTCATTGCTCGCGACTTCGACAGCAAGCGAATTCGCGCCGAGTTGAAAGCGGCGGATCGCCATTTCCGCGTAGCGGCGACAATGCTCAAGCCACGTGTCGGAATACGAAGAGAAATACGCGTACTCCTGGAAAATATTCTTCGGGGTTTCGAAGGCCTCGAGCTGCACAAGCAGACAGGACTCGCACACATAAGCCTTCAACGGATAGAAAGGTTCCATCCGGTTTAGATCTTCTTCACGCAGGAAGGCGTTGGATAGCGGCGAGCTTCCAAGATCTGCGAATACGTGGGATAGCCGCGCACCGCATGCACGGCATGACACCTGGTGGGTCACAGTACTGGGCTCGCCATGTATTGACGGATTTGCTGGAGCGTCAAGGTTTCAGGGTTGGCGCCGTCCCGGCACTTGCCGTACCAGTCCATCGTCCATGCCAGCGCCTGATCGATTCGCAATCGCGGGCGCCAGCCGAGGCGGTTCCTCGCTTTGCTGCTATCGAGCGTGAGCATGCCGGCCTCGGGGAATGCCGGGTCCGGGTGAAGATCCCAGGAAGGCGGCAAGCCAAACAGCTTCAGCGCACGCTCGAGCACCCACTCCACCGGCCTCGCATCCCCAACGTCCGGACCAAAGTTCCATCCCTCTGCAAATGGCCGATCATTCGCACAAAGCCGGTCGGCCAACTGTAAGTAGCCAGCAAGGGGCTCAAGCACGTGCTGCCATGGTCGTACCGCTCTGGGATTGCGGACGACAAGGCGCTCGCCCTTGCTTGCCGCACGGACGAGGTCAGGGATGAGGCGATCGGCCGCATAATCGCCGCCGCCGATCACATTGCCCGCGCGAGCAGTCGCAATCAGCGGTGCCGCAGTTCCAGAGAAGAACGATTGGCGGTAGGCTGCTGAAGCGATCTCTGCGCACGCCTTGCTGCTCGAGTATGGGTCGCGCCCGCCCAGCGGGTCGCCTTCGCTGTAAGCCTTGCCTCCCTCGTGGTTCTCGTAGCACTTGTCGCTGGTCACGACCAGAACCCCTCGCAGGAACGGCAAGGAACGGCACGCTTCAAGAACGTTCACCGTACCGAGCAGATTGGTCTGGAAAGTCTCTACCGGGTTCCGATAGGATTCGCGCACAAGGGACTGTGCGGCCATGTGGAAAACAACCTCCGGTTCGGCAAGCGTGCATGCCTGCTTCAGCGATGCGTCGTCGCGTATATCGCCCTCGATGTGTCGCACTCGCCCTGCGACCTTCGCCAGCTCAAAAAGGCTCGGTCGCGTCGGCGGGGGCAGCGAAAATCCCGTCACCTGGGCACCCAGCTCGGCCAACCACAACGCAAGCCAGCTGCCTTTGAACCCAGTATGACCAGTGATCAGGACCCGGCGCCCGCGCCATGCTGAAGCGTTCAGCTCCATGTCTGCCAAGGCGCGCTTCCGGTTCTCCAAAGATCTTCGAGGTGGTTTCTATCGCGCAGCGTATCCATCGGATGCCAGAACCCGCGGTGCTGATAGGCGCTCAACTGGCCATCGGCAGCCAAACGCGCCATCGGGTCCCTTTCCCACACGGTCGCATCGTCCCCCACATAGTCGATGACCTTCGGCGATAGCACGAAGAAGCCGCCGTTGATCCAGCCTGCGTCGCCCAACGGCTTTTCCTCAAAACGCGTAATACGATGTTCGGAAATGTCGAGCGCACCAAAACGCCCCGGCGGCTGAACAGCCGTCAATGTGGCAAGGCGCCGTTGCGAGTGGTGAAACTGGATCAATGCGCCGATGTTGACGTCCGCCACACCGTCGCCGTAGGTGAAGCAGAATGGATCGTCTTTAAGAAGGTGCCGTACCCGGCGGAGGCGACCCCCCGTACCGGTATTCTCTCCCGTGTCCACGAGCGTCACCTTCCATGGTTCGGCACTGTTTTGCAGCACCTCCATTTGGTTCCTCTCGAGGTCGAAGGTGACGTCGGACATGTGCAGGTAGTAGTTCGCGAAGTACTCCTTGATCATGTAGCCCTTGTATCCGCAGCAAATGACGAAGTCCCTGAGCCCGTGGCTCGAGTAGATCTTCATGATGTGCCACAGGATCGGTCGTCCGCCGACCTCGATCATTGGCTTCGGCCTCAGGTGCGACTCCTCGCTGATGCGAGTACCCATACCGCCGGCAAGTATCACAACCTTCATTGGCGAGATTTTAGCGGTCATTGGATCGTTGCCCACGCTTTGCGCTTGATTGCAGCCGCGTTCACGCTGAAGCGCCCCGGCCGAGACGGACGTAGGCTTCGATAACCGGCGCCACCCGCAGCTCTCGCAGGTCCGCTGTGACCGGCCGCACGATGTGGTGCGCGATACGCCAGGGCCCCCAGCGCTCCACAGGCGAATCGCCGAAAAGCGCCACGATCGGTTTGCCGAGCGCCGCGGCAATGTGCATCGCTCCGCCGTCCGGGCAGATGACCCGCTCGGCAAGCGAGAGTGCAGCTATCAGCGTTGCGAGGTCCGGTGTCGCTAGCGGGATCACGCCTTCTCCGAAGAGCAGGCGCGCCATCTCGTCGTCCCCGGGATGACGCGCGTCGTCTTTAGACCCTGGCGCCCAGAGCAGCAGGACGCCTGACTGCTTCTTCAGCTCGTCCAGAAGTTCCGCATAGCGCTCGACCGGCCATCGCTGTGCAGGGCGCCTTGCGCTGATGTGCACGGCCACGAAGGGGCCGGGGCCGATACATCGGCTGATCTCTTCTTGAAGTTTCGGGTCCGGGGAGACCCGCATCGGACCAGGTTTGCCTGAGACGCCCAGCGTCTCGCCCAAGGCGTAGGTCCGCTCGACCTCGTGCCGTGTGTCGTTCTCGATCGGCCGCGGCGTGATGATCTCGTGGGGCGACACGCTCGCCGCAAGGCGCACGGTTCGAGGCGTGGCGGCAGGAACGAGGACATAGTCGAACTTCAGGCGCCGCAGCTCCGAGGACAGCCGTGCGCGCGCGCGCAAGTTGGAAATCAGGCTTCCCCTGCGGTGCTTGAGCTTTTCGTAGGCGTACACCGCGTCGAGCGCCGGATTGCGCGCGAGCACCTCGGCGTTATAGGTATTCACGAGCGCACCTATCCAGGCGTTCGGCTGCGCGCGGCGCAGGCCGTCGAAAAGAGGCGTCGTACAGACGAGGTCGCCGATGTTGTCCCGGCGAATGACTAGGATGCGCGGCGCGCGCGAAGCCGCGAGAGCCATAAGCCGAGAAGGAGCGCGGCCAACATGCCGTGCTCGTGGTGAAGCGTGGTATTCGCGAGCCCGGCACCCGTGGTGACGATCCACGCGCCCGCGGCGGCGCCCCAGACGAGCCATTCGTCGTCGGGGGAATCGCCGCTCGGCCGGTAGCGCACAAGGTAGCCTGCCCATGCGAGCAGCACGACCGCGAGAACTGCCGAGCCGACCACGCCGCGCTCCGCAAGCGTATTGGCATACAGGCTGTGGGCGTGGGAGGAGATGAAGTAGCGTTTCTCGTCGTACGGCCTGCCCGCCTCGGCGCGCCAGGCCTTGACCCGCTCCAAAGTGATCCTGCTGTAATTGTCCATTCCAACGCCGAACCAGGGATGGCGTTGCCAGGCCGACAGCGCCACGCGCCACAGGCCGTCCCGATGGGACAGAACGTTATCCGTGGCCAGGTTTTGTTCGTACTTTTGCGTGACCTCGGCGCCGCTGAAGATTGCGCCGACAACCACGATCGCGACTAGGGCGGCGCTGAGCCCGGCCGGGGCGCGCCAGCGGGGCCACCAGGCCAAGGCGAGGATAAGCACCATGACAAGGCCGATGCCGATAGCGCCGCGGCTGGCGGTAATCAGCAACGAAACCAGCACCAGCGTGCTGACCGCAAGCGCAACAGCCCGGGTGCCCGCCCGCCAGGCTCTCCAGCGCGCAAAGAGCCACGATGCGCACACGCCGAGCATGATGGCGATATAGATCGCGGTGTGGTTCACGTGCCCGACCGAGTGGAGCTGCAGCGTGCCGCTCTTGCCCAGGCCGCTCCAGATGCGTCCGTGGCCGATCGCGAGGCCGACTACGGCCGATGCGACGAGCATGCCGAGCACCCAACGCAGTTCACGCGGCGGGTAGCCGGCCCGCTTCACGAGCCACAGCACGCTGCCGTAGCGCAGGAGATCGCCGGCGCCGCGCCATTGTTGCCCATCGAGGCCGGCGAACGCGGCAACGACGAAGCCCGAAGCGATCCACGCGGCGATCAGTGTGTCCCACAGGTCCCAGCGTCCGCCCCAGTCGCCGGCGCGCACGCGGTTGACGACCCAGGCAAGCACATAAGCGACCCACAGCAGGTTCTTCGGCGCCTCCAGGAGCGGCAGGAAGAAGCACAGCGCGAGAAGGAGCGCGATCTCGACCGGGTAGCGCGTCGCTCTAAGGCTAGCGAGCATAGACTCCCAGACTCGCGGCGGCGGCTAGCACCTGCTCTACGCCAATCGCATGCATGCAGCGCGGCTCGGCGCATTCCGCTGGCGTGCGCTGGCAGCGCCGCACCCATTCGATCCGGCGCTTGAACAACGTGCGCTGGTCGCGGCAAGGGAAATCCGCAATCGTGACTTCCCGGAAAGGCGCCTGCTGCCAGAAGTCGCCTCTGCCGAAGAGCGCCGCCGAGCTCGGTCCGAAAAGGCAGGCGGTGGGCGTGAAGGTGAGCTTTCCGATGTGGGCGACGCTGGTGTCGGGACAGACGAGCAGCGCAGCCGCGGCAACGAGGTGCCAGAGCTGGGCAAGATCCAGCCGATGGCCGAGCGCCTGGAACTGTTCGTTCGGGTCGATGCGCCGAAGGTAGTCTTCGCCGCCGGGACCCGCGCTCCAGATCGGAGCCAACCCTTTTTCCGACAATGCGGTCGCGAGAGCAAGCCACTTTCGATCTTCCCAATGCTTGAGCGGAGTGCTCGCCTCGACATGGAGCAGCGCGTAGGACGGCGAAGGCCGCTGAAAAGGCGCCGCGTCCGGCGCCGGCCAGTCGCCGGGCTTATATGCCGCGGGCGGCGGCCCTTCGACCAGCGTCGCGGCGATATCGCTCCACGCCATGGGGCCGGCCGGGAAAGGGCGCGCCTCGTCCACCGGCCAGCTCTTGTAGCCGGGACGGTCGCCTTCGAACGCGACGATCCAGCGCGCACGCGAACCCGCGGCGAGCCAGCTATAGCGGTTGTCGCCCGGCACAAGCGCGAGGTCGAAGGACTCCTCGAACAACGGGCCCAGGGTTGCCGCATCGCGCGGGTCGTAAGCAATGGCGCGCACACCGTAAGGCCGGCCGGAGAACAGCGGCACGAGCGAGGAGCGCACCGTCATGGCGATGTCGGCGTGCGGGTAACACGCCCGCAGCTTCGCAAGCAACGGTGCGAGCATGAAGACGTCGCCGGGCAGGAGATGATGGGCGACGAGAATTCGCCGCGGGTGCGCGGGTCGCGTCCGCCTCGAAAATGCTCGCCGCGCGGCGCGCGGAACGACGCGCAGGCGGCTGCTGAGACGGCCGGGCTTCATGCGGCGAGTGCCCCGAGCACGTCGTTCAATCCCGATTGCCACGAAGGCAACCGGATGCCGAAGTCTTGTTCGAGCTTCGAGTTGTCAAGCACTGAATTCCGGGGCCGGCGCGCCGGGGTCGGATATTCGCTCGAGGAGATTGGCAGCACCTTCACGTGGTCGCCCACAATGGCCCGGGCGAAGCCGCACCACGTCGTGCTGCCCTGCGCGCTCATGTGATAAAGACCACCGAGCGACGAATCGTGCAGCACAGCCGTAATCGCGCGCGGCACAGCGTCTGCGAGCATGCGGCTGGAGGTCGGCGCACCGTGCTGGTCGTCCACCACGCGAAGCTCCCGCTTGTCGCGCGCCAGCCGCCGCATCGTCAGCAGAAAATTCCTGCCGATATGCGAATAAACCCAACTCGTGCGAAATATGAGATGGCGGCATCCCGAGCGCTGGATCGCCTGCTCTCCCGCGAGCTTGCTGCGACCGTATGCATTGAGTGGGTTGGTGGCATCGGACTCGACGTACGGCGACGGCTTTTCACCGTCGAATACGTAGTCCGTCGAGAAATGCACGAGCAGCGCGCCGCGCCTTGCCGCTTCTTCGGCGAGGAGGGCGGGTCCGTCGCGATTCACCGCCATGGCGAGCGCTTCTTCCGTTTCCGCCTGGTCGACGGCGGTGTAGGCAGCGGCGTTGACGATCACGTCCGGGCGGGCCGCCGCCAGCGCTTTTGCGATGGATTCTTTTTTGCAAAGGTCCAGGTCACGCCGACCGGCGGCAATGACTTCGCCGATAGCGGGCAGGGTCTCGAGCAGCGTCGAGCCGACCTGGCCGGACGGTCCGATGACCAGGATCTTCACGCGTAGAGCTCGGCGTCGGCCAAGCCGGGCGCGGCGGCGTCCTTCGCCGAGAGGATCGGCTCGCCGCGCAGCGGCCAGGCGATGCCGAGCCGCGGATCGTTCCAGCGGACCGTGCGCTCGTGCTCAGGGGCGTAGTAGTCGGTCGTCTTATAAAGGACCTCCGCCTGCTCGGACAGGACCAGAAAACCGTGCGCGAAACCGGGCGGAATCCAGGCCATGCGCTGGGCAGCGGCGTCCAGATGGAACCCCACCCAGTTGGCGAACGTCGCGGAACCGCGCCGCAGGTCCACCGCAACATCGAACACCTCGCCCGCGGTGACGCGTACGAGCTTTCCCTGCGCCTGCCGAAGTTGATAGTGCAAGCCCCGCAGCACGCCGCTTCGCGAGCGGGAGTGGTTGTCCTGCACGAACTCGACCTCGAGCCCGGTCGCCTCCCGGAAAACGCGCTTGTTGTAGGGCTCGAAGAAAAAGCCGCGCTCGTCCCCGAAGACTTTCGGCTCGAGGATCAGAACGTCGGGGATTTCGGTGCGGACGACCTTCACTAAAAGAGCCGCTCTTCCAGGACCCGCAGGAGGTAGCTGCCGTAGCCGCTTTTCGCGAGCGGCTCGGCGAGCTTGCGCAGATCCTCAGGCCCGATGAAGCCCATGCGGTAGGCGATTTCCTCGGGGCAGGCGATCTTCAGCCCCTGCCGGCGCTCGATGGTCTCGATGAAGTGCGCGGCTTCGAGAAGCGTCTCGTGCGTGCCGGTGTCGAGCCACGCCATGCCGCGGCCGATCGGCACGACGTTGAGCTCGCCACGCTCGAGGTAAGCGCGGTTGACGTCGGTGATCTCGAGCTCACCGCGCTGCGAGGGGCGAAGCTTGGAGGCGATGTCCAACACCCGGTTGTCATAGAAGTAAAGGCCAACCACGGCGTAGCGCGACTTCGGTTGCCTGGGCTTTTCTTCGATGCTCACGGCCCTGCCATGGGCGTCGAACTCGACGACACCATAGCGTTCGGGGTCAGTGACCGGATAGGCAAAGACCGTGGCGCCGCTCTCGCGCTCGGCGCCGAGCTTGAGGAGCGAAGTCAGTTCGTGCCCGTAGAAAATGTTGTCGCCGAGAACCAGCGCAACCGCATCCCGGCCAACGAATCGCCGTCCCACGATGAACGCCTGCGCCAGGCCTTCGGGCCTTGGCTGCACCGCGTACGAAAGCCGCATCCCCCACTTCTCGCCGCTGCCGAGCAATGCTTCGAAGCGCGGCGTGTCCTCCGGCGTGGAGATGATCAGAATGTCCCGGATGCCGGCAAGCATCAGTGTCGAGAGCGGGTAATACACCATCGGCTTGTCGTACACCGGCAGCAGCTGCTTCGAGATCGCCTGCGTGACCGGATAGAGCCGCGTGCCGGAGCCGCCGGCGAGGACGATGCCCTTCACGCCGCGCCCCGCGCAGCGTAATTCGCCGCCATCCAGTTGCGATAGGCGCCGCTCGTCACCTCGCCCGCCCACGCCTGGTTGTCGAGGTACCACTGCACGGTCTTGCGCAGTCCCGATTCGAAGCTCTCCGTCGGCTGCCAGCCGAGCTCGCGCTTTATCTTCGAGGCGTCGATGGCGTAGCGCCGGTCGTGGCCGGGCCGGTCCTTCACGAAGCTGATGAGCTCGGCATAACGACCCTGTTTCCCCGGACGCAGCTCATCCAGCGCCCGACACAGCAGGTTCACCACATCGATGTTTTTTTTCTCGCTGCTGCCGCCGATGTTGTAGGTCTCGCCCGGGCGTCCGCGCTCGAGCACCGTGCGCACCGCCTCGCAATGGTCGAGAACGAAGAGCCAGTCGCGCACGTTCTTACCGTCGCCGTAGACCGGCAGCGGCGCGCGCGCGAGCGCTTGCTGGATCATGAGCGGGATCAGCTTCTCGGGGAACTGGTACGGGCCGTAGTTGTTCGAGCAGTTCGTCGTCAGCGTCGGCAGGCCGTAGGTGTGGCGATAGGCGCGCACCATGTGGTCGGCAGCCGCCTTGGAGGCCGCGTACGGGCTGTTGGGCGCGAACGGCGTGGTTTCCGTGAACGCGGCGTCTTCCGCGCCGAGCGAGCCATAGACCTCGTCGGTGGAGACGTGCAGGAAGCGGAACTCGCCGCCATTCTTCTGCCAATAGTCCTTGGCTTCCTCGAGCAGGCACCAGGTGCCCACGACGTTCGCCTGCACGAATTCCGCCGGGCCGCTGATCGAGCGATCGACGTGGCTCTCGGCCGCGAAGTGCACGATCGCGCGGGGCTTGTGCTTCTCGAGGAGCCGCTTGACCAGCGCGCGGTCGCAGATGTCGCCATGCACGAAGAGGTGCCGCGCATCGCCTCGCAGCGCTTCCAGGTTGCGCAGGTTGCCGGCGTAGGTGAGCTTATCCAGGTTGACGATCGCTTCCCCGGTCTTTGCGATCGTGGAAAGGACGAAATTCGAGCCGATGAAGCCGGCGCCGCCGGTGACGAGAAGCATATGAGCGCGGATTTTACGGGATCGCCCGGCGACTCCCGCTCACACCAGCTTGCGCCGCAGCTCGTTCAAGCGCTCGACGATCGCCGCTGCCTCGGCGCCGAACGGGCAAAGCAGTGTGAGATCGACGTCGCGCGTCGCGCGAGGCTCGCCCCAACGCTGCAGGGCGAGGGCGCCGATGAAGCAAAACCGTTCGCCGGCTTGGACAAGGAAGCTCTGGACCTCGAACGCCGCCTCGAGGACCGTGCCCATCAAGCCGGGTGCAGGCGCATGAACCAGCGCTGCTGCTCGACCAGCCCCGAGCTGCGGCGTTCGGGCAGATCCTGGGCGAGCGGCATCGAGAGCAGATCAGCCGCCGCCGCGCGCGCCTCAGCGTCGGTCATTTGCGCAAGCTCGCGGCGCCGGATCGCCTCCAGCTCTGGGCCGGCGCGTTCCCAGGTCTCGATCCAGCGACGGATGAGCGCTTCTTCGTCCATTCCGGATTTTATCCCGCCAGGCGAGGCGGGACCCCTGCGACCGAACGGTAGAGCTGCTCCATGCGCTCGAGCATGCGCTCGTAGGAGAACGCCTCCTCGCAATGCTTGCGTGCGGCGGACCCGAGGGTCTTTCGGAGCTCCGGGTCGCCGAGCAGCCTTTCCAGGGCTTGCCGCAGGGGCAACACTTGCTCCGGCGGCACGACGAGGGCGGTCTGGCCGTCGATCGCGAGCTCCGGAATGCTGCCCGCGGCGGTGGTCACGCACGGCAGGCCGACGAGCATGGCCTGGAGCAGCGCCTGGGGCACCCCTTCGTTGGCGTACGAGGGCAGCGCGAAGGCATCGAGCGCCTGCAGCCAGGGCACCACGTCGCGCTGGTTGCCCGCGAACGTGGTGCGCGAGCGCAAGCCGAGTTTGTCCACCACCGCTTCCAGCGCCTTGCGTTGCGGGCCGTCGCCCACCATGACGAGCCCCGCTGAATCGGGCAGGCTGGCGAAGGCCTCGACGAGGTACCGGTGCCCTTTCCAGCTCCGCAGCGTGGCCACAATGCCGACGAGCATCCTGTCGTGCGGCAGCCCAAGCGCCTCGCGCGCGGCGGCCTTGTCGCCGGGGCGAAAGCGCTTCGCATCGACGCCGGTCGGCACCGAGTCGATGCGTTCGGCGGGGAAACCGTTGCGCTCGACGAGCTCCTTCTTCAGCGCCTCGCCGGCGGTGACGATGCGCGAGGTGGCGCGGGTGTAGAGCCAGCGCGTGGGCGCGTTCTTCGGCACCGGAGCCGAGATGTGGCGCGTGCGCACTATCGGGTACGGCCGGCCCAGGATGAGCAGTGTGAGCGCTGCCAGCCAGGAATCCGTCGAGCTGTGGGTGCTCACGACGTCACAGCGGTTTGTCTTGAACCATTCGAGCAGGCCGCGCAGCCCGCGGATCCCTTTCTTCGCGATGGGTAGCGCGACGACCGGCACGCCCCAGGCGGGCGCTTCGCTGTAGATGCGCGCTTCGGCCGGGCAGAGGAGCTTCACGTCGTGGCCGCGACCGATCAAGCCCTGCGCTTCGGACAAGATGCGGATCTCCTGGCCTCCCCAGCCGAGCGAGGACTCGGTGTGGACGATGGACAAGCGCCTCATTTCTTCTTGCGACTCGTGCGCCGGCGCGCAGCTGAAACCAGGCGCCGCAGGCGAATCGTCGTCTGCTCACGGTCGATCCGAGACTCGGCAACATCCAGAACCAGCGCCTCCCAATCTTCGCTGTCTGGGGCTGGTTCGACTCCATTCAGCCGCAGAAATACGATGGCAGCCGCCATGGCGGCGCGCTTGTTGCCATCTTGGAAGGCATGATTGCGGCAGATGTAATAGAGATAAGCTGCAGCCACCTCGACGAGATCGGCAAACGGCGACCGACCGCCGAACGTGGCCTGCGGCGCCGCCACCGCGGATGACAACAAGCCCTCGTCGCGCACTCCAGGCATCCCGCCGAACTCCGCAATGACTGCCTCGTGAATTTCCCTGACGATGTCCACCGTAAGGTGGATGCAGTCCTCCGGAGTGGCGTTCACGCCAGCTTGCGCAGTGTCCTGCGGTAGTCCTTGACGGTGCGCTTCACAGTCGCGGAAACATCTCCCGGCCGCGCCGCCTTGCGGATGGGCGTGAGTATGATCGAGCCGCCCGGCGCTACGGTCACGGCGACCTGGTCACCTGCCTTCAGACCGGTAAGGTCGAGGAGCGCCGCGTCGAAAATCAGTCCTTGCGAATTGCCGATACGCGTGATGGTCTTGAGCATGGAAACATTGTAAAACGACGTTTAACAAGGATCAACGCTCCGGAAAACGTGGTCCGTCCCTGATTTGGGTCAGGCGGCGGCGCGCTCGGCGTCGAACTGCATGCGGTAGAGGCGCGCGTAGGCGCCCTCCCTGGCGAGCAGCTCGGCGTGGCGGCCGATTTCGACGATGCGGCCGCGCTCGAGCACGACGATGCGGTCGGCACGCTCGATGGTCGAGAGGCGGTGCGCGATGACGATGGTGGTGCGGCCGCGCATGAGGGTCTCGAGCGCGGCCTGCACCTGGCGCTCGGACTCCGAGTCGAGTGCCGAGGTGGCCTCGTCGAGGATCAGCACCGGCGCGTTCTTGAGCAGCGCGCGCGCGATGGCGAGGCGCTGGCGCTGCCCGCCCGAGAGCCGCAGGCCGCTCTCGCCGATGAGGGTGTTCAGCCCCTCGGGCAGCTCGCGGATGAAGCCCATCGCGTGCGCCGCTTCGGCGGCCGCGATCACCTCCCTCTCGCTGGCGCCGTTCATCGTGCCGTAGGCGATGTTGGCGTAGATCGAGTCGTTGAAGAGCACGATCTCCTGGCTCACGAGCGCGATGTTGGCGCGCAGGCTCTCCAGCGTGAGCGCCTGGATGTCGTGCCCATCGAGCAGCACGCGCCCCCCGGTGGGCGCGTAGAAGCGGGGCAGAAGGTTCACGAGCGTCGTTTTCCCGCCGCCCGAGCCGCCGACCAGGGCGACAGTCTCGCCCGGCCGGATGTGCAGGTCGATGTCCTGCAGCGCGGGCTCGGTGCGGCTTGGATAGGTGAACGTCACTTTTTCGTACACCACTTCGCGCCGCGCGCGCGCGCGAGCACAACCGTGCCGCTCTCGTCCTCGACCGGGGTGTCGACCATGCCGAAGACGCTTTCCGCGGCGGCGAGGCCGCGTTGCAGCGGGGCGTTGATTTCGGTGAGGCGCTTGATCGGGGCGAGCAGCAACAGCATCGCGGTGACGAAGGAGGCGAATTCACCGACCGTGGCGCGGTCCTCGAGCGAGGCCCGCATCGCGATGTACACGATCACCGCGAGCGCGACCGCGGCCAGGGTATGGGTTACCGGCGTGGTGAGCGCCTCGGGCACCGCCTGGCGCATGTGATAGCCGCGCAGCAGTTGCGTAGCCCGGGCGAAGCGCCCCGCTTCGTAATCCTGCCCGCCGAAGATCTTCACCACCTTGTGCGCCTGGATCGACTCCTCGAGCACGTGCACGATGCCGCCCATGGCGTGCTGCGCCTCGCGCGCCATGCGGCGCAGCCGCTTGGAAAGGAGCTTTACGAACAAGGCGATGAGCGGGCCGACGGCGAGCGCGATCAGCGTGAGCTGCCAGCTCAGGTAGAAGAGATAGCCGAGAAGCCCGATGACGGCGACCGTATCTTTGACCGCGACGGTGAGCACGGTAGTCGCGGAGGCGGCGACGCCCGACACGTCGTACGCGACACGCGAAAGCAGCACGCCCGAGCTCTGATCGTCGAAGTAGCGCGCGGGAAACCGCACCAGCTTGGAGAACATCGCGTTGCGAAGGTCGAGGACCAGCCGGTGCCCCACCCACTGCATGCACCAGGAGGATACGAAGGTAAGCAGCCCGCGCAGCACGAAGATGCCGACGATGGCGGCCGCCAGCAGAGCCGGCGAGAGGGTCCCGGAGCCGCGGGTGCTGAAGCCGCTGTCGAGCAGCGGCTTGATCAGCGCTGGAAACAGCGGCTCGGTCGCCGCGGCGAGCACCATGCCGAGGACCGCCAGGCCCAGGACGCGCGCGTGCGGGCGCACGTAGGAGAGCAACCGCAAATAAAGCTTCATAAGGTTGCGTAGAGCTCCGCAAGGCGCTGCGCGGTGTTGTCCATGCCGTAGCGCTCGGCCGTGGCGCGCGCGCTTTGTCCCATGTTGCCGCTGCGGAGCGCTTCGTCGGCGCTGCGCAGCAGGCGCGCAAGTCCTGGCGCGTCGTCCGGCTCGCAGACCCAGCCGTTGCCCGGCTCGATGACCTCGGCTGCGCCGCAACGCGAGCTCACGATGGCAGGCAGACCCATCGCGAGCGCCTCCAGCACAGTGTTCGGAAAGGGGTCGTAACGGCTGGGAAGGATAAAGCAATCCGCGGCCGCGTAGAGCGGCCGCACGTCTTCCCGGCCGCCGAGGAAGCGCACTTTCCCGGAAAGACCCGCGGCGCGCGCCTTGCGCTCGTACTTTTCGCGGTCGCGGTCGCGCCCGACCACCGCCAGCCAGAAAGCCGGGTTCGCCGCCGCCGCGAGCGCGTCGATCGCGGCGTCCATGCCTTTGCGCGCGAAGCCCGAGCCGACGTGGAGGAACACCGTGTCCCGAGGCCCGCAGCCGAGCTCCGCGCGCGCCCCGCCGCGCAGGCGCTCGCGCTCGCGTGGATGAAAGTGCTCGAGGTCGATGCCGCTGTAGATCACGTGCAGCTTCTCCGGCGCGATGCGAAACCCGCGCCGGATCTCCTCGCGCACCATTTTCGAGTTGCAGATCACCGCGCGCAGCCGCGGGTGCTCGAACATCTCCTTTTCCGCGCGGCAGACATAGCCGTGGTACGGGTTGAGCCGCATGCCGAGCCGCTCGAGCAATCCGGCCGACGCTTTGCGCAGCTCGACCCAGCGCCGATGCACGCCGTCGCCGGCACGATAGACGTCGCAGCCGGGGATGCGCTCGTGGGATTGCACCACGTCGAAGCCTTCGCGGCGCCACGCTTTGCGCGCCGCACGCGCAAAAGACCAATCGCGCCACAGGTTGCCGATATAGAAGGGGTCGACCCGCAGCACCCGCCGCGCGCCCCAGCCTTCCTCGTTCCGCGTAATCAGCGTCACCTGCGCGCCGGCGCGCTCGAGCGCCGGCAGCGAGCGCGCGACGAAGCGCTCTGCACCGCCGAACGGGTTGTAGCGCTGCCTGACGATTGCGAGCTTCACTTCGCCAGCAGCTCGCGCACCGCCGCGTACACCGCGTCGACCGGAAGGAAGGTGAGGCACTCGCTCACCTTGCCGCCCCCGCAGCCGTCGAGCCCGCAGGGCCGGCACGAATGATCGCTGCGCACCACGCGGTGCGGCACGCTCCAGGGCCCCCATTCGTGCTCTCCGCTCGGGCCGAAGAGCGCGACCGTCGGCGTTCCCATCGCGCCCGCGAGGTGCATCGGCATCGAATCCACGCCGACGAAGAGCGCCGCTCGCGCGCTGAGCGCGCCGAGCTCCTTGATCGAAAGCTGGCCCGCCAGGTTTACCGCCTTAGTCTTCTTCAGGATTTCATTGACGAATGCAATCTCCTCCGGATCGGGTGCCGCGGTGATCACCACCGGCAAACCTTCGGCTGCCAGCCGCTCGACGAGCTCGGCGTTCTTTTCCGCCGGCCAGCACTTGAAGCGCCAGCGCGAGGCAGGATGGAGGTGAACGAAACGCTCGGGAACGAGGCTAGCGATGCGCCTTGCCGCGTCCTCGCCGGGATTGAACACCACCTTGCGCAGCGCCGGATCAGGCTGCACGCCGATCCGGCGCAGCGCGTCGAGGTTCACCTCGACTTGGTGGCGGCGCGGGGCGATCGGATAGAGATGGGTGAAGCTCTTCGCCCAGAACGCGCCCCGGTCGGCCATGCGCGGCGCCACGCTGTAGCGCGCGCCGAGCGCGCGCGCGAGCCATGCGCCGCGCGGCTGCTCCGAGAGGTGCACCAGCAGGCTGTAGCTCCTCGCCTTGAGCTTTCCGTACAAGATCCTTTCTTGCCAAAGACGGGAAAGCCCCGCGCTACGCCACTTTCGCCCCACGGCATGCAACTGCGACAGCGCTGGATGGCCCTCGAGCATCGGCGCGGTGTCGTCGTACACCAGCGCGTCGACCTCCAGGCCTTTCGCTTTGAGCACCGAGAGCACCGGCGCGGCGAGCAACACGTCGCCGTGGTGCCTGAGCTTCACCACCAGCGCGCGTCCGCATTCCCCCAGCGGGACCGCGTCTTTCACCATGCGGCGAAGATATCACGTTGGGCCGTAAGGATTTTTCTTGCATCCTTGGGTACTATCCCGGGCGTGTTCTACCTAGATCTCTTCCGAGTTTTGCAGCAAGAAGACGTTCGTTACCTCGTCGTCGGTGGCCTTGCCGTCAACCGCTGGCGGCTGCGCTTTTTACTCCCCTTCGCTTTGAGGAGGGAAATGCGGGAGCACGTCGGCGTACACGAACCCGTCGCGCTCGGACACTTCCCCGACTCGGGTGCGGATGGGCGCATCGAACATCGGTCCTTCGAAGGCGAAGGTGTGGAACTCGCCGCGCTCGCCGCATGGATCGATGCCCTCGGGGATCTGCGCCAAGAGCTCCGGGCCGAAAATCCGTCCGGCCCATTCGCGCGGCGCCTGCCGTGAATCGACGCAGGTGATCCAGGCACGCAGGCCGCTCGCCACCATTTCTTCGGCGAGCGCCCGCGTGGGCAGGCCCCAGAGCGGAAACAGCAGCTCGACGCCGAGGCCGGCGAACTGCCGTTCGCGGTAGCGCCGGATATCCTCGAGGAAGAGATCGCCGAAGGCAAAGTGGCTCACGCCCTCGCTTGCGGCGCGGGCGACAAAGGCCGCGAGCGCGGCTTCGTAGACCGCGTTCGGGCAGGGATAGGGAAGCGGAATGGTGTGGAGCGGCAAGCCCGCGGCGCGCGCCTGCGTTTCCAGCAGCTCGCTGCGTACTGCGTGCACCGCGACGCGCCCGCGCCCTTCGTCCATGGTAGTGAAGAGCCCCGCGACTTCGAGCTCTGGAGCGCGCCGCAGAAGCTGAAGGGTCCAGGCGCTGTCCTTGCCGCTGGACCATGCGAGCATTACGCGCTTCAGAAAAATCCTTCCAACGCCTTGAGATCGATGTTCGCCTCGACGCAGTCGGCGAGCCGCTCGATGCTCTGCTCGCGCAGCGCCGCCAGATCGACGCCGCTCGCCACCCCGAACCCGGCCCATTTCAGCAGCGCCGCGCAGGCCGCGGGCGAGTCGAACAGGCCGTGGACGTAGGTGGCAAGGATGCGGCCGTCGGCGGACAGCGCGCCTTCGGGCTCGCCGTTCACGATTGCCGCCGGCCGCTCCGACCCGCGCGAAATACCCATGTGGATCTCGTAGCCGGCGAACCTCGCTGCGCCGAGCTCGGCGCAAAGGGCGCCTTCGAAGTTGCGCAGCTGCTTGTGCGCTTCGAGCGTGGTTTCAAGTTTCAGAAGCGCGAGCCCGGGCGTGCTGCCCGCGCTTCCTTCGACGCCCTGCGGATCGTGGATCCAGGCGCCCAGCATCTGCATGCCGCCGCACAGGCCGATCAGCCGGCCGCCGTAGCGCAGGTGCCTGGAAAGCGCCTCGTCCCAGCCCTGCTGCCTCATGAAATCCAGATCGGCGCGCACGTTCTTGCTGCCGGCGAGTACCACCAGATCGGCGCCCGGCAGCGGCTCGCCCGGGCCGACGAAGCGCACTTCGACGCCCGGATGCAGCCGCAGGGCATCGAGATCAGTGTGGTTGCTGATGCGGGGATACACCGGGACAGCGACGCGGAACGCCGGCTCCTCGTTCGAGAGCTGTTTTTCGGGTAAGGCATCTTCGGCGTCGAGCACGAGGCCGCCCAGATAGGGCAGCACGCCGAGCACCGGCTTGCCGGTCTCGCGCTCGAGCCATTCGAGCCCGGGCTGGAGCAGCGCCAACTCGCCGCGGAAGCGGTTGATGACCAGGCCGGCCACGCGCTCGCGCTCGGAGCCGCTCAGACAGGCGAGCGTGCCGACGACGTGCGCGAGCGCGCCGCCGCGGTCGATGTCGGCGACGAGCAGCACAGGGCAGTCCACGGCCTCGGCAAATCCCATGTTGGCGATGTCGCCGGCGCGCAGGTTCACTTCGGCGGGACTGCCCGCGCCTTCGACGATCACGGCGTCGAACGCTGCGCGCAGCCGCTCGAATGCGGCGACGACTTCAGCAAGCAAGCGGGGCTTCAGCGCCTGATAGCCGCCTGCCTCGAGCTCCGCGAATGGACGACCCGAAACCACGATCTGCGCGCGCGTGTCGCTCGAAGGCTTGAGCAGCACCGGGTTCATGTCGGTGCGCGGCGCGGCGCGCGCCGCCTGCGCCTGCAGCGCCTGCGCGCGCGCGATCTCACCGCCATCGGCAGCCACCGCGCTATTGAGCGACATGTTCTGCGGCTTGAACGGTGCGACTTTCTTTCCGCGGCGCGCGAGCGCGCGGCACAATCCCGCGACCAGCGTGCTCTTGCCCGCCCCCGAGCAGGTGCCTTGCACCATGAGCGCGCGGCTCGCCCGGTAGAATCGATTCATGCATTTCCTCGCCGTGCTGCTATCGCTCATCGCCGCCACTTGCCAGGCCGGGGTTGCGGCGCTCGACAGCGACGGCCGCCGGGTATCGCTTGCCTCACCGGCAGAGCGCATCGTGAGCCTCGCCCCGCATGTTACCGAGCAGCTGTTCGCCGCCGGCGCCGGCGCGAAGCTGGTCGCGGTGTCCGAGTACAGCGACTATCCGGCCGAAGCAAAGCGCCTGCCGAGCGTCGCCAACTCCGGAGCAGTCAACCTGGAGATGGTGCTCGCGCTGAAGGCCGACCTGGTGGTGGCATGGCGGCTCGCGGCCATCATGCCCTCGCTCGCGCGGCTGGAATCGCTCGGCGTGCCGGTGTTCTACAGCGAGCCGCGGCGGCTTTCGCAGATCGCCGACATGATCGAGGCGCTGGGCGAGCTCGCCGGCACCGGCGCGGCCGCGCGGCCGCTCGCGGCGTCGCTGCGGCGGCAGCTGTCGCGCCTCGATGTTGCGTACCGCTCGCGGCGGCCGGTGAGCGTTTTCTACCAAAGCTCCGAGCGGCCGCTGATGACCCTCGGCGGTCAGCATTTCGTCTCCGATGCCATCGCGCTATGCGGCGGCCGCAACGTTTTTTCCGACACCGTGCTGATGGCGCCGATCGTCGACGTCGAGAGCGTGCTCGCCGCGGATCCCGAGGCGATCGTCACTGCGCGGGCCGATGCCGCGGACACCGCGTGGCAGGCGTTCTGGCGCAAATTTCCAGGCCTGCGCGCGGTACAGGCTGGGAGCCTGTACACCGTGCCAATGAACGAAATGCACCGCCATGGGCCGCGCGCGGTGGGGGCGACGAGCTTGCTTTGCCGGCATATCGATGATGCAAGGCTCAAGGCTGCCACCCGGCGGTGAGGAACAGCCCGCGCGGCGCGGTGTTGAAGCCGTGCACCAGCCGGTACTTTTCGTCGAGGGCGTTCTCGAGCCGCACGGCGGCGAACAGCGCCTTGGTGAGCTGGTAGCGCGCCGTCAGGTTGAGGACCGTATAACCGGCCTCGCGCAGGCTGGCGCCGGAGACGATGTGGCTGTCGCGGCGGTCGGCTGAGGCGATCAGCTCGGCGCCCATGCGCCAATCTCCCAGCGAGCGATAGGCGGCGAGCGAGCCGAAGCGCTTCGCGCGCCGGATCGCCTGCAGCTCCTCGCCGCCGGGCTCCTGCTCCACCGGGTCCTGGACGGTGAGCGCCGCGCGCACGTCGAATCCGGCGACCTGGCCGGCATAGCTCGACTCCAGGCCGGTGACGCTCGCCTTGCGCACGTTGCGCACGGTGAAGGTCTGGAGGTCGAACGTGATCGCGTCCTGGTACTTGGTTTCGAACGCGACCAGCCGCACGCGGTGCGGGCCTTGGGCCCATTGCACGCCGGCTTCATGGGTGCGCGCGCGCTCCGGCTTGAGCTGCGGGTTGCCGCCGAAGCCGAACAGATCCTGGAAGTTCGGCGCGCGGAACGCGGTGCTCGTGCTGGCGGTGAGCCGCCAGGCGTCGGTCAGGTCGTAGCCGTAGCCGAGGAAGTAGGTGTCGGCCTTGCCGAAGTCGGAGTAGTCCTCGGTGCGCGCATTCGCCTGTAGCGAATGGCCGCCGAGACGGCCGAGATAGCCGAGGCGGGCAATATCCGCTTCGCGCATGCGGGGTCCAAAGCTCGAGTTGGCAAGGTTCTGCCGCAGCTGCTCCAACCCAACCGAGACAAGGTGGGCGGGCGAAAGCCTCAATTCGTGATCCCAGATGAGCTGTCGGCTGCGGGTGTTGGAGCTGTTGTTGAAGGTGCCATTGCGCAGGTCGGTGCGGTAGTCGGTGCCTTCGGCCGCGGTAAGGCGGCTCTTCCACGCCTCCACGAAGCGCGCCTGCCAGTAGACCTGTGACATGCCGAGGTCCTGGGCGGACTGGTGCGTGGTGGCCGGCGTGTCGAAGGCGCTGTCGTAATCGAGCCGGCCGCGCGCCCTGAAGAAGGACACGCCGAGCTCGTGGCGGCGCGAAACCTCGTGCGCCAGGCTGCCGGCGAAGCTCTCGTTGCGGTAGCCGTCGCGGTCGGGATTGGCGTCAGGCGCGAGCTGGGGATCGATGGCGGAAAAACCGCCGGTATCGAAGCGCGATGCCGAGAGGTTGAAGCGCGTGGCGCCCGCCTGGCCGCCGTAACCGCCGCGCAGCTTCCAGGTATGGCGCGAGCCGGCGGTCGCCTCGGCGTTCGCGGCGGGCTCGCCGCGGCCGCGCTTGGTGAACACCTGGATCACCCCGCCGACCGCGCCCGAGCCGTACAGGCTCGACATGTTGCCGCGCACCACCTCAATGCGCTCGACCTCGTCGAGCATGATGTGCTGGATCGCGGTGGTGCCGAAGCCGGCGTCCTCGACGCGCACGCCGTCGATCAGGATCAGCGCCTGGGCGCCGCGCCCCCCGCGCATGAACACGCTGCTGGTAGTGCCGATGCCACCATTCTGCGTGTACTCGAATCCGGCCTCGCGGCGCAGCAGCGACGGCAGATCGATCGCCTGCGAATCGCGGATGTCCTTTGGCGTGAGAACCGTGGTGTGCGGAATGGCGTCGCGCAGGCGTTGCTCGCTGCGCGACGCGGTGATGACAACGGCATCGTCCTGTGCGAATGAAGCAGAAATGAACAGGCCGGCGAGGAAGCCGGCAATGGTACGAAGCATAGAAACCTCCCTGGCGTCTTCCCCGACGCCCTAAAGTGGTTGAAGAGGCTTCCAGACCGGTCTCCGGGCTCGCGAGGCATGGGGTCCCGCCTTCCCGCGCAGTGAAGCGCGCAGTGGCGATGCTGGAACCCTTCTCTCGCTTACCGTTGCGGGGGCAGCAGAGGCTTCTCACCTCTTTCCCGAGCACCTGGCAGCGGCGGATATCATAAACCGATGAGATGGATTTGGGGCTTGATCGCGTGGACGTGCGTTGCAAGCGCGGAAGTCCAGGTCAAGGACGATTACGGCAACGAGGTGCGCCTGGCCGCCCCCGCTGCGCGCATCGTCAGCCTGTCGCCGCATCTGACCGAGCTGCTTTACGCCGCCGGGGCCGGCGGCCGCATCGTGGGCGCGCTGGAGTTCAGCGACTATCCGCCGCAGGCGCGCGCCTTGCCGCGCGTCGGAAGCGATGCGGGGATCGATCTCGAGGCGGTGATGGCGCTGCAGCCGGATCTGGTGGTCGCCTGGCCGAACGCCGGCAGCCTGCGCGCCGTCAACCGGCTCGCCGACCTGCGCCTGCCCGTGTTCCGCTCCGAGCCGCGCGAGCTCGATGACATTCCCCGCACGCTGCAGCGCCTAGGGGCTCTGGCCGGGACGCCAAGCCAAGCCGAACGCGCGGCCGCCACCTTTCGCGCGCGGGTGCGCGAGCTGGAGCGCCGCTATTCGAAGCGCGCGACCGTGCGCGTGTTCTACCAGGTGTGGGATCGACCGCTAGTCACGGTGAATGGCGAGCACGTGATCACCAAGGTGATGCGGCTCTGCGGCGGGGTCAATGTATTCGCGAGCCTGCCGCTCATCGCGCCGGAGATCGACCGCGAGGCGGTGTTGCGCGCCGACCCGCAGGTGATCGTGGCCAGCGGTCCGGACGGCGAGCGGCCCGCGTGGCTCGACGCCTGGAAAGCATTTCCAGGGCTCACCGCAGCCGAGCGGGGCAACCTCTATGCGATTGCGCCGGAGCTCATCCAGCGCCATACGCCCCGGCTCCTCGACGGCGCGGAACGGCTTTGCCGCATCCTGGACGAAGTGCGCACAAGATCATGAAACACATGCAAAACCGTGCCTTACTGCTTGACGCAGCATGAGTTTTGACAGATAGTTGGCGCCGTGGAGGCGGAGTTCAATTCTCTTGAAGCGAAAGTTGCCCAGTTCGTCTCGCTTTGCGAGCGCCTGCGCGCGGAGAACCATGAGCTGAGGCAGCAGCTGGCTGCCGCCCGCAGCGACGCCAAGCGCCTGCACGAGAAGATCGACGGCGCGAGAACGCGCCTCGAAGGGCTGCTCTCCAAGATTCCGGGCTAGCGGGCAAATGGCCGAGCCGACGAACAGCGTTGAAGTGACTCTGCTGGGCCGCACCTATCGCGTCGCCTGCGAAGAAGGGGAGCGCGAAGCGCTCATGCAGGCGGTCGCGTACCTCGACGGCAAGATGAACGAGATCCGCAAGGCGGGAAAGGTCATCGGCGCCGAGCGCATCGCCGTGATGGCGGCGCTCAACGTGGCGCACGAATTGCTAAGCACGCGCCTGGGCTCGGGCTTCGATGTCGGCCAAGCCAAACGGCGTATCTCCGCCATCGAGTCGACCATCGATGCGGCGATTGCAAAGCAGGAAAACTTGTTTTAAAAAGGTTCTGTTCCCTGCAGTGTGCGACCGGGCTCATATTTTCCGAACCGATAGCTTCCTCAGGTTGCGGCCCCAGTTGTCACTGTTGTGATCGTCCCTCGCCTTGGGCGTGCGGACGAACCTGATGTGACCGGTAAGCGACCACCCTGTTTAGCAGGGTTCGGGAGCGAGCCCACCGGCACTGGCGGGGAACCCCCATTCATGAAAAAGGGGTCAGAGCAATTTTCCTGAAACACATTGCTCCGCGGCGTGTTTCAGGAAAATTGCTCTGACCCTGAGGTTTCCCCGCATTTGGATCATTGTTAATCAATGACTTGAGGGGTATTGTTCGAGCAAAAACTGTGCATGCATGGCACTTT